>Ga0247836_1007194_pt1 | contig 11912 bp, 5 predicted proteins | sample LaCruzMarch2015__4_FD_187116 | JGI IMG/M metagenome (GOLD analysis project Ga0247836, IMG submission 187116) | Freshwater microbial communities from meromictic Lake La Cruz, Castile-La Mancha, Spain - LaCruzMarch2015_14m | ecosystem: Environmental > Aquatic > Freshwater > Lake | place: Spain...
TAGTCCCCGATGACATGGGCGAGGTTAAGCGGGAAGCGATTGAGTTCTTCGCAGGCGGCGCGGACAAAGCTGACAATCAAAGGTGCAGAAGTCCCCGTGGCAGCGTTTCCGGGGATGGTGGTTGTCCCAATGATTTCGATGACCTCCGATTCCGAGAATGTTTTGCGGAAGTGTTCCTCCACTTCCTGAAACGACGAAAACTTCTCTGTTGGGGAATTGTCAAGGGCGGGGGATTCGGCAGCGGGCACCTCTGCGGGTTCATCGGTGCTCTGGCTTTCGACCGGAATTTCGGGGTTGGGCGGATCCTCTGCGGGCAATGGGTTTTCGGAGATTGGAGCGGCTTCCGTGGGGGAATCCACCGGCAGGCTCGCAGGAGCTTCGCTTTCGGAGATCGGTGGGGAGGCTTCGGTTGCCTGATTGGCGGGACCCCCGGCCGGAATGGTATAATACTCCAGCCGGAAGCTTTGTTCATCCTTCCACTGTTGGATCACGGCCTCTTCGCGAACCATCTGGATACGGTTCTTGTAGGTTTCGAAGGACATACCGGAAAAGCGCTTGGCATGGAGCTCCCGGATCTTTGATTGATATTCGTGGTGGTTCGGCGGCCCAAGCAGGACCCCGCTCATTCCGCATTGAGCGATGCAGGTGTAGTTGCCTTTGGGAGCATCGGTCTGAACCCGATCTGTCCGGTAAAAGGCGGACAGGTGCTTCGTGAGGGCGTGTGCCTCTGCTTCGCGTCGGTTGGACCAAAGGGTGCCATCGGTGCGCAGTTGCCAGAGCGGCTTTGAGTTGTCGGCGGTTTTCTTGAATTCCACCAGATAGCGTTCCGGTCGTTCGAGGACGAGTCGGGCAAGATCAAAGAGGGCATAAGCCTTGCCCGAGGCTTTGATTTGACGGGCGATGCCCTCCAAACCCCGCGGATCGGGGACGAACCGGATTTCCCAGCCTGCCAGCTTCTCGGGAGCTTTTGGCTCGGGGCGCCGCTGGTCGTCGCGGCCACGGTCATCCCTCCTTTTGTCACGCCGGTCACGGGAACCACCTCCCGCCTTGCCGCGCGGACCATCTCCCCCGGGCCCTCGCTTTGCCGGTCTCCGGTCGTTTCCACGGCGTTCCGGACGCGCCGGACGATCCCCGTCGCCGAAGCGATCAGTCATGCGCGAAAGGCTCTCTGACGGCCCAGAGGACTGCACCCAGGATGGTTGGAGGCTTCGTGCGAGATCCCGCTCAAGGCTGGAAAGGTCTGCCACGGGAGATGGCTGGCTGGCGGCTTCTTCGTTCATGAATTCAGTCTGCACACTAAGACTTCCCCGCGGCGCGTCAATCGTTGTCGCTTCGGCCCTGAAAAGAAGGTTCCGTTTGCTTCCGGCCTCGGACCAGGCAATTTCATGGCATGGCAAATCCCATTTTGAGAATGGTTGTAAGAACGGTGCTCACGCTGTCAACGAGGCAGGCTGCCGAGGCGAAATCCATGCGCCTTCGGGACTGCTATCTGGAGCTTGCCGCGCAGGCGGTCGATGGGGCTCGCACCGTGCGCGTGCCGGCCATGGCAGGAATCGATGAAAATATGCGGGAGTGGTCAATTTTCATGATTCTTGAGCACAATGCCATCGTCAACCGCAGTATCACTTCCATCGTTGTCAGCCTGGCCCGCGGAGAGCAACCAAGCGGCTTGGGAGCAATCAATCCGAAAACCGACGTCATGCCATCGCCCGCGGCAGGGTCCGCTCAGCTTGAGGCCTTCTGCTCAAGTGTGGACGAGCATGTGACAGCCGTGCGTGCGTTGAAAAAACTCAGGGGTACAAGGACCTGGCCGCATCCGGTCTTTGGCGACTTCGATGCCCACAAGTGGAATTCCATGTTCGCCTTTCACCTCGGCCTCCATCTTCCGCAGGCCCGCTATGTCGCGGAAATTAAATAGCAAGCGACCATTCCGCCACAAGGTCGAAATCCGCATGAAAAGTCGTCGCTCCCGGCGATCACTCCCTTCCGGCTCACAGACCACGCTGGTGCCTTGGCGAGCGCCCGTTATTTCTGCTCAAGTCCTGCGCAAAAAGCGCAAGACTTCCGGAAACGATCCAGTGCCTCACGCCTGCAACGGACGCAAAGCGCCGGCCAGGCTTTCCAAGGAGGGGAAGGAAGCAAAGGGATGCAGAGGATAAGGCAATGGAGTTAATGCAGCGAAGAATCAATGGAGGCTGTGGCCCTGTCTTTGTTCTACCTCATTTTGCGAAGCAAAATGTTCTAATCCGGCGGCGTTGGCGACTGTTTCTCACCGGGACCCCTTGCCCATCAGCCCGCCCGTGGCACCGGCTCCCGCCGGATTAGGGGCGGAAGACTTCGATTCCGTAATCGTCCGTCGGAAGGAACCAGGGGCCATCACCAGCGAGTCTGTCCAGGTCGGGCACGGCGACCGGAGACAGCCACTCCAGGCCGGTTTGTTGGAAGTTGGATGTTGCGAAGAGTTGGAATCCCGAGCTTGCGAGGAGCGTACTTCCTGCCACGGAAAGAGCTTCGGGCGGGACCCCGAGCTCCCAGGAAGGTCCTTCAATGAATTGGCCCGAGTCATCGAGCGTGTGGCTCGAGACAGCGTTGCCCGAGGTTCCATAGGCTGTGCGGTTTTTCGCGGCAAAGACCTGATTCGGCAGGTCCATGGACGCGGTCAGGTAGGCATCACTTCCATCCCATGCACAAACATCGAGCCGTGCTTCTGCGGTTGATGGGGCGGCGTTCCGAAGTGTCCAGAGCAAGGCACCGGTTGAATTGAATTCTGTGACTGCCTGCAAGCGCCCTGGCAAATCGACCAGGGGGCGGGCGGTGAGCGAACCGCCGGGGGCCACATCATAAACCGAAAAACGATATCCCACACGGGACCCTCCCGGGGCCCGGGATGCGGTGGCTGGAGTGGTCTCGCGGACCCCCATTCCGATCGCGACGAGGTTGTCTGTCGCGAAGAGGCGGGAAAGAGATGCAACCTGATCGATCGGGTGAAGGGCCCCGACAACCGGCGCGGCAGGGTTGGTAATATCGATTGGCATCAGGGCTGCTGAAATCGTGGGGAGGGTGATCGGATACGGTCGGAAAATGAATTGGGCGAGCGAGAAGCCGGCACCGCTTGAGACGGTCAGGCTTTCGGAGGCCGCTGCTGGGACACTGTTCGGTATGGGAAGAATGTCGATTGGCATTGGGGAAAACCAATGGTAAAGGGGGGTGTTGCGGAGGAGTGCCACCACGCTGTTGGCCGAAGGCGAAGCGAATTCGGCTGTGTCCACTGTCTGTGCCGGGGACGGGATCTCGACCGAGGACAACAACGAGACATCCGGCAGACCAGCGAGCGAATAGGTCTCGAAGAACAAGCCCTGATCCTCAGGGTCCACGGGAACGCCCGGCATCCGGTAATAGTAGAAATGCTGTGGCGAGGTATCACGCAGAACGCAGAGAACATCGCCCTTCACCGCGGCTGCGAGCACACGGCCGGCCCCCAGCGAAATTTCCCCTTCGATCTGCTCGGTGTCTTCCACAGGAGAGACGCGCAGAACGGCACCTTCGGACGACCAGGATTGCCCGTCCTCGATTTGCAGGAGCCGCTCGCCGGCAAGAAGAATCCGGTTCACCGGCCACGCCAGCATGACCGATGAAACCACTTCGGGGGCGTCGGGATCGACCGCATCCACGATGGTCAGCTCCCGACCGGATATGGATGCCAGATTCTTCCCGAGGGGTGCAGCCCGGCGGGGGACGAAGGCATGATCGATCACCCCGGCGGCATCGAGGGTGCCGGCGGCCGCGTCGATCTGAAGGATTTGCACGGCGTCGTGGCTTTCACCATTTTCCCATGTCGAGAAAGGCAGCAGGGCGATTCCGGCGGAGGGAAGCACATTGAGGGCCTTCTCGTCCCATGTGGCCTCACTCCATGATCCCCCTTCCCCGATGTTCACCCTTCCGAGCAGAAGTGGATTTGCGGGGTCGGAGACATCAAAGAGCGACGTGCTGACTTTGCCGTCTTCGAAGCCCACAGCAAAGAGCTTGCCGCCTCCCAGCGGAACGAGGTGGGTTGACCAACCGGGAACTTCCAGGTGGCCGGCAACGACCGGCTCCGCGGCGTTCCGCAAATCGACAACCCAGAGCGGATCGATCTGCTCGAAAGTGACAATGTAAGCAGTGTCTCCGTCGAAGCGAGTTGCAAACAAGGACTCGCCCCGCGCCAACTCAAGGCGGCCCAGCGGCACATTTCCGGCCCCGGCACCCAGACGGAAATTCTCAAGCACTGTCACCCGTTGATTCCAGCCCTCCTGAGAGGACTGGGATATCACCGATAAAATTTCCCCGCGAACACTCAGCTTGTAGGAATCGCCTATCGAGCCGGAAACAATCAGGGGAGAGGGTTGGCGTTCGACCAGACCGCCTGAGCCCGCTCCGAATACCCGGACCTCCGAACCACCGGCTCCGTAGGACCGGCTCGTGGCAACGACCAGCCAGTCCGGACCTGCGGCCATCACCGGGGAGGATCCCGGGATTGTGACCGAATGAACCAGCACAGGGGTTGCACCCGAGAGGTCAATTTCGCTGAGCGTAACCTCCGGATTCCAGTTCGAGGACGAGGAAATCCAAGACTGGGTGGTGATGTAGAGCCGGCCGGCAATCAGACGGCTATCCACCGGCCACCCTTCGAGATCGAGCTCCCCGAGGAGGTCCGCCGCCCCGGCATGGACTCCGACAGCCAGCACACGTGTTCCAGTTTGGCCCTGCGTCGCGTGGGTGATGAGAGCCAAATTCCGAGAGGCAGAATTGCCTTCGGGCAGAACATAGAGATCCTGGCCTTGGGCAGGCAGCCGCAGGGCGGAGGTTACCACCGGCTCGGAGGGATTTGCTGCATCGATGATCTGCAGCCCGCGCAGCTCGTTGAAGTAGTAGATGGTGGATCCGTCAACTTTCCAGATATCCGACTCCAGCGGCTCTGCGGGCTCCGCGTCGTCCCGGACAAGATCAACGCCGGAAAGGGGAGCCGCCATGTAGGCCCATCCAGGCTCGAAACCGCTGTTCGAAAGATCCTCTTCCAGGTCAGGAAACTGGTTGCTTCCGCGGTAATAAGAATCAGGAAAGTTTTCGGAAGCGACCTTGCGGCCCATCAACCTCCACCGCACCGTGTTCTTTCTCGTTGCAGCCCGTGCTGCAGGAGCCGCTATTCTTGTGCGGACGCCGGTTTGGAAATTGTCCACATGGCCTTCATCCACCCAGACCTTCGCGGTTCGGTCATAACGCTGCCAGGTGAGAACGTCCACACCTCTGGGTATTTTCACAACGGCCGAGCTTCCGCCGTCAACGAATTGGTGACCGATCCGGACATCCGCCGTTGCAACCCCGGCGGTCCACAAGCCCGCTGCGAGAACCAGCGCAGCCACAAATTTGCTATGCATATCTCCCAGCGTTCGCCTCCCTGAAATCGTTGTCAAGCGATTAAATGGGACCCAGATCCGCTCTGCGTTCCAACGATGGGAGGGTGGATATCTATTTCGGGAGGGTGAGGCTCCCGCCGAACCCATTTTTTTCGGCTCGGCGGGAGCCCCGCCCTCCCTATCATAGGCCGCCTAAAATCCACCGCGCCAAGGGGTTTTGACTGTCGGGGGTAGATTTACCGGTTTTGGCAAAAAGCACTACATATGGTGGTTGGTTGATTTTTTACGCACAATATAGGCGATTTTTATTGACGAATCGTCTCCTGAATTGAATTCTCGCCGACGCTGCAAGAGTCGCGGGAATCCGGTGTTAGGACTTTTGCGTAGAAGACCTGCAAAACAACAAAGAATCAGACAATCCACGGAAAAAATTATGGCGACCAAGACGACGACCATCAAACTCGGAGACAAGACCTTTGAACTTGATAGCGAGAAGGCTGAAGCAGCATTTAAAGCCAAACGCGTTATCAACGGGCGGGCGACCATGTTTTTCAACATCCTGCCTCTCCGGTACCAGTGGGCCTACGACCTCTACAAAAAGATGAAGGCCAACCACTGGGAGCCTGAAGACATCCAAATGCAAAAGGATATCGAGCAGTGGCGCGACTCGACCGGATTTATCTCCGATGTCGACCGCTGGATCATCCAGATGGGCATCGGCTACTTCTCCGCAGCCGAGGGAATCGTTGGAGACAACATCCTTCACGTCGTCCGTGAGTTGGTTACCGCTCCCGAACTCAAACTTGTGCTCGGGCGCCATGCCCATGAGGAAAACATCCACGCCGACTCGCTTGTCTATATGATCAGTTCGCTGGGGATCAACCCCCACGACTGTGAGGCCATGTTTGAGGACGTGGCCACCATCAAAAAGAAAACAGATTTCGTCGTGAGCAACAGCCGGGCTCTGCGCCGCGATGTGGATCTCACGGATACCGCCAACAAGCAGGCCCTCGCGAAGAATATTTTCGTCTTCGGCCAGTGCATGGAGGGGACCCAGTTTTACGGGCTGTTCGGCATGGTGCTTGCTCTGGCCCGGCAGGGCAAATTCAAGGGCATCGGAGAGATGTTCCAATACACGCTCCGCGACGAATCCAATCACATCGAGGTTTTCCGGCAGCTTTTCCAGGACCTCATTGACGAAAATCCCGACGTGTGGACCGAGGACTTCCGGGAAGACCTGCGGGCAACGATGGCGGAGGCTGTGAGGCTCGAGAAAGAGTTCATCGCGGACTGCCTGCCAGTTTCGGCCGTCGGGCTCACGCTGGAGGAGTTTTTGTCCTACATCGATTTCATCGGGGACCGGAGGCTCAAGGGAGTCGGACTCGCTCCGCTCAATGCCCCGATCGAGAACCCGCTCCCCTGGCTTTCCGAGCAGATGGAGATCCGCAAGGAAACGAATTTCTTTGAAGGCCGCGTGACCGAATACCAGAAGGGAGGCTCGTTGGTCACCGCTCCCGACGACGACCTCTAGCAGCCTGTCTGACTTGAAATGAAAACGACTTCTCTCATTGATGGTTTTTTCGCAAAAGGAAGCCCTCTTCGCTGCGAAAAGTCCCTTGGATTCCTTGAAGGAGCTGAGATCACGCGGGAAGAAAAAATTAAGAATACCGAAATCAACTAATCAAGGAATCCAGCCTCTAAACCTCCACAGACAAAAAACAAAGATCTCCGGCCGCTGAAGCCGCTGTTTCCCCCGGGGGGGAATGGCGGCCCTCCGGTTTGGAGTGCCCCAACACCGCCGCCAACCACCATGCTCAGCCGAATCACCCTCGAAGAAGACCTCGCCCTCAAACGCCTTGTCACAACCCCCCGCGGACAAAAACCGATCTTCGCATGGAGCGAGGCGCTCGGAGATTCCGGTGAACCTGTGGGACTTCCGGAGGTCACGGTCTCGCGCGACGGCTCGGAAGTGGAGTTCAGTCTGGCGGATGTCGCCGACGAAATCGGGCATGCGCTGACCGATCTTCTGCTCGCGAGGGAAGAAACGGATATCTTCAACGAGCAGAACCGGGCATTCGTCGCGAATGTCGCGCATTCCCTTGCAACCCGGCTGATTGAACACATCCGCGATGGTCACGCCCTCAAACTCAGCGAATACGATCTTTCGCTCCTGATCGAAAAAGCGCTCATCGAGAACGATGCGCATGATGTTGCAAAAAGTCTGGTTTTCAACCGTGCGCTCAAGGGCGGGCATGGTTCGGAGGGGCCGTCCGGCCCCGCCGCTGAGCCGCTCCAGGTGCGTTTGATCCGGCGCAACGGATCGGTCGTGCCGTGGAACGAAACCAAAATCGAGTCGGCGGTGCGCAAGTCGTTTCTCTCGGTCAAGGAGGATCCGGAAACCGCGGCGCGCATCGCACGGGGCGTCACGGAACGGGTGCGTACCGGGGACAAGGCATTTGTGCACATCGAGGACGTGCAGGACTTCGTGCAGGAAGAACTCATGCGGCAGGGGCACTACAAGGTCGCCGAGAGCTACATCCTTTACCGTGCACACCGTTCGAGAGTGCGGGAGGACAGCGCCGCGGCTGCTGCCCATCCCGAGGAGCAGGATACACTGGTTGTGGTCCGCACCAGCGACGGGCAGAGCGTTTTCTGGGACGGCAGCGACCTCAAGAAACGGATTTCGTTCGCCTCGATCGGCCTGGAGCTTTCGCTGGATGCCCGGGAGATCGAACGGGAACTGCGCCGTTCGGTGGGAGCGGAACTCACCCGCGAGGAGCTGCAGAGCATCATTGTGATGAATGCCCGCTCGCTGATGGAGCGCGACACCGACTTTGCCAAGTTTGCGGGACGGATCCTGCTTTCCTACATCTACGAGGAAGTGCTTGACTGGCGCATCGACCGCGACGGGATCGAGGGGCTCCGCGACGCCCACCGCACAGCCTTCAAGAGCTATCTCCGCCATGGGGCCGCCATTGAACGGCTCAGCCCGAAGCTCCTTTCCTACTCCATCGACAAACTTGCCGATGCGCTCGACCCGTCGGCGGATCTGGATTTTGACTATCTCGGAATCCAAACCCTGTACGACCGGTATCTGATTATTGACAAGACAGGCCGCACGGCCCGCCGCATCGAGACGCCACAATTCTTCTGGATGCGTGTCTCGATGGGGCTGTTCACCGAGGAACCGCGCGACCGTGAGGACTGGGTCGTCCGGCTCTACAATCTCTACAAGGGAAGGCGCTTCTGTTCGAGCACTCCGACTCTCTTCAATTCGGGCACCCCGCACAGCCAGCTCTCCAGTTGCTACCTCTACAAAGTGGACGACAGCATCGAGTCGATCATGGTCCGCGGTATCGCCGAAAATGCTTTTCTCTCAAAGTGGGCCGGCGGCCTCGGCGGGTCATGGACTTCGGTTCGCGGCACAGGCGGCTACATCAAAGGCACCAATGGAGAGAGTCAGGGCGTGATTCCTTTTCTCAAACTTCACAACGACCAGTTGGTTGCGGTGAACCAGGGGGGCAAACGCCGGGGCTCGGGTTGCGCCTACCTCGAGAGCTGGCACAACGATGTGCAGGATTTTCTCGAACTCCGGCGCAATGTCGGAGACGAGCGCCGCCGCACCCACGACATGAACACCGCGAACTGGATTCCGGATTTGTTCATGAAGCGCATGGAGGCCCGGCAGCATTGGACGTTGTTCCGCGCAAACGAAACCCCCGACCTCCACGATACCTACGGCCGGAAATTCGAAGACCGCTACCACCACTACGAGAAGCTGGCTGCCGAAGGGAAGATCTTCGGAAAGCGCATCGAAGCCCTCGACCTCTGGAAGCAGATGCTCAAAATGATTTTTGAGACCGGTCACCCTTGGATCACCTTCAAGGATCCCTGCAACCTGCGCTCTCCCCAGGATCACGTGGGAGTCGTCCACTCCTCGAATCTCTGCACGGAGATCACACTCAACACGAGCGAGGACGAGACCGCGGTTTGCAACCTTGGCTCGGTCGTGCTCGACACCCACATCCGGGAGGACGGATCCCTTGACCTCGAGATGCTGGCAGAGACGATCCGTGTGGCCGTGCGGGCTCTGGATAACGTGATCGATATCAACTTTTATCCGACCGAGGCGGCCCGCCGCTCGAATATCCGCCACCGCCCGATCGGTCTGGGAGTCATGGGGCTTCAGAACGCCCTCTTCAAGCGGGGGCTCTCCTTCGCGAGCGAAGAGGCGGTGGATTTCAACGATGAGTTCATGGAAGCCATCGCGTTTTTTGCCTATCAGGCATCAAGCGATCTTGCCGCCGAGCGGGGGCCATACAGCTCTTACCGGGGCTCGAAGTGGGACCGGGGGCTCCTTCCCCAGGACACTATCGAGCTTCTCGAACGCGAACGCGGCATCAAGATCGACGTGCCACGCGGCGGCAAAATGGACTGGAATCCCGTGCGTGAAAAGATCCGTGCCCACGGCATGCGGAATTCCAATGTGATTGCGATTGCGCCCACGGCGACGATTTCGAATATCACCGGAACCACTCCCTGCATCGAACCCAACTACCGCAACCTCTTCGTCAAACGGAACCTCGGCGGCGATTTTATCGTGCTCAACGGGGAACTCGTAAAAGATCTCAAAACACACGGCCTTTGGGACCGCCAGATGATCGAAGACCTCAAATACTTCGACGGAGAACTGGCCGACGTCACGCGAATCCCGGAAGACATCAAACGCAAGCACCTGACCGCATTCTCGGTGGACTTCAAATATATCGTCGATGCCGCGGCCCGGCGTCAGAAATGGATCGACCAGTCGCAAAGCGTGAACCTGTTTCTCGCGGTTCCCGATATGAAGACGCTGAGTCATATGTACCGGCGTGCGTGGCACACCGGTCTGAAAACGACCTACTACCTGCGGAGCCTCAGTGCCTCGAAGATTGACGGTCCCACCGACCGCAAAAAGGAACTCCGCGGGCTGGTTGCCTCCTCGGAAACCGCCAGCGCCGATGAAAAGCTGGCCTGTTCGATCAGCGCGATGCGGGACGGCACCGAATGCGAAGTCTGCCAGTAGGCAGCGAGGCACGGCCTCAGACCAGGCAGGACATGCTCTGATGTCACAGCTTTTCCCTGTTACTTAACCTCATTTCCCGGTGCCTCGCTAACAAACTTTTCGCAGCGAAAAGTCAAGCAGCGGGAAAAAGGGGGTCAGTGTCGTATGCAAATTCAAATGGTGCCCGGAGGCCGCGTTCGACGAGCTTTGCCGGTCTCAGGGAGGCTCAGGGTGGATCGCGACCTCCGGGCACCCTGGGCGGGTGATGGGCGGCCGGGCCGCGTTGAATCGGGTTTGGTTATGGCTGAATTATCCTCTGGATATCGGACCCTCCGCGCACTACCAGTAGTCCTCCAGCGACGCGCTCGCAGGAACTCAGGCAGTATGAAAATCTACATCGACGGACAGCTATACGACAGGGAAAACGCCAAGATCTCCGTGTTCGATCACGGTCTTCTTTACGGAGATGGTGTCTTTGAGGGGATCCGGTTTTATGGCGGGAGGGTCTTCCGGCTGGGCGAGCATATCCGCCGCCTGCAGGATTCAGCCCGGGCAATCGCGCTCGAGGTCCCGATGAAGGCGGCCGAGATATCCGCAGCGGTGATCGAGACGATCCGTGCCAATAACCTGAACGACGGGTATGTCCGGCTGGTCATCACAAGGGGCATCGGGGACCTCGGGCTCAACCCGCTGCTCTGTCCGAAGGCCACCATTTTCATTATCGCATCGAAGATCACTCTCTATCCCGCTGCCTGCTATGAGCACGGGCTGGAAGTTGTGACCTGTGCCACCCGCAGGATTCCGCACGGCTCACTGAGCCCGATGGTCAAATCCCTCAACTACCTCAACAACGTGCTTGCGAAGCTCGAAGCCCAGCGTGCCGGGGCAGGGGAGGGGCTTATGCTCAACGAGCAGGGCTATGTTGCGGAATGCACCGGCGACAATATCTTCCTTGTCCGGGACGGCGCGATCACAACTCCTCCGATCTCTTCGGGGGCGCTTGCCGGCGTGACCCGCGCGGTGGTCTTCGAGATTGCTGCGGAGATGGGCATCCCGATTTCAGAACCCCTTATGACGCGCTACGACATTTACACGGCCGACGAATGCTTCCTCACCGGCACGGCCGCGGAGGTGATCCCCGCGGTGAAGCTGGACGGAAGGTCCATCGGGGATGGCAGGCCGGGCCCGATAACGCGGCGCCTGATCACGCGATTCCACGAGTTGACAGCATCCACAGGCGAGGCGATTTTCTGAACATCGATGAAATGCGACGCATGCGGTGACAAGGAAGCGACGGTCTTCCTGACCCAGATCGTCGAGGGGAATATGCACAAGGTTAACTTGTGCGAGGCCTGCGCGAAAGAAAAAGGGGTCAACGACCCCACCGGCTTCGCACTCACCGATGTGCTCTCCGGCATTGGTTCGGAAAAGGAAATGGAAGGGGCTGTCCTGGCAAAGTCGAAGTGTCCGGGCTG
>Ga0247836_1007207_pt1 | contig 11899 bp, 9 predicted proteins | sample LaCruzMarch2015__4_FD_187116 | JGI IMG/M metagenome (GOLD analysis project Ga0247836, IMG submission 187116) | Freshwater microbial communities from meromictic Lake La Cruz, Castile-La Mancha, Spain - LaCruzMarch2015_14m | ecosystem: Environmental > Aquatic > Freshwater > Lake | place: Spain...
TTAATTGGAGTTCAAACCTTCAAGTGGTCGAAAAAGTCAGTATATTACTTGATATATAGAGCATAGTTACCCTATAAGCATACAGATGAAAATCCACTTCCAAAGGGAAAACCTCCCAGGGATGAAACTGGTAGAATTATCACAAGACCTCGAAATGTTACAACAAATCCCATGCATAGGGTTAAAAGTGATTTATTTAAAGAGCCAAGATATGTTTCAGACCCAATTAATCGAAAATAGATATTTGATTCTCAAGAAAGAAAGCTTTCAAAACAAAAAATGCCACCATAAAATTTTAGAACAATGAGTCATGGAAATCTAACATTCTACTCGCATAGAGCTTCATATGGTATTGATGAAAAAGCAGAAATTGAGCTAAAGCAAAGAAAAAAATTTGTCTTTACAGCACCAAAGAAATTCGGGCATGAAGTTTCTTTCAAACTGGCTCGTAGAGGGCACGGAGATGTAATTGGCAAATATCCTTAATTCATAATGCCAGTAACTAACTTAAAATAAGAATTAGTTAAGACAGTTAAAAAGGAAAAAAGATAAAAATAAGAATGGAGACCTAATGGAGATAGAGTTATTAGCCGTCCGACACCGACAATAAGCTGTAGTACTCTTAATCTTAGGAGACATATGTGATTATCAATAATTTTTATGTGAAAATATTCTTTGTCCCTTAGCTTAAAAGAATATAAACATGTTAGATTAGGATCGTAGTTTTCAAATTAAACTAGCTTATAAATTACAATTGCTTGATTCTTGCCTCAGTAAAAAACAATAAATGGAGAAGGATCTTTGATCATATTGCATTTTTATCGAAATCTTCATCTTCTCTTATGTTTATTATTATAATTATTGAAGAAATGAGTAATTACCTATAAAAGTATCACTTAAAAAAAGTCTAGCCAGTCAAGAATCGTCCGAGAGCAACATACACAGATTTTCTGAAAGCACAACAAAAAACATAAAAAACAAACGTGATAAAAATTCCGACAAAGAGAAAGATACCTCCTCATCGAAATTACTTCCAAAAATAAGAAGAACAAGTCAATCAAGTCATCAGAACATAAAAGCATATAAAGATAGAAAGCAATCCATTCATCGGAGATCTCAGTCCTAAAAGACCCTCCACAAATATTAAATCTAATCATCGTGCTCATAAGTCCCTAAATTTTAAATCAGGAAAGGATAATTCTGCAGGAGCGAAGATAATCACAACCATCCAAGATTTTTTCAGTAAATTTTTAAAGAACAATGAGGGATGCAGCTGTGGGTAAAATTGCCCATGGAGTGCCAAATTTTTTCGATGGGTTGATGTTCCAATCGAAATAATCAAGGAACACTACACTAAGATTAAGGCACGATGGGAAAACATTACTAAATAAGGGCATTAGATGGGTAAACTAGGAGGAATAAAAGAATAATATCTCAAAAATTATAAACAGATCCTTAAGGATATCGATAGAACACAAAGTGATAATCTTACTTTCCAAAATTCTATCTTCAAATAGAGGCAAAAAAACATTCTAATGAGCTATGCAGTTGAGGATCCAAAAGTGGGATATGTTCAAGGCATGAATATAATCCTTTCAGGAATACTTTATCATGTCCGAGATGAAATAAAAACTTTCTCAATATTTCGAAATCTCATCCTCTCTATCCGACCAATTTACCTTTAAAGTACCCTTCAATTTATTAAGACTTCGTAAATTGCTACTAGCATATAACGAAGATCAAATAGCTTTTAAATCTCGAAGTTCATGATCTTTTTTAGATGTTCGAGGAGGTGGGAGTGGATCTGAACATCATCTGCCTGCCCTGGATACTCTCCTTACTGACTTGTGTCGTACCATTGGAGCATCTGCATCTTATTTATGATGGCTTCATTGAGGAGCAATGGAATTTCGTATATAAAATAGGTCTTGCGATTTTTATATATCATAAAGATCATCTTCTTGAATTAGGAGATGCAGGTTAAATCATATCTTTGCTCTCTGCGACCAATTAACTAAGAGCTGACTTCGACTGGGAAGATATAATCATATTTGGGAAATCCATCACTCTATGATATATTTTTTAATCTATTTTTCTTTCCTGTTAACAAATTGAGGAAAATAACAATAACTATTGTAAATAAAGAGTTAGAAAATATTGTTTAAAAATATTTTGTTAATTGAAAAATCATTGAAATAATTTAGAAGACCTTATAAGTAATAAAATTTATATAAATAGCATAGATAGATATAAATTTAAAGATAATAATTATTGATACATTTTGGATTTAGCATCATTTATGGATGAGGATATTTTTGAACTGCCATGGGTCTTCGAGGTCCAATGTTTTATCAGTCAGGTCATTCTTGCGGTTCTTTAAAGGGTTCCAATCAGTATAATACCCCTTCACTGGACTGATGTACTCCTCTTGGATATCAAGGCACATTTTGTAGTCCATATCGTCAGCTTAGACATACCCTCTTTCAGGGTTTTTCAAGGCCCACGCCATACCCGCGACGACAGCAGATGTCACCTGAAGAGCAGTGGCATTCTGATCGGGAACTCGCTTTCTGGTGTCTTCAATGGTAAGTTGGGAGCCGTACCAATAGGCATTCTTTGAGTGGCCGTAGAGGAGGACTCCGAGCTCATCCATTCCGGAAACGACCTATTTTTCAAGAACCCTCCAATCTTTTTTTTCAGGCATTATTCCTGATCCCATCAGTTAAAGGGTGGAGGCAAGAGCATCGGGTGATGGGTGATAAGCATAATTACAAGTTGGACGATAAATAACTTTATCACCCTATTTTACAGTAAAGAACTCAGAAATAGTAAAAACTTCATAATGAGTAATTAAAAATCCGAGTTGAGGTCCATAAGTCGGGCACCATGATTTTACACTAACATTCATTCCTGGTTGATCAAAGTAAACGACATTCGGATCTTTAGGCTCGGAAGGATTGAAAAAAGAATTTCTTTGTAATTCTTTTTCATGGGTTCCCCAGCTCATTTATGCAACTGCATAGGATCCTTCGTGCATGTAGGCTTCAACAGACCAGGTGTTCCAAAATTGGGATGGTGGCCTTCTTTCATTCGATACTTGGGTGTCCCTTTCCGCCACATGAATGCCTTTCACTCCTAAGCCTTGCATAAGTAGTGCCCATTCTTTTCTGGTTTAAGGTTACTTCTATAAAGGATATTCCGTATCTTTAGCGAGGTTAATCAGAGCCTGCTTTACGAACCAACTCACCATCCCAGGATTCGCTCCACAACTTACAACTGCTGTACTCTTATGATTAAACTTATTAAGGCCGTTCAGCAAATCTTTTCTAAAGCCGTAATTGCATAATTGCCAACATTATTTCCCCTCAAATGATTCATCTCCCCAAGGATAAACTGCAGTATCAATATAGAGTATGTTTCTATCTTGACAATAAAGAATCAACTCTAATGTTTATACTTCAACAGACAGGTTGACACAAAATTTTATCTTTCCTGCATTCTCAAAGATGCTATCCATAATTCCTTTGTAATTATGTCGAGTTAGCCCCTCTTTCTTAAATTTAATATTGTCTTCCTCCTTGGGCTAGATGACGGGGAAGGGATCCACGATGGTCAAATGACCGAAAGTAAAATGTCTTTTAATAAGAGGTAGTACTCCTCTCCCAATTGATCCATGGCCCAAAAGACAAATGTTGTCAATGTGTCCATAGTTTTTGTATTACTGATGTGACTACATTCGTTTTATTGATTTATAAAGTTATTTTTCGTTGATTATGTATCTTAAAATAATAAAGGCAAATTTGATCCATTTATTGTTCAAAAGTATCCTAAGGAGTCTTCAATGATCCTAAATATTGGAATTAGTTCTATTTTCGCTCTCATTTATTTCTTGGGACCAAACAAACGGAGAATGAACGGAGAATGTAAAGATCAAAGTAAGAAAAAGAAGATTACTGACATTGTCTATTGTTACTAAATAAACAAATCCAAATAAAAGGATGCTTTAGCTTGGATAGAATACCTTAGATTGTATCATTTTAAAGAGAAATGGGCTTCGATATTACAGTTTATCAATGAAAAATCTAACAATAATCTGAGGCGATAAATGAATGAAATTTGCATTCATTGGTATAATAATCTTTCATCATTTGTGGATAAGGATATTTTTGAACTGCCATGGGTCTTCGAGGTCTAAGTTTTTGTCAGTAAGCTCATTCTTGCGGTTCTTTAGAGGGTTCCAATCTGTGTAATACCCCTTCACTGGACTGATATACTCCTATTGGATATCAAGGCACATTTTGTAGTCCATATCATCGGCCTATGTATACCCTCTTTCAGGGTTTTTCAAGGCCCACGCCATACCCGCGACGACAGCGGAAGTGACTTGGAGAGCAGTGGCGTTTTGATCGGGAACTCGTTTTCTGGTGTCTTCAATGGTAAGTTGGGAGCCGTACCAATAGGCGTTCTTCGAGTGGCCGTAGAGGAGGACTCCGAGCTCATCCATTCCGGAAACGACCTATTTTTCGAGGACCCTCCAATCTTTTTTTTCAGGAATCATTCCTGACCCCATCAGTTATAGGGTGGAAGCCAAAGCGTCGGGAGATGGATGATAAGCATAGTTGCAAGTAGGACGATAAATAACCTTGTCGCCCTATTTTACAGTAAAAAATTCAGAAATGGTAAAGACTTCATAGTGTGTTACCAAAAACCCAAGTTGAGGACCAAAAGTCGGGCACCATGATTTTACACTAACATTCATTCCTGGTTGATCAAAATAAATAACATTTGGATCTTTAGGCTCGGAAGGATTGTAAAAAGAGTTTCTTTGTAATTCTTTTTCCTATGTACCCCAGCTCATTTATGCAACAGCATATGAACCCTCATGCATGTATGCCTCAACAGACCAAGTGTTCCAAAATTGTGATGGAGGTCTTCTTTCATTTGAGACTTGGGTGTCCCTTTCCGCGACATGAATACCTTTCACTCCTAAGCCTTGCATAAGTAGTGCCCATTCTTTTCTGGTTTAAGGTTACTTCTATAAGGGATATTCCGTATCTTTAGCGAGGTTAATCAGAGCCTGCTTTACGAACCAACTGACCATCCCAGGATTAGCTCCACAGCTTACAATAGCTGTGCTCGTAAATTTTGACTAATTAAGTCCTTTAAGCAAATTTCTCCTAAATACGTAGTTGCTTAATTGCCAACATTATATGCCCTCAAAATTCTCATCTCCCCAAGGGTAAACTGCTGTATCAATATAGAGAATTTTCCTCTATTGACAATAGAGAAGCAAATCTTTCGTCTAAACATCAACAGATAAATTGACACAAAACTTTACGCTTCCGGCATTCTCAAAGACGCTATCCATGATTTCTTTGTAATTGTGCCTCGTAAGTCCCTCTCTCTTAAACTTAATATTCTATTCTTCCTTGGGCTCAATGACGGGGAAGGGATCAACAATGGTTAGATGGCCAAATGTAAAATGCCTTTTTAGAAGGGGGAGAACTCCTCTCCCGATAGAACCATGACCTAAAAGACAGATATTGTCAATGTGGCCATAGTTTTTGTTCTACTGATGTGACTACATTCGTTTATTGATTTATAAAGTTGAATTATAAAATCATAGAGTTTATTTGGGAAAATGTTGAATATTTACTTAAGGGAAAATTTTATCCTTCTGGTAAAACAACGATCTTTGATTGCAGTAATTTATAAATATTAAAAGATTTTTTTAAAGAAACTCAAGGACACACTCAAGGATTTTTTTATGAGAAAATATAGCGTTTAACTTTACTGCTTGTTCATTTTCGCAAAAATCATCAGATATTTTTCTAAAATTTATGAAATGTAGATGAAAAAGAAACACTGCATTAATAAAAACGATGATCGTATGAATCATAATTTATTTAACGCCTATTTTTGATCCATTTATTGTTTAAAATAACTTATGAGATAGATCTTCAAACGATCTTAAATGCAGGAATAAATCTATTTTCACTCTAAGGTTTCTTGGAATGAAAGAGACGAAGAAGATAAAGATATTACTGACATTATCTATTATTACTAAATAAGTAAATCAAAGTCAAATGATGCTAGCTTGGGACAGAATACGATGAATTTTACCCTTTATTATGACATAATGGAACATGACTATTACAATTATTCTATGAAAGATTAATAATACTCTGAATAGATATAAGAATACCAAATGCATAGGTATAATAATCTTTCATCATTTGTGGATAAGGATGTTTTTGAACTGCCATGGGTCTTCGAGGTCTAAGTTTTTGTCAGTTAGCTCATTCTTGCGGTTCTTTAGGGGGTTCCAATCAGTGTAGTACCCCTTCACTGGGCTGATGTACTCCTCTTGGATATCGAGGCACATTTTGTAGTCCATATCATCGGCCTATGTATACCCTCTTTCAGGGTTTTTCAAGGCCCACGCCATACCTGCGATGACAGCAGAAGTCACCTGGAGAGCAGTGGCATTCTGATCGGGAACTCGCTTTCTGGTGTCTTCAATGGTAAGTTGGGAGCCGTACCAATAAGCGTTCTTCGAGTGGCCGTAGAGGAGGACTCCGAGCTCATCCATTCCAGAAACGATCTATTTTTCTAAGATTCTTTTATTTTGATCTTAGATATCTTCACCGGATCCTATCATTTGAATGACTGAGGCAAGTGAATCAGGTGAAGGGTGATAGGCGTAGTTGCAAGTTGGACGATATATAACTTTATCATCCTATTTTACTGTAAAATACTCAGAAATGCTAAAAACTTAATAATGAGTAATTAAAAATCCGAGTTGAGGCCCATAAGTTGGACACCATGATTTCACACTAACATTCATCCCAGGTTGATCAAAGTAAACGACATTCGGATCAATAGGCTAATAAGAATTAATAAAAGAATTATGTTGTAATTCTTTTTCGTGAGTTCCCCAGCTCATTTATGCAACTTCCATACCTTATTAGATAAAAGCGTCAACAGACCAGGTGTTCCAAAAATGCTTAGCGGGTCTAACTTCATTCGATATTTGGGTGTCCCTTTCCGCTACATGAATACCTTTCACCCCTAAACCTTGCATAAGGAGGGCCCATTCTCTTCTTGTTTAAGGCTATTTCTCTAAGGGATAATCTGTATCTTTTGCCAAATTGATCAAAGCCTGCTTTACGAACCAACTCACCATACCAGGATTAGCTCCACAACAGAGAATAGCTGTCGTAGAGTGATTAGCTTTTTTGATTTCTGGAACAAAGGTTTTTCTCATACCATAATTGGACATGATAAAGTATGGATATCCCTCACCAGTCAACTCAGGCCAAGTATAAGCAGCTGTATCGATATATAGTATTCCATTTTATTGGCAGTATATCAATACATCACTTGACTGAATATCAACAGATAGATTGACACAAAACTTTACTTTCCCAGAATTAGCAAAAATGCTTTCCAATATTTGTCTATAATTATGGCTTTCTAGCCCAATATTGCGAAATATAACATTCTATTCTTCTTTGGGCTCAATTACAGGATGTGGATCGATGATGGTCAGTTGGCCGAAAGTAAAATGCCTCTTGATAAGCGGAAGTACTCCTCTCCCGATAGATCCATGGCCCAAAAGACATATATTGTCAATGTGGCCGTAGTTCTTGTATTACTGATGTGACTCCATGAATAAAATAGTGTTAGTATTTAGTTGAAATGATCAAATATATTAAAAGGCCAGCTTAATTCTTAACTACTATTTTAAAGATTAAGAAATAAACATGCCAATACTTGTTTTATTCTTTCTATTTAAGACGGTTAAAATTTACGATTCTCTTTAAAATTTTAGTCAATTCAGAAAAAATGGATTTTATGATAATAAAACAAAAGTTAATAATAAAACAAAAATATACTGATGCGAACTTAATTACTAAAATCTTAATTTTTTGATAAAAAGATCTAACTAAAACTACAGTCCACACCATATTTTTTAATTTTAAATCGATGACTGTAATACCAAAATATAAATGGGACTGATCGGCTTTCAATTATTTCGAGCAAACTAAGACCAATTCAATTATCATAGATCAGCCTCCGAGAAAGAAGAAATCTCAAGCGAAAATTAATAATAACTTCTCCTTTCCTAACTTCTCACCCTCAGCACTCAAATAGATTCAGCACTTCGTCAAGTACCCACCTTCATCACCAAACCCTCACCCTTCCCACGCAGAATAGCACCATTTAAACCCACATCTTCTACATGGTAAACTATCTTTCAAGAAGAAAAAACTTTGGAAATTTTGTTGGAATATTTAGACCAATTGGAACGGAAAAATTTGGGACAAGTAAGCAAAGAACTACGTTTCTCAATAATAGCAAAGACATTAAAGAACGGTAACAATTGGAATCTAACGATGTCAATTTTATCCCCTATGATTTTAGGAGAAACACAATTAAAATAATCAGCATATGAGTAGGAATACTAACACAGCTAAGATCTCGATCGAACCAGCGGATACTTTGAACATCATAGTAACTCAGACATCGTTGAACATCAAGGAAAATTAGATCGTATTATCACAACCCTCTCGTTTAAATTGAAATATTTTCAGGGATTGATGCCGATATGTGCTACCTTGCTGCAGTGCTTTAATTAGACGACAAGCTACTGGCTACTTAGATATCTCATCTTTAAGTGTAGGCATATACAGGTAGACTTGGATCTTTATCAGAGATTTCTAGGGTATTTGGATAAGGAATTTTAAATAATGCTGCCTGAGTTAAAAAATCATCTTGAGAAAAGTGGGTTTTAGTTGAATTATTTCGTTATGAAATGGGTGATGGGATTATTTTCGGAGGATATGTCGAAAACATTAGTTCTTGGCTTCTGGGATCTTCTCTGCCAAATCGGTCTTTAAGCTATTTCCTCCATGATAATTGCAGTGTTTAGCTATTTCTCTCAGGAGCTACTCTCAAGTTCTCCAGATGAGATTAATGAGCTACTCAAGACAGGTCTTCGAAATCGATTGAGTCAATTGAATGGAGATGATCTTCTTGCTCAGGCAAAATAGATATATCTAAAGAGAGCTTTAGAGAGACCACTACTTTGATCACTATTTCTACTCACTATTACACCATTTTTTATATCCATCTCTCAACAAGAAAAACATTGCTTGAGTTTTTATAAAACCGTAAAAATAATCCTGATTTTGAAATTGCAGTTTTGATGTTGATATTCTTTCAAGCACTGCTATGGTTTCTGTTTAAGTATAGTTAGATAATTATAAAGGTTTTAGTATCAATTTTCATCAAAATCAGTGTATATTTTTATTAAGATAGACTTAATGTAGCAATAAGTTGTAAATCGGGGTCTACATCTCAGCTATCAATAGTTCCTCAAAAATGGTGAATCTATCACTGATATGGATTTCGATAAATATTCAATCTATTAACAAATTGGGTAAGGAGGATTCGGAAAAGTTTATCGAGGATTCAATAATTAAACCGGATAAATAGTCGCAGTCAAACTTACAGATATAAATAAGATACGCTCATAGCCAAGAGAAAGACTGAGAGCGATAAAACTCCGCCTCGCTTAAAATGAAGACATTATGATGCGCGTATGCAGTAGTAAAAATTTGGTGAAATGCTACGATGTCTTCTAAAACAAGGATCTAAAATTGATTTTTATGTAATTCTGCAATGGTGGAGGTTTGGAGTAACTCATCAACAGCAGAGGAAGAATCAATGAAAATGAGGCAATAATGATTTTCAAACAAATTCTCTCGGGAATTGCGGTATACCATCGTCTATAAAGGAACTTCATTCACATAAAATTGTTCACAGGGATCTCAAATCAGAAAATATACTCATCCATAATGGAATATATAAGATCGCTGATTTTGGCTTTTCTAAGGAACTTCCGGATGAATAAAAAACACATACCTTTCTAGGAACGATTACCAATATGGCTCCTTAGATATTAAATAGACAACCCTATGGATTAAAGGTATAGGTGTATCGATATAGGCTGATATTTGGTCAGTAGGTGTGATATTATTTCAAATGGTATTCGGCGTATATCCTTTCGATGCTCGATAAAAAGATGTGCTACTTGGATAGATGAGATAAAGCAATATATATAAATAAAAAAGATTGAATTGCAATGGGTACTGTGCTACACTTGGAATGACAAATCTTCTTAAATAATTATTGGTACTCAATCAGGATAAAAGAATCGGATGGCAATAATTAACTAATCATCCTTTTCTCAAAATTAGGAAATAAGGGCTCCCTTCAGCGGTTATCGTAGATCAGATAATCATTTGCCCCAATACTGAAGTGTACCTCCAAGCTGACTAGATAAATTACTCATCAATCATTACCAAATTAAAGAAACAATCCGACTCCAAAGCAGTCACCCCTTATAAACGCACCAATAAAAATTTTATCCCACCGAAGCCATAAGCAGATATATAGTACGTCGAAATGAATGAAAGACTTGTCGAATGTCTAAAGGTCGATTTCATGTATCGAGAAGTCATTCACAAAATATAGTAATACAAGATGCTGGACTTAGAAGAAAGAGAAGTAATTGAATTCATGTATCTTCTCTCAGTTAGATGCTTCTTTACTATCAGCCCCATCAATTCTTACTTCTCTAAAAATAGGGAGAAATCTTAATTCGTTCGGCAAACCTATGAATCTGTATAGTAAGTATACAAGAAAGCTAAGAGAACTTTTGATCTTTTCTGCGATCGATTAACAAAGGAATAGGATCGTATATTTAACCAGCTAAAAGACTTCTTCCGTTCAAAAGAATAAAAAACAAAATACGATAATTTTTTAAATGGACTATAAGGCAAAGATTTCAAAAAGGAAGAGCACCTAAAGTTCATTAATGAAAAATATATTACTCCATTGAAGAAATAGTTCAAATGTAGCAATGTCTAAGCCTTGAAAAGAGTACAGCAAATATTATCCAATTATTCGCAAATAAACAAAATCGAATACAAACATGTAAAAGATTCAAATTTTGATGAATATATCGAAAAGATGCTTTGATTTCCTAAATAATTCGAGTAATTTAGTTAGTCAATTTTTTATTAATTAATCAATATGAACATCAATTCTTGATGAATTTCCTAAGATACTTTTCACCAAGCTCTGGGAAATTTGCAGCATTCTTCACAATATAATGTTATCCAACTGTCCTATCTAAGCTGGTAATCTTTAATTTATCAACTCTCTCATATGAACTAGTCTTCTCCAGGATTTATTTCTCTTCTTCAGTTATCTAGAAATCAAGCTCATATAATTTCTCATAAAATCCAGAGTCATAGTGATATGGAATAGAGAACCTCTCCTTGCCCGTTACTACAACTCGGTGAGGCGTTGATTTATAGAGCCCTTTAGTCATTTTCTACAGCATATCACCGATGTTTATCACGAATGTTCCAGGAATAGGCTATATATCAATCCATTCGTTATTCACTGTTTTCACTTGGAGTCCTCTCTAGCTTCCTATTAGCATAGTAATGAATCCATAATCACAATGCTCACCCAAGGGCTGAACATTTTTAGATGCATCTGACTAGGGATAATGTATCAGAACCATCAGAGCATAATGATCCCGACAGAGCGAATCTGCGAAAAAGGTCCTCTTTAGGCCGAGGGATTCTGCAAATGCCTCCATTAACAAAGCACCTAATCTATCCATTTCCTTCAGCCATGATCTGATATCGCTTTCGAGTGCAGGGACCTGACGAGGATATTGGTTTGGACCATGAAAAGGAATCTTATCAATAGCTCTTTGATCTTTCTAGTTTATCTACCTCCCTAAATATACGGCTTAGTGATAATCAGAAACACCATTGGTATATTAATGTCCAATTTAGTAAAAACCCCGAAATGC
>Ga0247836_1007211_pt1 | contig 11892 bp, 8 predicted proteins | sample LaCruzMarch2015__4_FD_187116 | JGI IMG/M metagenome (GOLD analysis project Ga0247836, IMG submission 187116) | Freshwater microbial communities from meromictic Lake La Cruz, Castile-La Mancha, Spain - LaCruzMarch2015_14m | ecosystem: Environmental > Aquatic > Freshwater > Lake | place: Spain...
TCAAGGGAATCGAACCGTTGACAAGGGCAAAGAGGACGCCCATCCCGACGCCGAGGAAGAAGCGACCTTTGTAAGGCCTGATGTAAGAAAGCAGCTCGGCGTAAGGCTGCCAGTGGCTGCGGAAGCCGGACGGTTCGGGCGAGTGGGGCATGGGTTGCTGGGTGCGCCGGATCACGACGCTCTTTCATCATTATCGCCCTGCCGCGACATCAAGGCAACATCCGCTATGAAGTAAAGATCCACCTCCCATCCAAGGTTCACCCTCCCCCATTAGCGCCGCCGAATACAATTCTACAATTGGCAAATCATCGAATTGTGCTATCAGGAATTGTATGGCCAATCAGGACCGGGGAAGAGCGCGAATGACGGCTGCTTTGGGCAACCACCGCCGCATTGAGATCATTCGTTTGCTCAGGCAGGAGCCCGACCTCTGCCTCGAGGACATCGCCCACCGCTGCAAAGTCACTTTGTCCACGGCCTGTGAGCATGTTCGACGTCTGCACGAGGTGGGTATGGTCAAAAAGAAATCGAAAGGCCGACGCGTTTTGCTCAGCGCCACAAAACGCGCCAGCGCCTTGCTCCGCAGCATTGATCTGCTGTGGGATGCCACGGCGGGCTAACAATACGACAATTTGCCAATTGTCGTATTGTTGTGCCGCTTTATGATTAGCGGGTCACGAATAGCTGGCCGCTTTGGCCGCGCGTAGGTCGTTCAGGGTGCCGGGCCACTGGGGCAGGGCAAATGGGCTTGTCGGTGCTGACGGGGCAGGCCGTCTGGTTGCTGTCTCCGCTTAACGGCGGGCGGTGGATTGGTTTTCCACGAACCAGCGGTAGGCGTCGGCGATGCCTTCGCGGAGCGGAATCTTGGGGGTCCAGCCGAGGGATTTGATCTTTTGGATGTCGAGGAGTTTGCGGGGGGTGCCGTCGGGTTTGGTGGGGTCGAATTCCAGAGTGCCCTCGTAGCCCAGGACATCGCAGACGGTTTCGGCGAGTTCTCGGATGGTGACATCTTCCCCGCACCCGACATTGATGAGGTCGGGTTGGTCGTAGTGATCGAGGAGAAAAAGGCAGGCGTCGGCGAGATCGCTGGTGTGCAAGAACTCGCGGCGGGGTGTGCCACTACCCCAGACGGAAATGCTTTTGGCGCCGGCTTCTTTCGCTTCGTGGACTTTGCGGATGAGGGCGGGGAGGACGTGGGAGTTGCGCAGATCGTAGTTGTCATGCGGACCGTAAAGGTTGGTCGGCATGGCACTGATAAAATTTTTGCCGTTTTGGCGGGCGTAGGATTGGCAGAGTTTGATCCCGGCGATTTTGGCGATGGCGTAAGCGTCGTTGGTCGGCTCGAGGGGTCCGGTGAGGAGGGACTCCTCCGCAATGGGCTGAGGGGCCAGCTTGGGATAAATGCAGGAGCTGCCGAGAAAGAGGAGCTTGCGCACACCGAAGTCGGCGGCGGCTTCGATGAGGTTGTTTTGGATGGTGAGATTGTGCAGGAGGAATTCGACGGGTTGTTCGTTGTTGGCGAGAATGCCACCGACCTTGGCGGCCGAGTCGATCACCACGCTCGGGCTTTCCTTGGCGAAAAATTCCCGCACGGCCCGACGGTCGAGGAGGTTGAGTTCGGCCCGAGAGCGCCCGATGACCTGGTTGAAGCCGCCTTCGAGGAGCCGCCGGTGAATGGCGCTGCCGACCATGCCGCGGTGTCCGGCGACAAATATTATCTCGTCCTTCTGCAGTTTCATCCCGTAGTTCTGACGGTATGGCAAAAACCCCCGTGGCGGCAAGAAGCGGACGCCTTCAGGTCCTCAAGACCTACAAAATGTATGTCGGCGGCTCTTTCAACCGCTCCGAAAGCGGCAAGGTGGTGCCCGCGTTCGCTGCAGATGGAAAAACGATCTTGGCGCAGGTCTGCCGGGGCTCAAGGAAGGATTTTCGGGATGCGGTCGTGGCGGCGCGAAAGGCTTTTGGAAAATGGAGCGGCGCTGGTGCGTATTTGAAGGGGCAGATTCTTTATCGTGCAGCTGAGATGCTCGAGATGCGGGCCGAGGAAATGGAGCGGGAGATCATGCGTAGCACAGGGGTCAGTGCAGCGATGGCGCAACGTGAAGTGGCAGCCGCGGTCGAGTTGCTGGTGCACTATGCCGGGTGGTCGGACAAGTTCACTGCCGTTTTTGGTTCGGTTAATCCGGTGTCCTCACCGCACTTCAATTTCACCTATCCCGAAGGCACTGGTGTGGTGGTCATTTTCTGTCCGGACAAACCGTCCTTTGTTTCGCTCGTTCACCTTGTGGCGGCAACGATCGTCACCGGCAATACGTGTATTGTCATTCCCTCGGAGACCGCGCCTCTGCCGGCTCTGACTTTCGGCGAGATTCTGGCCACGAGCGATCTGCCGGGTGGCGTGGTCAATATTTTGTCCGGCCTGCGTTCCGATATCGCCCCGACCGCGGCCACGCACATGGATGTGAACGCCATCGTCAATGGTTGTGACGATGATGATTTGGACAAAGTCCTCCATGCGGGCACGGCGACGAACCTGAAGCGCTACGCGCGGCATACGGTGCCGGTGGGCGATTGGCGGTTGGCCGGCCGGCCGCAGTGGATGCTCGACACCATCGAGTTCAAGACGGTGTGGCATCCGATCGGGTGGTGACCCCTTGTCCGGGGCAATGCACATTCCGACTCTCATCGAAAAGAAGCGCGACGGCGGCAATCTTTCCGCAGACGAGATTTCCGCGCTGGTCGCGGGCTACGTGCGCGGCGACGTCCCTGCTTACCAGATGGCGGCGCTGGCCATGGCGGTCTTTTTCCGTGGAATGAATGATGACGAAACGACGGCGCTCACTATGGGAATGCGCGATTCTGGCGAGGTATTCAATTGGCCCGCAGGGACGCCGCCGAAGGTCGACAAGCATTCCACGGGTGGAGTGGGTGACAAGGTTTCGTTGATCCTTGCGCCTCTGCTCGCTTGCGAGGGCGTGTGGGTGCCGATGGTTTCCGGCCGCGGCCTGGGCTTTACCGGAGGGACGCTCGACAAGCTCGAGAGCATTCCGGGATTCCGGGTGGACCTCGCCTGGCCCGAAATGTTGGCGCAGTTGGAGCGCGTGGGCTGCTTCATTGCGGGGCAGACGGAGAACCTTTGCCCGGCCGACAAAAAGCTTTATGCCTTGAGGGATGTCACCGGGACCGTGGCATCGCTCCCACTGATCGTGGCGAGCATCATGTCGAAGAAGTTGGCGGAGACACTCGACCGATTGGTCCTCGACGTTAAATTCGGCCGCGGTGCCTTCATGCAAAATCGTGAGGATGCGCAAAAGTTAGCCGATGCCATGGTTGCGGTAGGGCGCGGCGCCGGGGTGGAAACGTGTGCTCTACTCAACCCGATGGACGAACCGCTGGGGCGGATGGTCGGAAATGCGCTCGAGGTGGCGGAGTGTGTTGAGGTGCTGCAGGGCGGCGGACCGCGGGAGTTGATCGAGTTGACTTTGGAACTGGCCGGAAAATTGGTTCCGGCAACGAAAGACCATTTGCGTGCCCGGTTGAAGGATGGGAGTGCGTGGGAAAAGTTTATCACTATGGTGGAAGCACAAGGTGGTGATGCTTCGGCTTTGTCGAGGATGGGCGAAATTCACCGCGCTCCGGTCGTGACCGAGGTGGTGGCGCCGCGTGACGGCACCTTGACCAGGCTCGACGCCTTGGAGATCGGACGTTTGTGCGGGGAACTGGGCGCGGGGCGCGGGAAAGCGGACGACAGAATCGATTTTGCGGTCGGCGTTGAATGTTTGCGCAAGCAAGGGGCAGAAGTGTCCGCCGGAGATCCGGTCCTGCGGGTTCACAGCCGGATGCCAGTCGATGGTGTGAGGATTGCAAGCCGTACAATCACCGTGAGTTGACCGGACCCGCCTTGTGACTTGTCGGATGCCCGGGGATTCTGTTTCGCTGGGGTTTGTGTCCGCCAACAGCGCTTTGACCCTCGAGGCTCCCCTTCCTGGCGGGTGGCAGACATGTCATGCCTGCGACGCGACTTACCGGAACCGGGAACTCTCGCGGGGCGAAAAGCTCTATTGCTCCCGCTGCGGTGCTTTGCTCGCTGCGCCGCGGGTCGGATCCGCGCGGCAGCATGCCTTGGCTCTCGGGCTGACCGGTCTGGTCTGCCTTATTCTGGCGAATATTTTCCCTATTATGACCTTCGATGTGCTCGGGGCAAAGGCCTCGAATCACCTGATCACCGGCGTGCTGGGTTTGTTCGCGCAGGACTACAGCCCGTTGGCCGCCTTGGTCTTTTTCAGCGCGATTCTCGCGCCGGCGCTTTACTTGTTGCTCGGTCTTTATGCCCTCTCGGCCCGCTGCTTGGACCGCAACTGGCCGTGGGACTATCAAGCCTATCGTGTCGTTGAACTTTTGGCGCCTTGGAATCTGGTCCCTGTTTTTCTCGTGGCCTGCCTAGTGGCCGTGGTGCGTCTCGACCTGCTCGGGACGGTCACCTGGCATCGCGGTGTGGTCTTTGTTATTCTTCTCTCGGTGTGTTGTTTGTTGCTGGAACAGATCAGGGAGAGCGCCGGCCAGGAGTCGGATGCGCGGTTGCGTCCGCGTTTCGACCCGCGCGTGAAGCGCCAGCGAGCGGTGGCCCTGATCGTCAGCGGCGCCATCTTGTACCCTTTTGCCAACCTTTTGCCGGTCATGACCATGACGGTGCCCGGGGACCGGGCGGCGCTGACCGTGTGGGGTGGGGTGCTGGAACTTTTTCACGTGGGACTTTGGCCGGCCGCTGTGGTTGTCTTTCTGGCCAGCATGTGTGTTCCCTTCCTCAAGATTGCGGCTCTCGGTTGGTTGCTTTGGATGGATGGAAAACCCGACTTCCGGCTTGGACGCACCAAATTGTTCCGCGTGGTCGAAACGGTCGGGACGTGGTCGATGGTCGATATCTTTTTGCTTTCCGTGCTGGTGGCGGTCGGTCAACTCGGGACTTTGGCCAGCGTGACCGCGGAACCCGGAGCGCTCTTTTTTGCGGCCGTCTTGGTCTGTACGATCTTTGCCGCGGCCAACTACAATGAGCGGATGATCTGGCGACAGGCAAAAGTATGAGCACAACGGCATCCGATCCCCAAGACCACGGGCAGGTTGTCCGAGGGCGGCGCCGCGTTTCATGGGCCTGGTTTTTCCCGTTGGTCGCCTTGGCCGCTTCCGGCTGGATGTATTTCGAGTACGTCAATTCGATCGGCCCCGAGATCACCATCCGCTTCGCGGAAGCACCCGGGATGGAAGCGGGAAAGACGCGGTTGGTTTTCCGTGGTGTCACGGCCGGCACCGTAACCAAGGTGCATCTCAACCGGGATCTCAACGAGGCCATCATCCACGTCAGACTGGAAAAGTTTGCCGCCGGTCTGGCCGTGGAGACCACCCAGTTCTGGATTGAGCAACCGGAACTCACCCTGCAGGGCGCGACCGGTCTGACCTCGCTGATCGAGGGCAACTCGATCCGCGTGCAGAAAGGCGAAGGCCAGCGCCGTGTGCAGTTCACCGGCCTCGCGGTCACCCCGTTGTTGTTTGGCGACGAATCTGGAGTCCATGTCCGGCTGGAGTCGGAGCAGACCCAGCCACTCACCCGGGGTGCCTTGGTCGTTTACCGCGGCGTTTCCGTCGGGCGCGTGCGCGAGCAATCACTTTGTCCTTCCGGTGCACCCTATATCGACATTGAGGTCGAGAACGAGAAACGCACATTGCTCAAGACCAGTTCGCGCTTTTGGACTGTGCCGGCATCCTCCGTGACCATGGGTCCGGGCGGGATCCGGGTCGACTTGACGAGTTTGGATACGCTCCTGCAGGGGGCGGTGGCCTTTGATGATTTCGGGGTCAGCGGGACTCCGCTGGAGGATGGCGCGACGGTGGCTTTGGTCGAGAACGAGGCTCTGGCCAAGGCCTGCGGGGTGCCGGTCAATATCACGTTCCAGAACGGACGCGGTCTGCGCGCGGGGCAGACGCGCCTGACGTATCTCGGCATCCCGGTGGGAATGGTCACGGATCTGAAAACGGCCGACGGGCGCGTCCAAGTCACCGCGCGTTTCAATCCGGGCTTCGATTTTCTGCGCTTGGCGGGCGCTGTATTTACTTTGGTCGAACCGGAGATTTCGCTCAAAGGCGTGAGCGGACTGGAAACCCTCCTTACGGGTGTGGTCATCGAATGCGAACCGGGCCGCGGGACATCCCTCAAGACGAGCTTCGCGGGGCGCGTGCCTAAAGATGACAATGACATGGTGGAGCAGAGTGAAGCCGGGCGGAAGTTCCGGCTCCTTTCGCGGGCCACCGCCACGGGGGAAGGTGCGCCCGTGCTTTACCGCGACCTGCAAGTCGGCGTGGTCCTGGAAAAGAAACTGACCAAAGACGGACAGAGCGTTGAATTGGTCGTCGGCATCGAAGCCGAATACATGCATCTCGTACGGCAGAATTCCGTCTTTTGGAACGAGCGTGGTTTGCGCGGCTCGATCGGTTTTTTCAACATCAACTTGCGGGCAGCGATGCCTCTGCCGGTCGAAGGTGGCGGTGGTACCATTGCCTTTGGCACTCCGGACAAAGCCGGGCCGCCGGCTTCGGCCAACGCGTCCTTCACTCTCTACGACAAGCCGCAGCGCGAGTGGCGCAAGTGGAACGACCCGGCGCTCCGTTGATCCGGACGGACGGGGTCGGTCAGACGTAGGGTAAGAAAGCGGTGTGCACTTCCGGCGGCACGTCGATCATTTTGTAGTCGGCCGACGAGACGAAAAGGAGGCTTTGCCGGCCTTTGCCGAGGAGGTGGTTCTGCGAGTCGCTGATTTCGTGCTCAAGGGTGACGAACTTGCGGTTGTAGCCGGAGATGCGGATGCGGACGACGACAGTTTCGAACTCTTTGGTTTCGCGGACGAACTTGTGCTCGAACGAGCGGGTCAGGATATAGAAAGGCGTATTCTTGAGGTTGAACTTCGGCATGACGCGGTTGAAGAACAGTTCGCGTGTTTTGCCCACCCACATGGCATACATGCCGAAGTAGACGTTGCCGACCGAGTTGGTGTCCGCATAGGTGGCGACGAACGAATGGATGAACCACTTGCCCTCGAAGTGTCCGCCGAGCGGATGCTGGACGGCGCCGACGAGTGACTTGGCCACGTCGCCAATGGCGGCGGCCGTTTCGGCCATGGTCTCGACAAGATTCGAGCGTGTCGTGGCGACCGCGGGAGCGGCCTGCATTGTATGAGAGGCCATCGGTGCCATTTCGTCCGCCGGCGCGTCGAGTTGGTCGGCATCGCTGACGAAGTCTTCCGAGGCCGTCGGCTTGGCCAAGGTCCAAATCACGTAGCCCAGCGGCAGGAGCGATCCGATGATCATGAAGGCGGGGTAGGCAAGGAGGTAGCCGAAGGCGAAAATGACCACGGCCAGGCTGCCGAGGCAGAACATTTTGATTTGCGGGATGCGGTTGGCCGGGGTGTTGACATAGCAGCGCGCCACCCCGAGAGCCGAGTAGCCGACAAAAAAGGTCGCGAAGAAAATCATGAAGTATTCCAACTCGAGGCCGACGGCCGCGCCGACAAGAGCAACGACACCGCAGAAGAGGAAGATCGGAATGGGTGACGTGACCAACGAGGTCGGGATGAGGGCAAAGATGGCATTGACGCTGGTCCGCACATTGCTTTGCAGGAACCACCGCAGCGCGATGTAGCCGCTATCGAGGGTGGTCAGCACGCAGGCGCAAAGGAAGACGCAGTAGGCGCCGAAGATCCACGGGTGTTCGCCGGCTTTCTCGAAGAGCAGACGCATGATCGAATCGTGGCCGTAGATGTGACCGCCCAAGCCGGTGTGCAGATATTGCGCGGCGCCGGCGCCCAGCGCCCAGAAGGCGAGGAAGCCGTGGAACAGGAGCAGGAGGAAAAATTGCACCGCCCCGAGGATGTAAGCCGCGGCGATGGAGACCCGCTCGCGGTGCATCTGGATGGCGCGTTGCCATTGCTGCAGGTCGAGCCACGGTCCGAGCAGGAATCCGATGAAGATGGGCACCATGTAACCCCAGTAGTTGAAATCGCCGGTCGGCAGTTTTTCCACGGTGATGGGCGGCAGGACCGGTGAAATATGGGATGGCGCGGTCAGCAAAATGCCGACGGCCCCGGCGATGATGAGAAAAATAGCACCGTGGCTCCACTTGATGCGGCGGATATTGAATTCTTCGCCGAAGAGGATGCCCGCCGCGAGGATGACGAGCAGGATGAGGGGCAGGAAAAGAATTTGCGGCTCCAGGCCGAGCGGCATCCAACCGTAGCGGATGAGCGCGAAGATGGTCAGGGTGATGGCGATCAGTTGGTAGAGGAAAAAAATCAGCCGGAACGGTCGTGACCAGGCGATGAAGAAGCGCCCGAGCGATTCCGACCCGCCGTCTTGCCTCCGCGCGAGGTGGTGGGTGATCAAGCCGAAGCCGATCAGCCCGAGGCAGTTTGGGATGGCAAAGCTGAGCAACCCCGCGAGACCGAACTGCGTGGTGAATTGCACCGAGAAAAACAACCCGAGGCCCCACATCCACGAGAGGGTGACGGTGTTGCCCCAGAGCAGGGTGTTGAACCAGCGGTAAGGTGTGAGTTCGTTGGAGGAGGCCATCAGGTGCAGAAGTTTGTTCGACGAAAACCCTACCATACCGCCCGGGCGAGCCCAACCCATTGCTGGAGGCCCCTTTCAGAGCGCTTGTCCTAATCCGGCGGCGGGTTAGATTCGGAGGCTCTTTTCCGCCATGGGCACCACCATTCCGACCAGCCACGAAATCCGACAAAGCTTCCTCGACTTCTTCCGGGAGAAGGCCCACACGGTCGTTCCCTCGTCGAGCCTCATGCCGGATTCGCCGAACCTGCTTTTTACCAACGCGGGGATGAACCAGTTTGTCCCCATCTTCCTCGGCCAGGCCAAGCCCGAGGTCTCGCGGTGGCCGGGCGCGGTGGCCGGCAATGACACGCGCGCGGCCGACACACAGAAGTGCATCCGGGCCGGCGGGAAGCACAATGACCTCGAAGATGTCGGACTCGACACCTACCACCACACCTTTTTCGAGATGCTCGGCAACTGGAGTTTCGGCGACTACTTCAAAAAAGAGGCGATTGACTGGGCTTGGGAGCTTCTCATTGATCGTTGGAAATTTCCCGCCTCACGTCTTTACGCCACGGTCTATGCGCCGTCACCGGGCGACCCGAGCGAGTTTGACCAGGAAGCCTGGGATTATTGGGCCCTGCATTTCCGCGCTGCCGGACTCGACCCGCAGATCCACATCGTTCCGGGCAACAAGAAGGACAATTTCTGGATGATGGGTGAGACGGGCCCGTGCGGTCCGTGCTCCGAGTTGCACGTCGATCTCACCCCGCAGGGCGACACCCGCGGGGCACTGGTCAACCAGGGCAGCGCCGAGTGCATCGAGATCTGGAACCTTGTCTTCATCCAGTTCAACGCCAACCCCGACGGCACTTTCACCCCGCTGCCCGCGCGCCACGTCGATACCGGCATGGGCTTCGAGCGCGTCTGCTCGGTCATCCAAGGCACCAAAGGCTTCACCGATTTTTCCGGCGCCCGTATTTCGAATTACGAAACCGATGTCTTCCTTCCGCTCTTCGCCGAGATCGAAAGACTCAGCGGCAAGCGTTACGCCTCCACTCTCCCCGAGGCCGGCTCGACCGGTCATTCGGAGCAGGAAAAAATCGACATCGCCTTCCGGGTCATTGCCGACCATGCGCGGACGCTTTCCTTCGCCGTGGCCGATGGCATCAATCCCGGAAACAACGACCGCAATTACGTCCTGCGCCGCATCCTGCGCCGGGCCGTGCGTTACGGACGCACGCTTGGGTTTGATCAGCCGTTTTTCCACAAACTCGTCGACGTGCTGGCCCGCACCATGGGCGGGGTGTTTCCCGAACTGCCGGCCAAGCAGGCACACATTGCCGCGGTGCTCAAAGGCGAGGAGGAAGCGTTCAACCGCACCCTCGACAAAGGCCTCGCGCTATTCGAGGCCGAGGCGGCACGCCTCGGAAGCAGCGGGAAAATTTCCGGCGCCTTTGCCTTCAAGCTTTACGACGAACAAGGTTTTCCCCTCGATCTGACCGAGTTGATGGCGCGTGAACGAGGGCTGGCGGTCGACACCGCGGCATTCGAAGCACTCATGGAGGAGCAGCGGACCCGCGCCCGCGCGGCCCAGAAAAAACAGGTCATCACGGTCTCCGAAGTGACGACCAAGACGCCGACCCGCTTTCTCGGCTATGACCAATCGTCGGTGCGGACCAAGGTTCTCGAAGTCGTCGACCTTCAGGGCCAGTTGGCGGTTATTTTGGAGGCCAGCAGCTGCTACGCGGAAATGGGTGGGCAGGTCGGAGACTCCGGCGAGTTGCACCTCGGACCTGATTTTTGGACGGTGACCGGAACACAAAAAGCGGGCGATGTCTGGCTTCACGTTATAGCAGGCGACGGGGCTCCTCCGGTTGGTGCCGAGGTCGAGCTTCGCTTTGATCCCGCCCGTCGTGCGGCCATCGAAAGACACCACACCGTCACCCATCTTCTCCACTGGGCGCTGCATGAAGCGGTCAGCCGTGAAGCCGTGCAAAAAGGCAGCTACGTGGGACCGGACAAATTGACCTTCGACTTCAGCAGTGCCGCCCTCACGCCGGAACAGGTGTCCTCGGTCGAGCGCTTGGTCAATGCCAAGATCCTCGAAAACGCGCCCGTCACCTGGAGCGATGTCGCTTACAGCGATGTGCGCGGACGCGAGAACGTCATGCAATTTTTCGGCGACAAATACGGCGACCGCGTCCGGGTTGTCCAGATCGGTGGACAAGCCGGGGCGATGGACGGCTATAGCATGGAACTTTGCGGCGGCACCCACGTGCGAGGCACGGGAGAAATCGGGCTCTTCCGCATCAGCAGCGAAGGTGCGGTGGCGGCCGGGGTGCGGCGTATCGAAGCGATCGCCGGCGCCGAAGCGCAGCGTGCGGCTGAATCGGATCGGGAACGGCTCAAAACGGTCGCCGCCAAATTGGGATCACCTCTGGCCGATCTCGAGAAGAAGTTGGAGAGCCTCCTCACGGAGCAGAAAGAACTCGAAAAATCCCTCAAGTCCGCGCGCCAGCGCGAAGCAGCCGGCCGCGCCGCCGGGCTTCTCGGGCGGACGGAAACCATCGCCGGCTTCCCGGCCATCATTGCCGACCTCGGCGAGGCGGATGGCGACACCTTGCAAGCAGCCGCCGAGGTGCTCAAAGCCAAGTTCGACGGTGTCATCGTGCTCGGGGGTTGTGCCGGTGGCTCGGTGTCCTTGGTCGCCGTAGTCGGTCCCGGGCACACCGCCAAAATCGCCGCCGGAAAGATCATCCAGGCGATCGCCCCGCAGATCGGAGGCAAAGGCGGGGGCCGGCCCGAGGCCGCCCGTGGCGCCGGTAAAAGTCCGTCAGGCCTCGCCGCGGCACTCGCCGCCGCGCGCGAACTGCTCGCCTCTGCGCCTGCCTGAGGCTCCCCTCCGCTGCTTGGCAGCTCACCTTTTTCGCCCGGCTAAACGGCCAACATTCTTGGGTGTATCGGCACAATGCGGGCTGTCGGGTGCCAGTGGTAAGAAGGTGGCGGGCTGGAGACAACCAAGCGCGTTAACCTGCCGGCCAGGCGCGCTCTCACCGAACGCGAACGGGCCCGGCACACCATCGAGTTACTCGATGCCATGGTGAGAACTTCACCACGACAGAAGGGGCGAATGTCATGAGGTTTGCGTGCACTATGCGGAGCCCTGACCTCAGGTGTTGCCCATTCACTTGGAAGGAACTTTTGTCCGGGAAAAGCTCAGTTTGGACGGAAGCCAATCGGGTTTAGGTTTGTCGGGCTCCGGTCTTGCGCTTAGGAACGCTCTGTGTCCCCCGAGCT
>Ga0247836_1007221_pt1 | contig 11882 bp, 12 predicted proteins | sample LaCruzMarch2015__4_FD_187116 | JGI IMG/M metagenome (GOLD analysis project Ga0247836, IMG submission 187116) | Freshwater microbial communities from meromictic Lake La Cruz, Castile-La Mancha, Spain - LaCruzMarch2015_14m | ecosystem: Environmental > Aquatic > Freshwater > Lake | place: Spain...
ATTTTTAACATATTACGTAAAGAAGTAGCCCTATTTACCTCTTTAGATAAACCTTTTTCACTCCATATTGAATTAACGGCTGCATCAAAAAAAGCATAGCCATTTGCTGATTCCTGACGTGGATAAGGTGACTCACCAATTAAAATATATTTTACCGATGATAATGGCATGCTAAAAGCGTTTAATAATAATTTCATTCCAGGCAGCCAATCATTGCTAGCTTTTAATGAATCAAGGTATTTGGAGTCCATGGTGTTAAAAGCTAAATTTAAGATAGAGTGCCATTCTTCATGATATTCTTTAATAATATTTTGCACGTATTCTCCGTAATAAGGCTTACATAGTAGACTTCAACCTATTTTTCAACGATTATATATTAATATCCACGTACCTTGAAACTAATGGACAAATCATTACAGGATGTTAAAGATTTTTTGCAAAATAGACTACCAACAATGGTGGAGCAATTACACTTTTTTTGTGAAATCAATTCCTCTAGTTATAATTTAGCGGGATTGGCTACTATGAGTGAAGTTTTAAAAAAATCATTCATGCCAATTGCGGATAATATTAAAATAATAAAATCACCATCAATTGAAGCTATTGATATGTCTGCAAAGACCATACAGCAAAAATGTGGCGATATGTTATTTATCCAAAAAAGACCAGAATTAAAGCAGCGCATTTTATTATGTGGCCATATGGACACAGTTTATGATGTTAATCACCCTTTTCAAAAATTGAAATTTATAGATAAAAATACTATAAATGGACCAGGTGTTGCTGACATGAAAGGTGGGCTTATTGTTATCTTGCATGCATTAACCGCCTTTGAATCAAATAATTATGCAAAAAACATTGGCTGGGATGTATTAATCAATGCAGATGAAGAAATAGGGTCGCCTGCATCTAAACAATTTATTAACGATATAGCAAATTCTTATCAATCCGCTTTAGTCTATGAACCAGCAATGAATTCCCATGGCACCTTAGCTAAAAATCGTAAAGGCAGTGGCAAATTCACCCTTATAGCTACAGGCAAAGCCGCTCATGCGGGACGTGCATTTAACGAAGGTCGTAATGCCATTATTTATCTTGCCAAAGCAATATCAGCAATTCATGAATTAAATGGTAAGCGCGATGGTGTAACCATAAATATTGGTCTGATTCAAGGAGGAGATGCGCTCAATGCAGTTCCTGAAAAAGCCGTTGCAAAAATTGATGTGCGGATCTCTAAAAAAGATGATGAAAAATGGGTAATAAACGAAATCAATCATTTAATTGATAAATTAAAACATAATGATTACAGATTAGAAATACATGGTGAATTTTCTCGCCCAGTTAAAATTGTAAATCCTGCAACCAATAAACTTTTTTCTACGATAAAAGAATTAGGCGACAAACTTAAAATTTCAATAGATTGGCAAGATAGTGGCGGTTGCTGTGATGGTAATAATCTTAGCGCTCATGGTTTGCCAGTTATTGACACTTTAGGTGTGCGAGGTGGTGATATACATACGCATAATGAATTTATTTTAATAGATAGCCTAGTTGAACGTGCGACATTGTCTACACTATTACTAATCGAATTAACAAAAAAAGGAATGCACAATGTTATTTCGTAACGTAAAATTATCTGATATATCTGACATTTATGAATTAGCAATAAAGTCTGGCATTGGTATTACTACTTTACCGAAAGATAAAGATGTACTTAAAAAAAGAATTGAGTTATCAATATCATCAATTAGTAAAAAATTTGATTCACCATTTAACGAATATTATTTATTTGTTCTTGAAGACACTAAAACCGGAAAAGTAGTAGGAACTGCAGCAATTGAGGCATCAGTTGGTTTAATTAGTCCTGCATATTCATATAAAGTATCAAAGATAAAAAATGATTGCATAGATCTTAATATTCACAATGAATATAATCTTCTAAGTTTGACGAAAAATTATCAAAAAGGCAGTGAAATATGTACTCTTTTTTTAGATCCATCCTATCGCATTAATTCAAATGGGTTATTACTATCCCTCGCCCGCTTTCTTTTTATTGCTAATTTTCCTGAGCGTTTTTTTAAAAAAATAGTCGCTGAAATGCGCGGAGTATCAGATGAAGATGGCAACTCACCTTTCTGGGACGGGCTTGGCTTTAATTTTTTTAATATGTCATTTGCAGAGGCTGATAGGCTTAGCATATCAACCAATAAACAATTTATTACAGATCTAATGCCAAAACATCCAATCTATGTAAAACTATTACCAAAAACTGCACAAGACGTAATTGGACAGCCTCATCATTTATCAAAAGCTGCTATGAATATTTTATTTCGTGAGGGATTTAGTTATTCTAATCATGTAGATATTTTTGACGCAGGCCCCACCCTTGAGGCAAAAAAAGAACGAATCAAAACTATTGCTAAATCAAGTTTATTAAAAATATCTGATATTACAAACAATATTAAATCAAAGCCATATCTTATAGCTAATAATAAGCTAGATTATAAAGCCACTGTAAGTAATATTATAATTAATAATAAAGAAAAAACTTGTGCTATAAATCAAAATACCGCAGAAATTCTACAATTAAAACTAAATGATTTAGTTCGTGTTTCTCAATTAGGATAATTAATGAAAAATAATGGCAAACATTATATTAATGGGATCTTTCTTGATGGTGAAGGTGAATCTTTTGTAGCGACAAATCCTGCTGATAACTCAATAATTTGGCAAGGGGCCAATGCCACCGAAGCTGAAATAAAAGCAGCCACAGATGCCGCTCACCAAGCCTTACCTTCGTGGGCTGAACTTCCGTTCGAAACTCGCAAAGAATATCTTAAAAAGTTTAGTAATCTAATCCAAGAAAAACGTGAACACTTAACAAAATTAATTGCATTAGATGCGGGCAAACCTTTATGGGAGGCTGCAACTGAAGTTAACTCTGTAATTGGGAAAATAGATTTATCTATAAAATCTTATGAAGCAAGAACGAATGATCAAAAAACTGAAACCGCCAATATTAAAAGCCGTTTAAGTTATAAACCACATGGAGTAATAGCTGTTTTAGGACCATTTAATTTTCCTGCACACTTATCTAATAGCCATATTATCCCTGCATTACTCGCTGGTAATACCATAGTTTATAAACCTAGTGAGCTAACTCCTCTAGTTGCTCAATTTATTATGGAATGCTTTCATGATATTAAGCTACCAAAAGGCGTATTAAATTGCGTACAAGGTAATGGCAACAGCGCCCAAATTCTTTTAAAACAAGATATTCAAGGTGTATTTTTCACTGGTAGTTATAAGACTGGGGTTAAAATCAATAAATTTTTCAGTGATAAACCTGAAATTATTTTAGCGCTTGAAATGGGTGGTAATAATCCGCTTATCATTGATGAAATTAAAAATATAAAAGCCGCCATTTACCAAACCATACTTTCTACCTATATTACCGCAGGCCAACGCTGTACATGTGCTCGTAGATTAATTATCCCAAATAATAAATTAGGTGAACAATTTCTTGATGAATTTATCAAGGCTACTAAAAATATTCAAGTAGGCCCATATACTAATAAGCCAGAGCCATTTATAGGACCTGTAATAAGTTATGATCATGCACTTTCGCATCTAAATGCACAAGATAAATTAATTGCATCCGGAGGTAAAGCCTTAGTATCTATGGTATTACAAAAAGAAAATACAGGGTTTCTATCTCCTGGAATCATTGATATGAGTGATGTATCAATGCCTAAAGATGAGGAAATATTTGCTCCATTAGTACAAGTTTATCGTTATGATAACTTTGAAGATGCAATTAAAATTAGCAATCAAACTAAATATGGGCTTTCTGCTGGGTTAATAAGTGATAACTATGATAATTATAGAAAATTCCACCGTGAGGTTCGTGCGGGGCTAATTAATTGGAATAGACCAACCACAGGAGCTGCAGGTGATCTTCCCTTTGGCGGAATTGGTAGATCTGGCAATCACCGCCCTAGCGCATATTTTGCTGCAGATTATTGTGTATATCCAATTGCAAGCCTTGAAGAGGCTAATTTAGATTTACCGAATCAAATATTAGGTGGTATTAAGTTATGAATGTTTATGAACTAAATATAGATGGCTTAGTTGGCCCAACTCACCATTATGCAGGCTTATCATTTGGCAATGTTGCATCAATAACTAATGCAAGAACAACGGCAAATCCACAAGAAGCAGCCCTCCAAGGCATAAAAAAAATGCGACTTTTACATAAATTAGGGCTAAAACAAGCAATTTTTCCCCCGCATCAACGCCCTAATCTCCATTTGCTGCATCAATTAGGTTTTAATGGTAATCCAATTAATCAAATAACATCAGCGTTTAAGCAATCGCCTTTACTATTATCAGCAGCTTTTTCAGCATCTAGTATGTGGGCTGCAAATGCAGCTACTATTTCATCATCTGCGGACACAAAAGATAACCGCGTGCATTTTACAGCGGCTAATTTATTAAGCAATTTACATCGTCATCAAGAAGCTGATTTTTCATCATTTTTACTAGCCAAAATATTTGATAATGACCAATATTTTTATCACCATGAGATTTTACCTAAAACTATTACTACATCTGATGAAGGAGCGGCTAATCATAGCCGCTTATGCGAGCAATATTCTAAAAAAGGCATAAATATATTTGTCTATGGTAAATCTCAACTTAAAACTAACCATGAACTATCATGTAAATACCCAAGAAGACAAACACTTGAGGCATCTATTGCGATAGCTAGGAGTCATCTATTAAATCAAGATGAAGTTGTCTTTGCTTGTCAAAATCCTAAAGCAATTGATGAAGGTGTTTTTCATAATGATGTTATTGCATTAGCTAATGAGTCTTTATTACTTATCCATGAAGAAGCGCTAGTTAATCAAGCTAACATATTAAAAGAACTCCATGAAAAAGCTAATTTTCCAATTAAAATTATTGAGATTAAAAGTAAGCAAATGACTCTTAAAGAAGCGGTCTCTAGTTATTTTTTTAATTCTCAATTAATTACCTTACCTCTTTCATCCAATATAAAAAAAATGGCTCTAATTGCTCCGAGTGAGTGTCAAGAAAACCCTAAGATCAAAGCAATTTTTGATAAGATTCTAGCAGATATTAATAACCCAATTGTAGAGCTACATTACATTGATTTAAAACAATCTATGCGAAATGGTGGCGGTCCTGCTTGCTTAAGAATTCGAGTTCCATTAAATGAAAACGAATTAGCAGCAATGCATCAAGGAATATTGGTTAATGATAAATTACTTAATGAGTTAGAATTATGGGTAAGCAAAAATTATCGAACAAAATTAGATATTGATGATTTACTCGATCCTTTACTTATAACTGAATCATTTAGCGCACTGGATGAATTAACAACTATTTTAAAATTAGGTAGTATCTATCCTTTTCAACGTGAAAATTAGGATCATAAAACCTATGTGGCAAACTTTATTAGGTCGTATTATTTATGAATCCCCAACTGGCGCTAAAGTTTATCAAAATTTCAAATATCGCTGGCTAACTTTTGGAAGTTCGGCAATCCAAACATTAATAAATCGACATAAACCAAATAAATTTTCTTTATGTTATTTTAAAGAATTAAGCCTAGTTCTAAGAGTAAAACCTGCTGATTGTTGCTTACTTGGTTTAGGAGGGGCTGCAATGGCTCATTCACTAGTTCCATATATTAAAGATTTTTCAATAACGGCGGTAGAAAATGATCTTGAAGTAATTAATATCGCTAAAAAATATTTTATGTTAGAAACTATTAAAAATTTAACCGTTATTCATCAAGATGCAAGTCTTTATATTAAAGAATCGAAGCGTCAATATCATCATATTCTAGTAGATCTCTCAGATGCCAACTCATTTCCTAAATCATGCAATTCAAAAGATTTTTTCAAAAATTGCCACAATAAGCTTAACGATGGCGGGGTTTTAGCAGTTAATTTAGCAAATATCGCTGAACAATGGGAAATATTTACATTTATTCGTGATATTTTTCCAAATTGTACAGTTACATTACCAATAAATGGCTTTGCCAATATGGTGATTCTAGCTTCTAAAAGTAATTCTATAAACCCATTACTAGAAATATTAAAATCAAGTAACGATTTAAAGAAACTTGTGTGGGATGAAAAATGGGGTTGTATAGCGAATTTGTAGGGGTTTTTGATGGAAGATTAAATATGTCACAAAGAACTAAAGATAAGAAAAATCAGCTAAGTGTATTCTAGTTGTGAACATCTAGAATACACTACTAAGATCTCTATTGTTTGATTTATTTATCCTTATTAATGTCCAGGTGCTGGTTTTGAATCAGATGCTTGTTCACTTTCAGCTTCAGTTGCAGCTGTTTGAGCTGCTTGAGCTATTGGAGCTGCTTGAGCTATTGGAGCTGCAACATCCACAGAGACGCGGCCTCCTTGTAATTGACCAAGCTTAGGACCGGAATCTACCTTATAAGAATCTTTATTAATTTTCCCATCTTTAATTAAATGCCTATGGCTTTCTAAACTTGTACGTTGATCTTTTAGAGCTTGTAAAGCTTTACCAAGATCTTGGGGTGGTATAGTTGTATCATTTTTTAATTTTTCTGTTAAACCTTGTATATCTTCCGCTTCATAAACTTTACCACCATGAATAAAAGCATATCCTTTTGCAAAACCAGTTTCATCAACCTTGGGCATTAGAACTGATTTATTAATATTCGCACTTGCGTATTTCATTAAGAATTCTTTTGCTTTTTCTTCACTTGGAAACTCAAATACAGTATCACTTTTTTTGCTATCGCTAACTCCGTAGCCTTTTTCATATTTTCCACCTTTGTTATATAAAGAATCATAAAATTCTTTAATATCTGCTATGTTTTTACGAGTAACAGCTATAGTTTGAGGAGTTTGAGGAGCGACAGTATTTCCTTGCTCAGCTTGAGGATTCCTAGGAGGAACTTGAGGAGATGGAGCTTGAGTAGCAAGAGGAGCTTGAGGAGTACTTGGAGTGGTAGCTTTAGGATTAGGGGAAGACATAGGAGATAATAAAACAGGCTTATTATCAGTTACATAATTATTAAGTTTTTCATTATCAAGACTAGCAATAAATTCTTTATTTTCATCATCAAAAATAAATTTATCGAGCTTTAAAAGCGCATCTTTTACTGCTAGCTCTGCTTTTTCAATTTCAACCTGTTCGGGCGGATTCTTCTTTTTACATGCTTCAAGTTCTTCAAGTTTTTTTTGTAATTCATCTTTAAGAGAATCTAATCCTTCGAACTTTTCTTTATCAAAAAATGAAATTGTAGCTCCATCTTTTTTTTTAGGTCTTGCTCCTTTTATTATTATTGCATTAAGTTGTTTTGCTGACTCTATATCTTTCTCAACAACGTCTGATTTTGCACTCATTTAAATCTCCTCAAATATAAAATTATCAAATATTTAAAAATATAGAAAAATGTATATATTTCTGACTATAGTACATTTTTTATATTTGTAAAATTTTGGGGTAACATTGTGTAGTGCCACAATGAAATGTCACATAGTTAACGACAAAGATTGTAATTTATATTTCTTGAACTAAAATTTATTTATTAGTACATATTTAACACCAAAGAAGACGTCATGGCTAAGTCAATGGATTTTTTTCAAAAGATACTAGAAGCAGAGCGCGAAAAATGCCTTGCTGGACAAAGGCCAGGTATTGCTATCAGTGGGGAAAGAACATATGAGCGTAGTGGATTAGCTCAATCAAGCCGTAATAGTTTAAGGGTTAAGCCTGCAGCAGCAGTGCTTGAATCATATGCTATGACTGGTTCTAATCGCGAACAACGAAACCTTGCTTTCTTATCTGCAAAGATATTAACTGAAGATTTGAGTATTTTAACAGTCTTAAATCCAAGTCTTAAAGCACTTATTGATGAGTGCTCATCAGAATTGTAACCTGGTTGCTAATAACCAGGTTACTTTAGTTCTATATTTCCATTAAATCTTTTTCTTTCAATTCAAGAACTTCATCAATTTCAGCGACATATTTATCTGTTAATTTTTGAATAATATCATTAGAACGTCTCTCATCATCCTCAGAAATAGCCTTATCTTTAACTAATTCTTTAAGATCATTATTGGCATCTCGTCTAACATTACGAATTGAAATACGTCCTTGCTCTGCTTCGCCACGAACAACACGAATTAATTCTTTTCGACGTTCTTCAGTTAATGGCGGCATTGGTACGCGTATTGCATTACCAGATGCAGCAGGATTCAAACCTAGACCTGAAGTTAATATTGCTTTTTCTATTGCTGACATCATGGATTTTTCCCATGGTGTAACAAGAAGTGTACGTGCATCTCCAGAGGTAACATTGGCAACTTGATTTAAAGGAGTAAGATTACCATAATAATCAACCTGAACATGATCAAGTAAACCTACATTAGCCCTACCAGTACGAATCTTTGTCATTTCATGCTTTAAGGATTCAATGGTTTTTTGCATCCTTTTTTCAGCATCATTCTTTATCTCATTGATCATTATTTTCTCCCACAAAAGTACCTATGTGCTCCCCTTCTACAATCTTCTTTAAAGCACCTTCTTCTGACATATTAAAAACCCGTAATGGCATTTTCTGCTCCTGACATAAACAAATAGCAGTTGCATCCATAACTTGCAAGCCTTTGCTTAAAATCTCTCCATAACTTAGGAAATCATAGCGTAAAGCTTTAGGATTTTTAACTGGGTCTTCTGAATATACACCATCAACTTTAGTAGCCTTAAGAACAATATCAGCATCTACTTCAATTGCACGCAAACATGCAGCTGTATCAGTAGTAAAAAATGGGTTACCGGTTCCGGCCGCAAAAATCACAACCTGACCATTGCGTAAATTAGTTATAGCCTTACGACGATGATATGGATCAACTATACCTATCATAGGAATAGCTGACATAACACGAGCGGTAACATCAATACGATCAAAGGCATCTCGCAATGCCAAAGCATTCATTAATGTTGCTAACATCCCCATTTGATCGCCTGTAACTCGACCAAGGCCTGCATCAGATAGTGCCTTACCACGAAATAAGTTACCACCACCAATAACAAGTCCAACTTGTACACCCATTTGAATGAGTTCGGCTACATCTTTAGCTATTTTATCAAGAATAGCGGGATCAATACCAAAATGCATACTACCCATTAAGGCTTCGCCACTACATTTTAATAAAATTCGCTTATATTTAAGCTTTAGATGTGCATTAGACATTATTGATCACGCACTTGAGCCATTACTTCTTCAACAAAATTATCTTCTTTCTTTTCAATCCCTTCACCAACTTCAAAACGATAAAAAGAAAGTACTTCAGCATTTTTGTTTTTTAACAATTGCCCTACTTTAATATTTGGATCTTTAACAAATGGTTGGCCAATTAAACTTACTTCATCAATAAATTTAGAAATACGACCTTCGATCATTTTGGCAATTATTTCTTGTGGCTTACCAGATTCACGTGCTTGAGCTGTAAAAATTTCACGCTCATTTTCAATATCGTCTTTTGAAACTTGAGTTCTATCTACAACTAATGGCTTAGATGCAGCAATATGCATAGCAATATCTTTTGCTAAAGCTTCATCACCATTTTTGAGCTCAACTACTACCCCAATGCGCGAACCATGAGAATAAGTACCAACAACACAACCTGCTTCACATTTTATTTGTTGTAATCGTCTAAGTTTAATATTTTCACCAATTTTTGCTACTAGTTGTTGTCTTGCTTGCTCAATAGTTTGATCAGAACCTGCAAAATTCTCATTTGATAATAAAGCAACATCATTTGAATTTAAATTAAGAGCCGTGTCTGCAACTTTTGATGAAAAGTTAGTGAAATTTTCATCTCTTGCTACAAAGTCAGTTTCACTATTAATTTCAAGCATTACAGCGTGACTGAGATCTGCAGTTTTTGCTATAACGATTATACCTTCAGCCGCAATTCTATCAGCTTTTTTATCAGCCTTAGCTTGACCTGCTTTACGCATTTCAGTAATTGCTTCTTCTATATCACCGTTAGTAGCTATTAAGAATTTTTTACATTCCATCATACCTGCGCCGGTACGTTCACGTAATTTCATAACAGTTGCAGCACTAATAGACATTTTTCATCCTCTTTATTTTAGCTAATAAAAAGGGGACCACTTAAACATCCCCTAATATAATAATATTTATATTTGTTAAAACTATTTCGTAGGGTGAGCCAATTATAGCTCATATCATTACCCGCAAGTTATCCCAGTAATTTCTGGTTGGTGGCTAATGGTATCAGAGCCACGACCGTAAGGGAGTGTTCAAAAAACAATTGCTTGCTATTAACCAGCATTTTTATAGATAAAACTTGTAACTTGCTGGTTAAGTGACCACTTCCTTACGGTCGTGGCTCGGATTTCACTCCAAAACAGTTGTTTTACTACTTGTGGGTAATGATATGCCCATCCTACTTCGCTTAATTTCTTACTTCTTTTTAGCTGGTGCTTTTTCAGCCTTAACAGCTTTCTCAGCTTTATCTTCTTTCTCTGCCTTCGGAGCTTTTTCAGCCTTAGCAGTAGGTTTTTCAGCAACCACAGATTTTGCTTCGGTTTCTGCTTTATGTTCAGCTGTTTTTTCATGTTTAACTGGCTTTTCAGCTTTAACAGTTTTTTCATGAGCTTTTCCATCATCTGTAATTTCTACATAGTCAGAAACGCCAACTGTATTAGATTGTTTAGCATCAATAATTGCATCAGCTATACAACGTACATAAATATCAACAGCTCGCATTGAGTCATCGTTAGCTGGAATTATATAATCAATGTTATCAGGGCTGTTATTAGTATCAACAATACCAATAACTGGAATCTTTAATCGACGAGCTTCTTCAACAGCAATATGCTCAAAACCTACGTCAACTACAAAAAGTGCATCAGGCAAGCCACCCATGTCTTCAATCCCACCAAGACTTCTATCAAGTTTTTCCATTTCACGTGTTAACATTAAGGCTTCTTTTTTAATCATTCCATTAAAAGCACCTTCTTCACTTAATTTTTTTAATTCTTTTAAACGAAATATAGATTGACGAACAGTTTTATAGTTAGTCAACATCCCACCTAACCAACGGTGGTCAACATATGGCATACCAGATCGTCTTGCATGCTCACGAATGCTTTCTGTTGCTGCACGTTTTGTACCAACAAATAAAATTTTGGCTTTATGAGACGCAAGTTTACCAACATAATTCAATGCATCATTCATTAAAGGTATTGTTTTTTCAAGATTAATAATGTGGATTTTATTTCGTGAACCGAAAATGTATTCACCCATTTTAGGGTTCCAAAATCTAGTTCTATGGCCAAAGTGAGCGCCAGCTTCAAGCAATTCTTTCATACTAACTTTCATATTATCTCCAGGGTTATGCCTCCACGCCTCCCATAAAACACCCCAAAGGGACCCAGTCTTATGTGTCGAAACGTGTGTGAATTTAAAACGCCGCTATTTATATCATAATTGTTTAAGTTCAGCAATGAAAACTATGATTAAATAGCATTTTTAAGTTGATTAGGTATATTATTAATTTGTCATGAGTTGGGATGATTAAATAAAAAATGAAAGTTTCTAATGCTTTTTTAAGAAAATCGATTAAAAATCTTAAATCTATGCTCATGGAAGAGTTTCGCCAATCTTCTAATATTAATAATTTAATGCACCAATTAGTAAGCTCTATTGATAAAATATTAATTATCCTATTTCAACAAAATAATCTCGATAATAAAGGTGAATTTTGCCTTGTAGCTCTTGGAAGCTACGGGCGGCGAGAATTAATTCTTAATTCAGATAT
>Ga0247836_1007225_pt1 | contig 11881 bp, 8 predicted proteins | sample LaCruzMarch2015__4_FD_187116 | JGI IMG/M metagenome (GOLD analysis project Ga0247836, IMG submission 187116) | Freshwater microbial communities from meromictic Lake La Cruz, Castile-La Mancha, Spain - LaCruzMarch2015_14m | ecosystem: Environmental > Aquatic > Freshwater > Lake | place: Spain...
CTCGCGATCGAAAAACAGTTCGGCGACCGCGTCCTCGGCGGCAGCATCAACGGCAGCGGCGCACTCGTGATCGAGGCGACGGCCGGCGCCGCCGACTCGCTCGTGGCCCGGATCACGCGGCTCGTCCGCGCAGCCCATGCCCGGCGGGCTCCGATCGAGAACCTCGCCGACCGGATGGCCGCCTGGTTCGTGCCGGCGGTGCTCGCCACGGCCCTGGTGACGTTTCTCGGCTGGGCCATGTTCGGGCCACAGCCACGGATGGCGCTCGGGCTGGTGTCGGCGGTGAGCGTGCTCGTGATCGCCTGCCCCTGCGCCCTCGGCCTGGCAACGCCGCTGGCGATGACCGTCGCGATCGGCCGGGCGGCGCGGGAGGGGATGCTCGTGCGCTCGGCCGCGGCCATCGAGCGCCTGGCGACCGCCGGGACGGTCGTTTTCGACAAGACCGGCACGCTGACGCGGGGCCGGCCGCGGATCGTGGCCGCGGGGTTGGCGGAGACGCCGCTGCCGAATGGCGGGCATCCGGCACCAGCGCCGGATTTTGCCCGCGACCCACTCCGCGGGCTGCTCGCCACGGCCGTGGCCGTCGAGTCAGCGAGTGAGCACGGCCTGGCCCGGGCGTTTGTCGAGACGGCGGTCGCCGTCGGCCTCTCCCCACCTTCTGCCACGTCGGTTGAAGCGGTCGTGGGCCGCGGCGTGCGCGGAATCGTCGCGGGGCAGACGGTGCTGATCGGCAGCGAGCGGTTGCTGCGCGAGGCGGGCATCCCGGTGCCCCCGCCACCAGCTGGCGGTGACGTCGGCGGTAGCGTCGCGTATCTGGCCGCCGCCGGCCGGCTCGCCGGCTGGTTCGTGATCGCCGACGAGCCGCGGCCGGAGGCCCGGACGGTGGTCGCGGATCTCGCCGCCCGCGGCTTGGCCCTCGAGTTGCTCTCCGGCGACGCGCCCGTGGCGGCCGCGGCGGTGGCCCGCTCCCTCGGCATCGCGGTGGCCACCGGTGGCCTCGCGCCCGCCGCGAAGTCGGCCCGCGTCGAGGCGCTGGTGGCTGCGAGCCGAGTTGGCCGCATTGGCAGCGTGGTCTTCGTGGGCGACGGGATCAACGACAGCCCCGCCCTGGCGGCGGCCGACGTTGGGGTCGCGATGGGATCGGGAGCCGACGTGGCCCTGGAGACGGCCGATGTCACGCTGCTCTCAGGCGGCCTGGCTCCCCTGCCCCGCGTGCTCGACCTGGCCACGACCACGATGCGGGTCGTGAAGCAAAACCTCGCTCTCGCCCTCCTCTACAACGTGCTGGCGATTCCGGTGGCCGCAGGCGTGCTCTATCCCTTCGTGGGCCACGTCACCAGTCCGATGCTGGCGGCGGCCGCGATGACCTTGAGCTCGCTCTCCGTAATCGCCAACAGCCTCCGGCTGCGGCGTTAGGCACTGCCGCTGCAGGCAGTCCATCCTGTGCGAGGGGTTGCCCATGCCAATCGAGCGGCGTAGGAAACCGAGTGCAGCAAGGACTGCGAAGTGAGGTTTCCTTCGAGTGAACGAAGGGCAGGATGCCCGTAGTGAACGTCCAGCGAGATGGCATGGGTAACCCCGGGCAGCGCAGGTCAGCCCAGCGGCACTTCGAGGCCGTCGTAGGCGAGCTCAACGCCGGGCGGGAGGGTGGCGCTGGTCGCCTCGTGGGGCAGATCGTGGGAGAGGTGCGTGAGCAGGGTTCGCCTGGCCCCCGCCCGAGCCGCCACGGCGAGCGCCTCGTCGAGCGAGAGGTGCGTCGGGTGCCGCGTGTGCCGCAGGCAGTCGAGCACGAGCACGTCGAGCCCCGCGAGCAGCGGCCACGTGGCCTCGGGAATGCCGCTGGTGTCGGTGCAGTAAGCGACGTTTCCGAAGCGGAAGCCCAGCACCTCGTAGGGCCCATGCTGGAGCCGGAGCGGCACCACGCGGGCTCCGAGAATGGTGAACGGACTGGTGCCGATCCGCTCGAAGCCCAGCTTGGGCACGCCGCCGCCGGCCGGCGCGGTGTCGGAGAAGGCGTAGTCGAAGGCCTTGCGGATCCGGGCCTCGACCGGTTCCTCGCAGAGCACCCGCATCGACCGGCCGGAATGGAAGCACAGCGGCCTGACATCATCCAGGCCGTAGACATGGTCCACATGATCGTGGGTGTAGAGCACCGCCTCAACTCGACCAATGCCCTCGCGAAGCAGTTGCGACCGCAGGTCGGGCGTGGTGTCGACGAGGAGGTGCCCGCCGGGCAGGCCGACGAGCACGCTCGTACGTGTCCGGCGATCACGCGGGCCGCCCCGCTGGCAGGTGTCGCAGCCGCAGCCCACCAGCGGCACCCCCACGCTCGTGCCCGTGCCCAAAAAGAGCAGCCGGCCGGCGAGGTCGCGTCCCTGGTGCCACGGCGGGCGGAGGCCGTGGGCGGCGGGGTCGGTCACGTTTGTATCGGGGGTCATGGCGGAGAGTATCCGCTGAAATGCGGCCCGACACCAACCAGCGTTGCCGCCGCCCGGTACAATTCCTAAACAGCTGGATGCACGCGGCAGGTGAGCCGAGGGCTGGATGACGCCGGACAAGGCCGAGTTGCTGTTTGTGTATGGCACCTTGCGGCCGGCCCTCGCGGCTGCGGGGCACGCCCACCTGGTGCGTGATCTCGACGTCGTCGGGCGGGCGACGGTGCCCGGCGTGCTCGTCGACCTCGGCGAATACCCCGGCCTCGTGAGCGGCGCTGGGCTCGTTCATGGCGAGCTCCTGCGGATCACCGATCCAGCCCGGCTGGTGGCGCTCGATGCCTACGAGGATTGCGGGGCACCCGTGGATTGCGGTGTATCAGCACCCTTGTTTCACCGCGTGCGAATGGTCGCCCGCCTGGCTGATGGCACAACGGTCGACGCGTGGGGGTATCGGTGTGCGCGGCCGCCGCTGGGAGCACCGATCATCGCCAGCGGCGACTATGCAGCCCATGTCGCCAGGCACTGATCCCCCGGCCCGAATGTCCCGTGGGACCCGTCGCCGAAAGGGTTCCGCTGCCATGTTTTTCGGCACCGGCGGCAGAGGATGCCCCGTTCGCGGGCTTGGCATCGCCGCCGTTCGACACCCAAACTGGGCGATTCACCTACTCCCCCCAAACTCGCAGCCCTGGCACAGGATTTGCGTTACGATCTGCTCGGCCTGAAGCCAACCAGACACCGACGAGGCGGCTGTGTGGTGCCGGGGCTTCGCCGGGCTCGTCTCCCGGCCTTCCTGCGGCACCGCGCAGATCGATGTCGTGTCGTCCTGTGGTCGACAGGCGATTCCGTTGGTTTACATCCCTTTTCGTATGGAAGGACGACTGGAACGATGAGCACGAAGACGAAGCTTGAGTACATCTGGCTGGACGGCTACAAGCCCACCCAGAGCCTGCGGTCGAAGACGCAGGTCAGGAGCAACTTCAGCGGCAAACTCGAGGACTGCCCGATGTGGTCCTTCGACGGCTCGAGCACCCAGCAGGCCACCGGAGGTGACTCCGACTGCCTGCTCAAGCCGGTCGCGATCTTCCCCGACCCGGGCCGCACCAACGCCTACTTGGTGATGACGGAAGTGCTCAAAGCCGACGGCACGCCGCACGAGTCGAACGGCCGGGCCACGATCGCCGACGACGACGAGGACTTCTGGTTCGGCTTCGAGCAGGAATACTTCCTCTGGTGCACCAAGAACAACAATCCTCCGGGCTTCCCCGCCGGCGGCTATCCGGCCCCCCAGGGGCCCTACTACTGCTCGGTCGGGGCCGACAACGCCCACGGCCGGGCCTGTGTGGAGGAACACCTCGATGCCTGCCTCGAGGCGGGCCTCAACGTGGAGGGCATCAACGCCGAGGTGGCGGCCGGGCAATGGGAATACCAGATCTTCGCCAAGGGGGCCAAGCGGGCCGGTGACGAAATCTGGCTGGCCCGCTACCTGCTCGAACGGATCGGCGAAGAGTATGGCTATTCGATCGAACTGCATCCCAAGCCGCTCGGCGTGCACGCCGACTGGAACGGCTCGGGGATGCATGCCAACTTCTCCAACGGCCTGATGCGATCCTGCGGTGACAAGGACGTGTTCACGAAGATCTGCGAGGGGTTCGGGGGCGTGATCGACCGGCATATCAGCGTGTACGGGGCCGACAACGACCAGCGGCTCACGGGCAAGCATGAGACCGCGGCGATCGACCAGTTCAGCTACGGTGTCTCCGATCGTGGCGCCTCGATCCGGATCCCCGTCGGCACGATCGAGGCCGGCTGGAAGGGGCGGCTCGAGGACCGGCGGCCGGCCTCCAATGCCGACCCCTACAAGGTCGCCGCCGCGATCATCAAGACGGTCAAGGAGGCCACAGCCAAGGGCTGAGCGGCCCCTGTACGAGCGGCGTTTCTTCAAGGCCCCCGCGGCGCGAGCCGCGGGGGTTTTTTATTCGCGTCTCGCCCCTACTCTGCAAACTCCACTTCGCGGATCGCCTCGAGCAGTTCCCGCATCGTCTGAAATCGGTCGGCGGGCCGCTTCGCGATCGCCTTCGTTACCACTTCGTCGAGCCGCGCGGGGATGCCCCGGTCGGGGCTGGCCTGGGAGGGAGGGGGTGGATTGTCATGGATGATGTTCTCGAACGTCTCCTGGATCACCCGGCCGCGAAATGGCTCCCGCAGCGCGGCCACTTCGTAGAGCACGACGCCCGTGCTGAACACATCACTCCGCTCGTCGATCACGGCCCGGTTCACATTCACCTGCTCGGGCGACATGTAGAGCGGCGTGCCGGGCCGATCACCCGCCATCGTCAGCGCCTGGATCGACTCCGCTGCCTGCCGGGCGAGCGACGGGTGCTGCGGAGCGTCGTCAGGCTGCCCCCACACCTTGGCCACGCCCCAGTCGAGCAGGATCACCTCGCCGAAGTTCCCCACCCAGATGTTCTCAGGCTTGACGTCGCGGTGGATCACGCCGCGGGCGTGGGCATACATCAGCGCCTGGGCCGCACCGGCCACAATCTCGAGTCGGCGGCGGAGGGGAAACGCCGCGATCGTGGCTAGGTCGCCGCGGGCGATCCGCTTGAGGATCTCAAACAGGTTCTCACCCGAGACCCGCTTCATCGTGAAGTACAAACCCTCGGCCACGTCCCGGCTGATCTCGTAGACCGGCACGGTGTTGGGGTGCTGGAGTTGGGCGGTGACCCGGGCCTCCCGCAACAGGCGGCGATTCTCCTTCTCGTCTTGGCGGACCTCCGGCAGGAGCGTCTTGATCACGATCGTCCGGCCGGTGATCTGATCGAAGCAGGTGCGCAGCATGGCCGACCCCCCCCGGGCCATGTCGCGGAAGTTGGAATACTTCGCAAGCCCCTGGGGGAGCGGCTCGGGCAGGTCATAGTCGGTAGCGCTGAGAAAGATCGGCCCTTGGCCGTCGGCCGGTGGCATCCGTCGGCTCCGCGGTGAGAGGGCCGAAGCGGTCGAGCCACTTCGGGGTTGGTGCCTCATCGTAGCAATGCCAGGCCACCGCGGCGCGGTCGCTGGCCGCCCGCGACCTATGGGGCCGGCTCAGCCGCAGCCTTGGCCTCAGCTGGCTGCGCTGCCTCGCGCTCCCGCAAGGCATGGCCAAACACGGACCACACCACGCCATCGGCGACCACTGAGAGGGTCATGCGGCCTTCGGCCGTGATCACCATGTTTACGCTCCGGCCGTGCTCGACACCGGACAGAATCCAGGCCCCGTCGGCCTCGTGCACCGTGTCGAGTTTGGTCACCTCGCCGCGACGCGAGGCTGGAGCAAGCAGCGTCAACTCCTTCGTGGCGGGGTCGACGCGGAGAAACGTCGGCCGCTCACGGTCGCCGAATTCGGGAGGCCCCACCGTGCCGTCCTCGTCCACGGCCACCGCCGCTGCCACCGAGCAGATCCAGGCGTCGGCGGCCAGCACCCTGCCGGCCATCACAGGTGCCGCCACAACCAGCAGAATCATTCCCCACGATCGTGTTCCCATAGCTGCCATCTCCTGAAGGTGATCGATCTCCCGTCGCCCGTTGGTTTCCCTCTGCACACCGGCCAGCCACGTGGACCGCAGCCAGGGCCTCACCGCACCGTGTAGCCCTTGGCTTCCATGGCCGCCATGTAGTTGCGGCTCCAGACCGCGAACTGCTGCTGGTAGGCGGCCACGGCCGTCGCCGACGAACCCTGCGCCGTCTTCACGGCCCGCCGCGAACGAATGCCCCCGGTCAGCCCCAGCGACGTCGCGCCGATGGCTGCCCCCTTGCCGGCGTCACCGGCGACCGCGCCGATGGCGGCGCCTAAGGCCGCGCCCCCCGCACCACCCTTGATGGCACCTCCGCGGGCCGAGTCGGCCGCCGCCGAGGCCGACTGGCCCTGCTGATCGATCGCCGCCTTCGCCTGGTAGGGATCCCAGCGGGTCTGTTGGGTGGCCCAGTCATAGGCGGCCGATTCATCGGCTCGCTGCTGCTCGGGGGTTTGTCCCTTGGCGGGGAAGATCGCAAGGTTCGCGGGGTTGCTGCTGAGCGCCGGGGGGCCGGCATGCACCGCAGCCGTCATCACGGCGGCCGTCACGAGGGCCACGTGGCCGATCCAAGTTTGAAACTGCTTGTGCATCACGATCTCTCCTGGGTGAGCCCTCCGCGGGCTTGGCGGTGAAATACGCTGGAGTGTCCCGAAAGGGAAAGGGCAACTTTCGTCTCCCCGGTGCAGAGCGACTGATTGCAGCAATCTTTGACCGTCGAGGCGGTCAACGTCTGTGGATTTTCAGACAGATCGCCAACGGTCGATCTCCGCCTCGAGCAGGCGCTGAGCCGGATCGAGACGCTCGAAGGACATCGGGGTTCGCTGCCGATCATCCGCCTGAGCGGCTTCTTCCAACTCGACGACGGGCTGTTGAGCCAGCCGGCGGCCAGCCGCGACCGGATCGGCGACGCGCCCGACGGCGTGAGCTTCAGACGGACCCGGCCCCAGGCGTTCGGCAAGCTCACGGAGTGAGCCAACTACTCGATCATGATGGACTTCGCTCAGGTCGGCGACGACGGCGGCGTGGCCTGCGCGTCCCGGATCACGCACCTCGTCTATTACGACGACCTCGCCGAGGATCGCTACCTGCTGCACGTGGGGGCCGGCGGTGGCATGGTCGGTCGAGGAGCGGTGCTGCGAGTGCCGGCACGAACCACGACCGATCCGGCCTGCCGAACCGGATGGCCCGCCCGCGAAGGAAACCGCCGTCACCGACGGCAGGCCACAAGGCCGCCCCCGGTCGCCTTGACCCCTGGGCCGCCTGACCGCGACAATCCTGGGTTGCCCTGCGTTTTCGTGGCTCCGGCGGCCCCCGCTTGCCGGCGTCGCCCCGCCCTGCCCCGTGCCGGCCAGCTTGTCTGGCTGGTCGAAACTGCCTCCTTCCGACTGACCATATTTATGGAAACCCTCGAACGCCTCTGGGACTCAGTGACCAATGGTGCCTCCGCCTTGAGCGGCCGGGCCGAACGCTTCATCACAGGGCTGTTCGGCTCCTCCAACGCCCGCTACATCCGCCGGCTGGAGCCCAAGATCGAGGCCATCAACCTGCTCGAGCCCCGCTACCAGGCCGTCAGCGACGCCGAACTCACCGGCCAGACCGACGAGTTCAGGCGGCGGCTGGCCGCCGGAGAGTCCCTCGATGACCTGCTGGTGGAGGCCTTCGCCGTCTGCCGTGAGGGGGGCCGACGATGGCTGCGGATGCGGCACTACGACGTGCAGTTGATCGGCGGCATGGTGCTCCACTCCGGGGCGATCGCCGAGATGATCACCGGCGAGGGCAAGACCCTCGTGGCCACGCTCCCGGCCTACTTGAACGCACTCGAGGGCAAGGGCGTGCACGTCGTCACCGTCAACGACTACCTCGCCCGCCGCGACATGGAGTGGATGGCGCCGCTGTACATGGGCCTGGGCCTCTCCGTGGGGGCGATCCAGTCGGGGATGGACTCCGGACAGCGGCAGAAGGCCTACGCCTGCGACATCACCTACGGCACCAACAACGAGTTCGGCTTCGACTACCTCCGCGACAACATGCGAATGGCCGCCCGCGGCGACGACCGCTTCCCCAAGCATGCCCAGCAGGCCCAGGGACCGCTGCAGTTCGCGATCGTGGACGAGGTAGACAACATCCTTGTCGACGAGGCCCGCACGCCACTGATCATCTCCGGCCCCGCCCACGACGACGTGGCCAAGTATGCCCGGGCCGACCAGATCGCCCGCCAGCTCAAGCCCGAGATCCACTTCGAGGTCAAGGAAAAGGAGCACTCTGTCGCCCTCACCGAGGAGGGCGTGCGCACGGCCGAAAAGCTGGCCGGCGTGGAGAGCTTCTACACGGTGGGCAACATGGAGTGGCCGCATCTGATCGACAACTCGCTCAAGGCCCACCACCTCTACAAGTGCGACGTCAACTACGTCGTCCAGCAGGGGGAGGTGGTGATCGTCGACGAGTTCACCGGCCGGTTGATGCCGGGCCGGCAGTGGTCCGACGGGCTCCATCAATCGGTCGAGGCCAAGGAGGGGGTGAAGATCAAGGAGGAGTCGCAGACCCTCGCCACGGTCACGCTCCAAAACTTTTTCAAGCTCTACAAGAAGCTATCCGGCATGACCGGCACGGCCATGACCGAGGCCACCGAATTCTGGAAAATCTACAAGCTCGACGTGATCGCGATCCCGCCCAACCGTGGCCTGCAGCGGATCAACCACCCCGACGTGATCTACCGCACCGAGCGGGAGAAGTGGATCGCCGTGGCCGACGAGGTGGAGCGGGTTCATCGCTGGGACACGGTCGCCCTGGCCGACGGCTCCTGGAAGGTCGGCACGATCACGAAGGAGACCGACGACCAGGTCACCCTCGAGGAGAAGGGCACGCGGGAGCCTGAGCCGATTCCCCGCTCCAAGATCAAGGAGATTCAGCGCAAGGGCCTGCCCGTGCTCGTGGGCACCGTCTCGATCGAGAAGAGCGAGCGGCTCTCGGCATTGCTCGAGAAGCGGGGCGTGGAGCATGCCGTCCTCAACGCCAAGCACCACAAGCGGGAGGCCGAGATCATCGCCCAGGCCGGCCGCCCCGGCGCCGTCACGATCGCCACCAACATGGCCGGCCGCGGCACCGACATCATCCTCGGCGGCAACGCCGAGACGCTCGCCTGGGCCAAGCTCCAAGACACCTACCCGACGCGGCTCGACGTGCCCAAGCAGGAATGGGAGACGCTCGTCCAGGAGATCACCACCCGCGAGGACATGAAGGCCCAAGGGGAGACCGTCCGCCAGGCTGGCGGCCTGCAGATCCTCGGCACCGAGCGGCACGAGGCCAGGCGCATCGATCTCCAGCTCCGCGGCCGCTGCGGTCGGCAGGGGGATCCGGGTTCGAGTCGGTTTTTCCTCTCGCTCGAAGACGACCTGATGCGGATCTTCGCCGGGGAGTGGGTCAAGAACGTGCTCACCCGTCTGGGCATGCAGGACGGCGAGGCGATTGAGAGCCGGATGGTCACGCGCCGCGTCGAGGCGGCCCAGAAGAAGGTCGAGGAGCGCAACTTCGAGGTCCGGAAGAATCTGCTGGAATACGACGAGGTGATGGACGAGCAGCGGAAGCGGGTCTACGGCTTCCGCCAACGGATCCTCGACTTCAGCGACGGCGACGCCGACTGCCGGGAGATGATCCTGGAGATGGTCGACCGCCAGATCGACCACAACATCGGCAGCTTCCTCGACAAAGACTACGGTCCCCAGACCTACGCCTCCTGGGCCGCCGGGCAGCTTTCCTGTGAACTCGACGGCAACGACTTCCGCGGCCTCTCCCCCGAGGAAGCCGAGCGGATCGCTGCCGACGAGGCGGTGCGGCAGTCGGAGACGCAGATCTTCGAGGCCGTCGAGGAGAACCTGCCGCAGGGCGAAGACGAGGAAGAGTGGAACTGGGGCGCGCTGGCCTCCTTTGCCAACGCCCGCTGGAAACTCTCGCTTACCGACCGCGAGCTCAAGCGAGTGGGCCGCGGCGACGTGGTTGGGTTCTTGCAGGAGCGGGCCCGTGAGGCGATCCACAAGCTCGACCTGGCAGACGGCCGGCGGTTTCTTGACCCGGAGTTCAGCTTGCGCACGGCCCGTGGCTGGACCGAGTGGCGATTCGGGATTCCGGTGGAGGCGGCCGAGGCCGAGCGGCTCGGGGAGCGGGGCCTCGATGCCGAGGTCTACAAGGCGCTCGTCCGCACGAAGGCCCGCGCGGCCTACGCCCAACGCGAGATCGAGTATCCCGTGCTCGTGGGCCTGGCTCACTTCTCCGGCCGCCAACCCGACGGCTCCCGGCGGCTCGACCGCGAGGGGCTCGTGGCCTGGGCCCGGGAGCGGTTCGATCCGGCCCTCACCGAAGCCGATCTCGCCTCGGGCGACCTCGACGAACTACGGCGGGTGCTGGTAGCCGCGAGCACCCGGCGGCACGCCCAGGGCGACGACGCCCGCGACGAAATGAAGCGGATGGAGCGGGCCGTGCTCCTGCAGATCCTGGACAACGCCTGGAAGGATCATCTTCTGGCGATGGACCACCTCCGCTCGAGCGTCGGCCTCCGCGGCTACGCCCAGGTGGATCCCAAGGTGGAGTACAAGCGCGAGGGGATGCGAACCTTCGACCTGATGTGGAAGGGTATCGCCGAGCGGGTGGTCGATGTCGTCTACCGGATCGAGCAGGTGGAGGAGAGCGCCCTGCGGAGCACGTGGCACGAAACGGCGGCGGTGCACGCCGAGGCGGCGAGTGCCGCGGAACTTGCCGCCCAGCAGGCCGGCCCCGCCGAGACACACCGCTCCGAGCCCGCCCGGGCGGAGCCGATCCGCAACCTTGCCGAGAAGGTGGGCCGCAACGACCCCTGCCCTTGCGGCAGCGGCAAGAAGTTCAAGAACTGTTGCGGCAAGTCGAGCGGCGTGGCAGCGGGCTGACCTTACGCCTGCCGGGCCATCCATCTTTACGGCTGCAGGGGCATCCCTGCCCCCTGCAGCCTTGCCGGGCCTCCGCCCGGCGGCCGCACCTCCGGACGGCCGTGCTCGTGCGCGGAGTGGCGCGCGACGTCCGTTCAGACGAATCCTCGTAGCGGCGGGGCTGCGCCCCGCCGTTCGCGGCCAGGGATCGCGAGCGGATTCCGCGGACCGAAGGTCCGCGGCTACTTCCGGCAATGGACTGCGAGGGGTTGCGGGTGCCCCGGAGCCGGCCTTGCTGGCAAGCGCAGGCAGGATGCCGAAGCGCAGCCAGCATGGAGTGAGCGGAGGCCAGGATGGCCGCAGCGAACGTCCGGGCGACGGGGTCCCGCAGCCCCGAGCCGCGTCACCCACGACGTCCGGCGAGATGGCACGGGCCACCCCGAGCCGCGTCACCCACGACGTCCAGCCCACAGTGACCGGCCCTCCCTGACGCACACCAGAAAATCCGCTGCCTTTAGACTGATCAGGATGCTCTTGAACGTCGTCTACCTGCTCGTCGCGCTCGTCGCCCTGCCCTGGGTCATCTGGCGACGCGTGTCCGGCCGCCGGCCGGTGGCAGCGCCGGGGCGACGGTTCACGGGGAGCGTGAACCTCGCGCCGCCGGAGCCGGGCCTGGCCCGGATTTGGCTCCACGGCGTGAGCGTGGGAGAGGTGCAGCTGCTCGCGGCGCTTGCCGCGGAGCTCACGCGGCAGGCCGCCGAGGTCGGCCGGCACATCGAGTGTGTGATCTCGAGTTCCACCACGACCGGGCTCGAGGTGGCGGCCAAGCGGTTCGGACCCGACCACACCTTCCCCTGCCCGCTCGACTTCACCTGGGCCGTGCGCCGCGTGCTCGGCCGGGTTCGGCCCGCGACGGTCGTGCTCGGCGAGCTTGAGCTCTGGCCCAACCTGCTCGCCGGCGTCGCCCAGCGGGGCATTCCCATCGTCGTGGCAAACG
>Ga0247836_1007232_pt1 | contig 11877 bp, 11 predicted proteins | sample LaCruzMarch2015__4_FD_187116 | JGI IMG/M metagenome (GOLD analysis project Ga0247836, IMG submission 187116) | Freshwater microbial communities from meromictic Lake La Cruz, Castile-La Mancha, Spain - LaCruzMarch2015_14m | ecosystem: Environmental > Aquatic > Freshwater > Lake | place: Spain...
TTAGTTGAACGACCTCATAATTCTGACGAGCTCATTTGAGTTTCATAACTTTCGCATCCAATTCTGTAAGTTCATCGGCGATGAACTGCTGTAGTTGTGAGTGATCGAAATTTTCGGCAGTTTTAAAGGCTGACCTAAATGACTTTCTCTCGATTGCTTGTGTGACACATTCTCTATGTACCCAAGCTCCTCGTCCCGATAACTTTCGCTCAGGGTCTGGAATAAGCACCAAGCCCTGTCGAACTACCCGAACAAGTGTGTCTGACGATGCAGGGCCATCCCAAGAATATTTCTTGCGACATGCAATGCATGTTCGTTCCACCCCCGCAGTCTATCCAAGAGGGGTCGATATTCCTAAACGCAGCCTGTTTTTATGCGGGGGTTACGGGAGTGTCTGGGTGGATGTCGATGCGCCAACCTGTCAACCGCGCAGCCAATCTGGCATTCTGGCCATCTTTTCCAATCGCTAATGAGAGCTGGTAATCAGGAACTACAACACGAGCAGATCGTGAAAGCTCATCTACTATCTCGACGGAAGTCACTTTTGCCGGCGCTAACGCATGCTTTACAAACTCCGTTGGATCTTCAGACCAGTCGACTATATCTATCTTCTCGCCATGAAGTTCATCGGTGACCGCTCGTGAACGCGCACCCATAGGACCGATAAGAGAACCCTTTGGAGAAACTCCGGCACGATGTGAACGAACTGCAATCTTTGTTCGATGACCTGCCTCGCGCGCAACTGCCATGATCTCAACAATACGATCTTGAATCTCAGGTACTTCGAGTGCAAAAAGTTGTTTCACTAAAGCAGGGTGGCTGCGGGAGAGCATAATCTCTGGACCCTTAAGTCCTTGCTTTACCTCAACGACAAAACACTTAATGCGATCGCCATGTTTGTAGACTTCACCAGGAACTTGCTCCTGAGGCGGAATTTTTCCCTCAACTCGTCCAAGGTTAACGTGAATCATCTTTGGATCACGTCCCTGTTGAACGATTCCAGAAATAACATCACCTACTGAGCCTGTGAATTCACCAACAATCTCAGCATCATTTGTCTCACGCATTTTGAATTTTATGACTTGGCGAATAGCGGATGTGGCGCTTCGAGCAAAACCATCAGGGCAATCTTCCTCTTCAGCGATTCGTTCGCCCTCTTCGTTGTAGATAGGAACCAAGATAACGACATCACCGGTCTCGCGATTAAGGCGAGAGAAGGCGCGCGGTTTCGCTTCAGGTAATTCGTTGTAGGCAGTAAGAACGCCGAGTTCGATCGCTGTAATCAGCGCCTCGATTGGCATGGCTTTTTCTGTTGTGAGGGCAGCAAGTGCCTGCATATCTACATGCATTTACTTGTCATCCTTTCGATTAAATTCAATTTCAACAACAGCACGCTTGATTTCACTTAGAGAAATAGTTTGATCGGTAGTTTCTTTCTTAACCGCAACGGTAAGAGTCACATCGTGATCGGTATTGGAGAGGATTCGCCCTGTAACTTCGCTGCCATCGAGTTTGATGATCATAAGAAGGCGATCAACGTTTTTAGCAAAGTGGCGAGGTTGAGTTAATGGACGATCTACACCTGGAGAGGTAACTTCGAGAGTAAATGGCGTCTCTCCCATAAATGCGGCTTCATCAAGAAGTTCTGAGATCACGCGAGAAACGCTAGTAACCTGATCAAGATTTAATGAAGCGTCTCCGTCAACGATACAAGTAACGATGCGGTGGCTTCCTGGAGTAGCAATGTGAACATCTTCTAGGTAGAAACCCAGATCCGATACTGCCGGTGTAACGAGTTCGGAAATCTGATCTTTAAGCGCCATATACGAGCCTACCTATTCGATTATTGTTAAGTTGTGAGTCCTAATTTATCACCACATTGTGATTGTGTCTAAACCCACCTTAAAAATCAGCGCAGTTGTTATAAAGAGAAATACCTTTCGAACCAAGGTTGATCCCCCTCGGATGGCAAGGGTCGCACCGATTAATCCGCCGGCAACATTTGCTACCGCCAATACGAGGCCAACTTTCCAAAGAATTGAACCGTCTAGGCCAAAGACGAGAATTGCGCCCACATTGGTGCAGAGATTAATAACCTTCGCCATCGCCGACGCTTGCAAGAAAGCGAAGCCCAAGACCGCGACCAAGATCAGAATTAAGAATGATCCGGTACCAGGACCAATCAGCCCATCATAAAAACCAATGCTGCCAGCTGCGATCGAACCAATGCGCATCTGCTTCTTAGGCGAATGCTTGAGAGACTCCACCGCACCAAGTTGTGGGCGCATCACCGTATAGATCACCACGGCGATTAAGAGAATCACGATTATTGGCCGTAGAGCTTTTGTCGGAATTGAGGATGCCAATAGCGCTCCACCGATTGAACCGATAAATGCAGGCAGCGCCATGGCAATCAATAGTTTCCAATTGAAAGTTATGGCACGCCGATAAAGAAGTGTTGCTGCTGATGTTCCGAAAACCGAGGTTAACTTGTTCGTTCCTAGTACTTCTACAGTTTCAAATTTAGGTAGACCGATCAGAAGTGCAGGAAGCTGAATGAGTCCCCCACCACCAGCCATTGAATCAATGAGCCCAGCACAAAAAGCTGCACAGATCAGAAATATCAGTGTGGTGAGAGTGATGTCGTAAAACACGGTGAGCGTTATAGCGAAGCTACAAGTGCGCAGATTGAAGTAACTGCAGAAACTAGCGCTACCTCTTGCTTATCTCCACTCTTACGTACGCGCACTTCAACATTTCCCTGCTCGAGAGACTTACCCACAACAACAATGACAGGGTTTCCAATGAGCTCTGCATCTTTGAACTTCACTCCAGGACTTGTTCCGCGACGATCATCGAGCATGACGCTCACTCCCGCCGCCTCGAGTTCTTCTGCAATTTTCTCGGCAGTATCAAAGGGCAGATCCTCTTTACCTGTAGCAACAATATGAACTTTGGCAGGAGCCAGCTCTACTGGCCAGCTCAATCCAATTTCGTCATATGTCTGCTCAGCAATTGCAGCAACTGCTCGCGTAACGCCGATTCCATAGGAACCCATGGTGACAACCTGAGATTTACCGTTCTGATCTAAAACGGTCAGTGCAAGTGCCTCGGCATACTTGCGTCCAAGTTGGAAGATGTGGCCAATTTCTATTGCACGGTCGATAACGACCTCTGTTGCACACTCTGGGCATGCATCTCCTGCACGCACCTCTGCTGCTTCAACGTATGCATCCGGTGTGAAATCGCGACCATTAACAACATTGCGTGCATGGCGATCCTTCTTGTTGGCACCAGTTACCCAAGACGTTCCTGGTGCAACGCGAGGATCGGCATAGACGGTAATTCCGAGTGCTTGTGCATTTTGTGGTCCGATATATCCCTTAACTAATCCTGGGAATTTTGCGAAGTCGGCATCTTCAAATGTGCGAAGTTCATGGATGCCACCAAGATTTTCTTGGAATCTCTTCAGATCAACTTCACGATCACCCGGAACAAGAACAGAGATTGCCTTTCCGTCTGCAATCAACATGACATTCTTCAAAGTACTCGCTCCGGTGAATCCTCCACCAAAGCGTTCATTGAGAACCTGTACGAGTGAATCAATTGTTGGAGTATTTGGAGTATCGAGCTCTTCCAGAGCTGGAGTCGCAGTTGAATCGATGGCATCAACCTTTGTCACCATCGCCTCAACATTGGCTGCAAATCCACACGAAGGACAGAGCACGTATGTATCTTCACCCGTCAAACATGGCGCTAAAAATTCTTCGGACTTTGAACCACCCATTGCTCCGGAGACTGCCCTCACGATGTTGTATTTGAGGCCAAGACGATGAAAGGTCTGTACGTAAGCGTCACGATGTTTTTGATATGAAATATCAAGACCAGCATCATCTAAATCAAATGAGTAAGAATCCTTCATGACAAATTCGCGGCCACGGATGATTCCGCTACGTGGGCGTGCTTCGTCGCGGAACTTGGTTTGAATTTGATATATCGAAAGTGGAAGATCCTTATATGAGGAGTACTCCCCTTTGACCATCAAGGTGAACATCTCTTCATGAGTTGGACCCAGGAGATAATCCGCACCTTTACGATCTTGCAATCTAAATAGTGATGGTCCGTAATCTTCCCAACGATTAGTCGCCTCATAAGGCTCGCGTGGAAGAAGGGATGGGAAGTGAACTTCTTGGAATCCGGCCTTATCCATCTCTTCGCGAATAACGCGCTCAATGTTGCGCAGCGTAATCACTCCAAGAGGTAGCCATGAGTAAATACCGGCACCGATTCGGCGAATATAACCTGCGCGAACCAGGAGGCGATGACTTGCAACTTCAGCATCTGCAGGATCATCGCGCAAGGTACGCAAGAAGAGGGTGGACATTCGCAACATGGGGCGAGCCTACCTGAGACCCTGCTGCTTTCTGCGCCTTTACTGAGTGAGAACTTCAGGCTTTCCGCTTGCAACTCCTGCTGCTTCCATCTCTTCTGCAAGACGCATCGCTTCTTCAATTAAAGTTTCAACAATTTGAGCCTCAGGGACTGTCTTGATGACTACGCCCTTTACGAAGATCTGGCCTTTTCCATTTCCGGAAGCGACACCGAGATCAGCTTCGCGCGCTTCACCTGGGCCATTAACAACACAACCCATCACTGCAACGCGAAGTGGAACTGTCATTCCCTCAAGACCTGCCTGAACTTTTTCCGCCAATGTGTAGACATCAACTTGGGCACGGCCACATGATGGACAGGAGACAATTTCGAGTTTACGTTGGCGCAAGTTAAGTGATTCTAGAATTGAAATTCCGACCTTCACTTCTTCGGCAGGAGGTGCTGACATAGAAACGCGAATAGTGTCGCCGATACCTTCGGCCAGCAAGATCGCAAATGCTGATGCGGATTTAATTGTTGCTTGGAAAGCTGGGCCAGCTTCTGTCACTCCAAGGTGAAGTGGGTAGTCGCACTTGGATGCCAAGATTCGGTATGCGTTAACCATCGTTACAGGATCGTGATGCTTCACAGAGATCTTAATGTTGCTAAATCCATGCTCTTCAAAGAGTGATGCCTCCCAGAGAGCTGATTCAGCTAACGCTTCTGGAGTTGCCTTTCCATACTTTGCAAGTAGGCGTGGATCAAGTGAGCCAGCGTTTACACCGATTCGGATTGGAATTCCGGCATCTCCAGCTGCTTTCGCAACTTCCTTAACCTTGTCATCGAATTGCTTAATGTTGCCTGGGTTTACTCGTACTGCAGCGCAACCAGCATCGATTGCGGCAAAGATATATTTTGGTTGAAAGTGAATATCTGCAATAACTGGAATCTGAGATTTTTTTGCAATTTGTGCAAGTGCATCAGCATCATCCTGACTTGGAACTGCAACGCGAACAATCTGACATCCAGTAGCGGTGAGCTCTGCAATCTGCTGAAGAGTTGCGTTGACATCTGAAGTCAAGGTTGTGCACATAGATTGCACGCTGACCGGATGATCGCTACCGATACCGACTTTGCCGACCATCATCTGTCTTGTCTTTCGACGGGGAGCAAGAGTCTTAAGCGGCGCTGAAGGAATTCCGAGATCAACCATGGCGCTATTCTGCCCCAACTTTAGCCATTGAGCGAGATGGGATTGATTATGTCGGCGACAAGTAGGAGAAGAGTGAGTGCGATGAGAATTATCACGACCACCGCAGTAATAGGTGTGAGCACCTGCACATTGATTGCGGGCGGACGAGGGCGCCCACGAAGTCTTGCAATAAATGCGCGAATCTCATCCGCAATTGCAACAGCCATATGACCACCGTCGAGTGGCAGGATTGGCAGAAGATTAAAGACTCCAACAAAGATATTTAAGCTAGCGATAATGAGTAAGAAGGTGCCAATGCGTTGGCTCCAATTCTGATCACCGCTTGCAAGGGTCTCACCAGAGACACGTGCAACTCCCACGACGCCAACCAGACCATCGACATCGCGTTCTTGGCCACCAAATGTCTGCCCCCAAAGTTCTGGGATTTTTGTGGGCAAGAGAGCAAGAGATTTAACTGATTGAACCACCATCGATCCGGTAATAGAGAAGGATTCTTTTCCAGCTTTTAGAATTCCAAAACGCTTTGTCCCGACCTCATTAATGATTCCTAAAACATACCTCTGCTCGCCACCAACATCGGTTAGTCGAGGAGTTGCCCGTAAATCTAGAGATTGCCTGTCGCGAATAACGGTAAAGGTGAGTTCGCCACCATTTGATGCACGGATCAGTTCAACTCCTCGCGCCCAATCGGTGATCTCTTCCCCATTAATTGATTCAATCTCATCACCCTGTTGGAAGCCTGCCACAACAGCAGAAGATTCGGGAACTACTTCTTTAACAACAGAGGTTAGAGAGTTAACACCAACTCCGGCCAGAAGTGTGAAGAGAAGGAGAATTCCCAAAACGAAGTGGAGAAATGAACCTGCACCAAGCACGATGAGTTTTTTGGATGAGCGAGCAATATAGAAGGCGCGTGGCTCTTCACCAGGCTCCATCACTTCATCTGGAGTCATTCCAGAGATTTTGCAATAGCCGCCCGCAGGAATCGCCTTGATTCCATATTCAGTCTCACCCTTGCGGAAAGACCAGATGCGCTTTCCAAATCCAAGAAAGAATTCGGTGACTTTCATATTGAATTTTCGAGCGGTGATGTAGTGGCCAAATTCATGAACCATTACAGAGAGAAGCAATGCAACAACAAAGGCAACTATTCCTAAAATCTCCATGTCTAAACCGCTCTCTTAATGATTTCGTGGGCTACGCGACGAGCATCATCTTCGATGGCACTGACATCGGCGAGATCGCGCAGAGAAGAGACTGCCGACGGTGAAAGTTGTTGAACCACGGCATCGACTGTATCGATAATTGCTGAGTATCCAATGTGAGAATCAAGAAAGGCGGCGACGGCAACTTCATTTGCTGCGTTGAAAATCGCAGGCAATCCCCCGCCTAGTGAACCGCAGCGACGGGCAAGGTCGACGGCCGGAAATTTCACTGAATCTATCGGTGCAAAGTTCCAGGTCGATGCAGCGGTCCAATCAATGGGGATGCTCGCCTTTGCTAAACGATCTGGGTAACTCAGGGCGTAAGCAATAGGTCCCTTCATATTTGGCGGACTCGCCTGAGCGATAGTTGAGCCATCAACAAATTCAACGAGTGAGTGAACTACAGATTGGGGATGGATTACCGCTTCGATCTGTGAATATGGAATATCAAAGAGATAGTGTGCTTCGATAATTTCAAGACCTTTATTAACCAAGGTGGATGAATTAATTGTGACGACCGGACCCATCGCCCACGTGGGATGGGCTAACGCTTCTGCAATTGTGACAGTTGAAAGATCATCACGATCTCGAAACGGTCCGCCACTAGCTGTGAGGACAAGCTTAGAAACTTCACTCTTAGATCCGGATTTAAGAGCCTGCCAGAGCGCGCTATGTTCTGAATCAACAGGTAAGAGTTGGCCAGGCTTTGCAAGTGCCATCACCATTTCCCCACCTGCGACTAGGGATTCTTTATTTGCCAGAGCCAACGTGTTTCCAACTCGTAGCGCTGCAAGAGTCGGTGCTAATCCGATCGATCCAGTAATCGCGTTAAGCACAACATCACATGTAATTGCTGCAACTTCTGTCGAAGCATCTGGACCATCTATGACTTGAACGCCTGGAAGACCATGACGAACAAGGTCTGCGTTATGAGTTACTCCGACAACACTGACTTTAAATTTCTTCGCCTGGGCAACTAGGAGATCAACGTTATTTCCAGCTGCTGTAAGGGCAACCACACGAAATTGGCCCGGATTTGCCTCAATAATTTCCAGGGCTTGTACTCCGATAGAGCCGGTGGAACCAAGAATGACTACATCACGCATGAATTATCTATCCAGAAGATTTTGTGTTGGTGAATATGTGCTGCCATTGCGCCGCTTTGCAATTGCACTTAAGGCCTCGAGTACAACTCTATTGGCCAAGATAGCGGTGATATCTGCTGAATCAAAAGGTGGAGCAACTTCAACAACATCAATTCCAACAACAGGAAGTTCAAGACAGATGCGACGCACCGCCTCCAACAATTCGCGCGATGTCATGCCACCTGGTTCAGGCGTTCCGGTACCTGGAGCCATGCCAGGATCCACAACATCAATATCAACTGAGAGAAACACACCATCGCAACCATCGGTAAGAGTGGCAAATGACTCATCAAGAACTGCCGTTAATCCGCGATGATGAATCTCGGTCATCTCATACGAACGCATTCCTTGATCGCGCATCCAAGCAAGAGTCGGTGCATCAGGCCAATATCCACGAAGTCCAAGTTGTAAGAAACGATCTCCGCGAACATAACCCTCTTCGATGAGTCGACGCATAGGCGTTCCATGACCAACGAGTGCTCCCATTTGATCCTCACCCGTATCTGCGTGGGCATCAAAGTGAATCATCGAAATTTTTCCATGACCGCGATGATTGGCAATACCTGCCACATCGGCAGAAGCGATGGAGTGATCTCCACCTAAAATCACTGGGATCGCACCCGCACGGGAAATCTTTTCAGTTGCCTCACGTAAGACTGCAAGGGATGCAACAAGATCTCCCCCAGGCATCATCAAGTCTCCAGCATCGACAACTTTAAGATCCTTTAAGCCATCTGTACGTAGAGCTAAATGTGGTCGCGATGCATCATGTGGCAAGTAATCTCCACCACGAATTGCCTGTGGACCAAATTTTGCACCTGAACGATGTGATGTACCTGAATCTATCGGCGCACCAACAATGACAACATCTGCGCCAGCAAAGCTAGTCGGATCATCTAGATCGCATTGAGCGATACCAAGAAAGGTAAAGCTAGGACCGTACAGATTGCCATAGTTAGCCATTTAAGAAACTTTACGCTTGCGACTGACTACTTGTCCAACGATCACAATGATCAAGGCCAAGAAGAACACCGCTGATCCAATTACGTTGGCTTCGGCAGGAATTCCACGGGCGGCTGCACCGTAGACAAACTTAGGAAATGTGGTCACGGTTCCAGAATTAAAGTTAGTGATGATGAAGTCATCAAAGGAGAGGCTGAAGGCAAGGAGCGCAGCCGCAGCAATTCCTGGTGCAACTAGTGGAAGTGTTACACGACGGAAAGTCTGAAATTCATTGGCATAGAGATCCATTGCTGCCTGTTCAAGCCGAGGGTCTAGAGAAGCAATGCGAGATTTGACGGTAACAACGACAAATGAAATACAAAAGGCGACGTGGGCAATCACCGTAGGCCAGAAGCCAGGATTAATCTGTAAGACCAAGAAGAGCGAGAGAATCGAAGCGCCGAGCACAATCTCCGGTGTAGCCATTGGAAGAAATATGAGCAGGTTTGTGGTTGAACGACCCTTAAACATATATCTGCCAATAGCGAATGCAATGAGTGTTCCTAAAATAGTTGAAAAGACTGTTGCTAACAGTCCAATTTTGACAGAGTTGCCAAGTGCTTCACAGATTTTTGGTGCTCCACAAGGATCCGCCCAATTATCGAAGGTAAATCCCTTCCATACTAAGTTGGATTTTCCAGAGTCATTAAATGAGAACGCAAATGTGTAAGCAATTGGAATAAAGAGATAAGTAAAGGCAATGACCATGTATATGCGAATGAGATTGCGCCCGAACCATCGCGAAATCAAGGCACCCAGTGGCAGAGTTGGAATTGAAGCATCTTTTTGTTTTTGTTTTTGGCTCATACGACTTCATCCGTTCCAGCTTTACGTATATAGACCAAAACAATGATCAAAATGGCAGCCATCAGAGTGAATGAAAGTGCTGATGTTGTTGGATAGTCAGGAATGAGGAATCTTGACTGAATCACATTACCAATCATTGTTGTGTTTGGGCCGCCTAATAATTCAGCGTTGACATAATCGCCAGCCGCAGGAATGAAGGTAAGGAGCGTTCCGGCAACCACGCCCGGCATCGACAAGGGCAAAGTCACTTTGCGGAAAGTTGTAAATCCGTTGGCGTAGAGATCTCCTGATGCCTCAAGGGTTCGTGGATCGATTCGATCAATGGATGCATAGAGCGGAAGAGTCATAAATGGCAAAAAGTTGTACGTCATTCCCATGACTACGGCAAAAGATGTCGATGTCAGTGTCGTGGTATCGCTAATGACACCAATGGTGCGAAGCGTGGGAACTACAAAACCTTCCTCGCCAAGGATCTGTTTCCACGCCACAGTGCGTAGCAAAAATGAGGTAAAAAAGGGAGCGATTACTAGGACTAGGAGAATGTTCTTATATTTGCCTGCTTTAAACGCGAGTGCGTAGGCAAGAGGGTAGGAGATTAGAAGTGCGAGTAATGTCGCAATAATCGCGTAAACAAATGAGCGCGAAAATTGTTCACGGTTTTCGAGAAATGCATCAAGGTAATTTGCAAAGCGAAAAGTTTGCTCATATTGCCCGACGTCGCCACCCGAAATTGGTGTCTGTGTCGAAGTTTGGGCTAAGTTAACAATTGGCAATACGAAGAAGGTGAAGAGAAAGATAAAACCAGGCAGAAGCAGGAGATAAGGGGTACTTATTTTCTTCATCAAAGTAACCGTTGTTTACTCTTCGTCGAAATCTTCTGGCATTACTTCGGTGCCAGCTTCTGCATCCTCATCCCCGCGGAGAGCGAATGTGAAAACTGGCTCCCAGGAGATATTTACTGCATCACCGATCTGGAATGGCGCTACGCCATCATCATTCTGTTCAAAGACCATCAATTCTTGGCCCCATGGCATCAAGACTTGGTATTGGGTGGAGACGCCGATATAAGAAACGTCTTCGATCTTGCCACCACTCAATACATTGCCCGACGTGGGAGTCTGCAGAAGTGAGATACGGAATTTCTCTGGTCGGATACCGGCCAAAATCGATGCATCAACAGCATGAGAACGATTGCGAGGCAATGCAATTTTCTGACCAAAGAGATCTGCAACCAATGAATCTCCATCTGTTCCAACGATTGAACCTTTAATCAAGTTAGATTGACCGAGGAAGTTTGCAACAAATGCGGTCTTTGGATTGTCATAGAGATCTGCAGGAGAACCCATCTGCTCAATCTTGCCCTCATTCATCACGGCAATCGTGTCAGCCATGGTCATGGCTTCTTCTTGATCATGTGTCACGTGAACAAATGTGAGTCCAACTTCTTTTTGAATCCACTTGAGCTCGATCTGCATCTGGCGACGTAATTTTAGGTCCAGCGCGCCGAGCGGCTCATCCAGTAGCAAGAGTGCGGGGCGATTAACAATGGCACGAGCCAATGCGATGCGCTGTTGCTGCCCACCAGAGAGTTGAGTTGGCTTGCGCTGGGCCAAGTGAGGAAGCTCTACAAGATTAAGAACCTTGTTAACCGCTTCATCGATATCTTTTAATCCACGTCGGCGCAGACCAAAGGCGATATTTTCAAAGATTGTTAAATGTGGAAATAGCGCGTAGTTCTGAAAAACGGTATTGATAGGACGCTGATATGGCTTTGTCGTTGTGATATCTGTTGAACCCAAATGAATACTTCCAACAGTCGGCTCTTCAAGACCTGCGATCATACGAAGAGTCGTGGTCTTGCCACACCCTGAAGGTCCAAGCAATGCAAAGAATGAACCTTCAGGGATGGTTAAGGAGAGATCATCAACAGCTGTGAAATCACCATAACTCTTTGTAATACGTGTGAGTTTGAGATCACCGCGTGCAGAGTTAGCGCTATCTGCCACCTAGTTTCCGGCGGCCTTCTGGAAGGCCTCAGTCCAAGTTGTTTCTTCAGTAGGTGTAAGTGAGCGGAAGACAGAAAGGTTTGCCATCATCTTCTCACTTGGGAAGATGAACTCGTTTGAAGCAAGCT
>Ga0247836_1007236_pt1 | contig 11874 bp, 9 predicted proteins | sample LaCruzMarch2015__4_FD_187116 | JGI IMG/M metagenome (GOLD analysis project Ga0247836, IMG submission 187116) | Freshwater microbial communities from meromictic Lake La Cruz, Castile-La Mancha, Spain - LaCruzMarch2015_14m | ecosystem: Environmental > Aquatic > Freshwater > Lake | place: Spain...
AGTATACGAATATGATACAAATAACGTATTAGCAGACAATCGTTTCTCAAAGCAATGCGAATACTATGGATCATCTGCTCCAATGATTACACAGAGATCAAGAAGTATGACATATATTGGTCCTCAGCATCAAAATTTTCCATTAAGATTGGAAAGAGCAGAAACAAAACATATTCAGATCAAAAGAAAACCTTCAAGTAATAACAGTTCAACATCTATTCAACTCTAAAATAAAGCTATAAATGAAAGATAAAAAAATCCACGAGGATAATACTATGAAAACTGTACAAAATATACGTTTAAAAAAGATGAACAAAGAGATCGAAGGCCTTTAGATCGATCTGACAGTTTTGATGAGAAAATGAAGATTAGACCTATCATTACTCCAAAACATAATGAGTATAAATATAATCTTTTTAACATGCTAGATGACCCTATTAATACCAGGTGTTCAGCTGGTTCATGCAGCAGTAGTAATTAAATTATCGCTTCGAGAGTTAAAAAAAGATGGTGAATTTATTATAGTTTGTGATTTTTAGTTATGACCTTTTATTTATAACATCAACCTTTTTTCAAAAATCCATAAAATGTAATATTGGGCCTTCTCATTTTATAATAGGAGGGGTTCGAAGATCTTTGGTCTATTAAATTTATTTTCTTAGGCCAACTGTATAAGACTTATTTTAATTTTATTACTTATTTATCAAGACTCTAAGTTGCCTCAATGTCAGAGATATACAATCGAATGTACAATACTCCTGAAAGGCCTCGAAAAAATGTTGATACCCGATAACAATTCTTTAGTGAATACTCAAAGAAAGACCAATCAAGTCCATACTCATAAAAGACTATTGCATCATCTAATGATCTTTCCAGTAAGCATTCATCTAGTTAGGCTTTTAAAGTTCTTTTAGACCTTATGTTTAAAGCAAAAGTTTGACAGAAATAGATGAAGGCGAGAGTTGGGCAATAACAGATCGATACATACCTAGTCGAAAATTACTCAAAAAAGATTCAATAATGTATGGATAAGATGAAGATAAGAACATTCAAAATGAGAACATAAAGAGGGTTGACAATTATAGTCCATCAGTCTCTGAAATATATCGGAGGTTTGTCATACCCGAAGGAATGAATAAAAATAAATAACGATCCATCTAAACTTTTGAAAATACTAATCTATTGAGATACTCACAGAAAAGCTTACCATCTTCAGATGATAATTTCACAATAACGAAAAGTTCTAGCATAGAATTCACCGAATAGATAATGATGGGTATCAAAAAAAAGAGAAAAATCAACAAACTACCCTGTAAAGTATTAGATGCTCCAGCTCTTCAAGATGATTATTATCTTAATCTAATCGATTGGTCAAGTCAAAATTTTCTGGCTGTTGGACTGGCTTCAAGTGTATATCTTTGGAATGCTGGAAATTCAAAAGTGACAAAACTTTGTGATTTGGGTGTATCGAACTCTGCAACTTCAGTTTCTTGGGCTGTAAAAGGTCCTTTATTTGCTCTTGGAACTAATACTGGTGAGGTACAAATTTGGGACGTAAATAAGATGAAACGCCTTCGTGCTTTAAATGGCCATACAAATAGAGTCGGAGCAATGTCATGGAATTCTTCAGTTTTGAGTACTGGATCAAGAGATAAGCTTATTCTTCATCGAGATTTGAGATCAAGTTCTTCTTATGTCAACAAATTGGCAGGCCACAAACAAGAGATTTGTGGTTTAAAATGGTCCTTTGACTAGCAACAGCTATGTTCAGGAGGAAATGATAACAAACTGCTCGTATGGAATAACCATTCTAATGAGCCATTGATCAAATTCACAGATCATGTCGCAGCAGTAAAAGCAATGGCCTGGTCTCCCCATCAACATGGTCTTCTTGTTTCAGGAGGAGGGACAGCAGATAGAACAATTAGATTTAGAAATACTCTGACAGGAACTACTTTCAAAACTGTTGATGCAGGATCACAAGTTTGTAACTTAATGTTCAGCAAAAATCTCAATGAAATTGTCAGTACTCATGGATATTCCCATAACTAAATAAATATATGGAAATATCCTAAAATGTAAAAAATAGCAACACTAACAGGACATACCTATCGAGTGTTGTACTTAGCCATGAGTCCTGATGGGAGCACAATTGTTACAGGAGCAGGAGATGAAACTTTAAGGTTTTGGAATATTTTCCCTTCTACAGGTGAATAATCAAAAATAAGCTTTAGTCATCTAAACACTGACCAAATTGCTTTACGCTGATACTGAATTTATTTATATTTTTTCATATATTCTTTATTAAAAATAGGAATCTATTGGTATATTTATCAGAAGAAGGTGATCCAAGAAGCAACCCCAAATGATAAACCAGTTGTAAGCCAAAATACTTTTGCTGCGTTATTTTTGAAATGCTTTGATTAATTATTTAAGTCAGCAATCACAGTTTCTTTGCTTGCAGCAATTGGTAAAATTTAAGGATCTTCTTCACTAAATTACACGATCTTTACCCTTTCAATGTTCTTTCGAGGTAAACAGTTTCAGATTAACTTTCATTGAAAGCTCTAAATACTCTCGATAGCTCTTTAAGATTGATCCATTTATAAAGATAAGAATCTTTGAAGTTTATTCTTCCGTTGTTGGTATCTTCCTGCTCTCCTTTTCTTATGTAAGCTGTGACGTTGGTGATAGGTACAGTGATTTCAGGTAAAAGAGGGTCTCTAATAAATCCATCGTCTTTTTGTTTTTCCAATGCATCCTCTCTTTCTACATAGGTTTCTTCTCCGAGAAGATTTTCGGGAATCGTTGTATATACAAGATGCTTTCTTGATTTAGGAATCCATCCCAAGTTGATGATGTATTTTCTTAGTAAAAAGGTTGAATTGTAGTTTTCAGATGATCGGATAAAACCTTCGGTTGCAACTGCTTAAACGGCAAAAGGAGCGAGAACAAGATATCCCTCCTGTTTACCCCTGTTTCTTTTAATGAAAAATCTGCCTCCTTTAATTACTCCATCAAGGTTAACCTTTTTACATTCCCAGTCTTCAACCTTAGTAGGATCAAAGCTGTGCTTGACTGAATAGGTAACTCTTTACAGTTTTATGCAATCTCATCCTTTTCGACTCTAGTGATTAGTTATTGTTGACGGGCATTGAAGTAGTTAACTTATTGGTTGGTAAAGTACCAAGCAAATCCTGATACTAATGAAGCGAGAATCAAAGCATTGGGGTTTCTAGGAATTGTTCGATATTTGAAAATGCTAGGGATTTTCTTTTAAAGGTTGTTCTCAGCCATCAATCGATTAATAAGTTTATATCTTTATTAAGCAAAATCCATCCCATAGATTTTTTTATGTTTTCAAACAAATTTATCAGTGATTTGGGACCCTTATTTTTTATAATTATAGGCTTTTTATGTTTTCCTTCATTTTATTAACATTATTTATTCAAAATGAATAACGATTATTAGCAAGTCCTTCGAGAGTACAACCTACCTCCAGGTGTTCTCTCACCTGAGGAAATAAGAATGCTTCAGCATGGTGGAATTCAACTAGACGATAGTGACGGAGAAGGTGATGATTACTATCCACCTCAAGATAGAATAACTCAGCCTAGGTTACCAAGAATGAAGCCTGCCTTCTAAAATTAGTCACTTAAACAAATATATTAAGAGCAATTATCCATGAAATAAAAGCAACTAGCCTATCTAACAACTGAACTCAATCATCGAGATCGATTAATGTAAGCCTAACGTCATCGCCTTTAGTCATAGCATCAGTTATAAATGTAGAAAGTGTTAGCTGAGCTTAGAAATGCAAGATCCCAAGTAGTAAAAACATAAGGTCAAATTCCATTAATAAAAGAGGCAATTTATAGAGTAAAGGAGATGAGTACTGGAATGGTTTCGGAATCTGTTTACCTTAGGCTAAAGGATCTTCCATAGAAATAACTTCCTCCAAGTGAATGGATAATGGTACAAGTATGGGAAATGATTTTCCCTTATAAAAAAGATTTAGAGTATCATAAAAGATAAGTCGGTAAATTAAGGTAGGAGATAAAGATATTAAATGATAAGCAACATTCACTTTTAAATGAACTTGAACATTACTCGAGGTTGCTTTCGGGTAAAGATGATGATTAAAAACGCCATGTTCTTAATTATTAAAATAATAGAAAATGTATGGAGTTAGAGATTGATAAGCTAAGATAAGAAGTATAGTTGTTAAGATAGAAAGGAGCAAGATATGATTAATTACTTAGAGATTATCAATTTACAAAGCAATAAAAAGAGCTTATTGAAGAAAAAATGGGATTTTATGATAAACAGGCTGCTAAAAATACTTCTGGTGGAGTAAAGCTCAGTCAAGAAGAAGCTCAAAGACGAAAATTATAGTTATTAGGCCAAGATAAATAATATTTAACAAAGGAAAACATTCAACTAATTTAAAAAAATAGAAGACTTGAAGATAGGCTTGACAGGCTTGAAGCATAACTATTGAGTGAAAAAAATCGTTCTCAAGAATACCTCCAACAGCTTCTCAATTTAAAAACAGATTCAGTTTCAACATATGAACAAAAAATATACAGATAAATATCAGAATTAAAATAAAAACATCATCATTAGCTTTAGATGTCTAAGAATAATCTTGTAGATATTTACTAAAAACAATTGAGATTTTTAAAAGAGGCTATTTAAGAAAAATAGCTTAAATTGTAAATAACTGAAAGAAATTTGAGATAAAAGACAAAATAATATGAGCAATTGATGATTGATACAAGAGATTTTCAAAGAAAATTCGATGGAGATCTTTCTTAAACAAGAATACAACTCAAAATTAGGACTGAGGAGCTTGAAAGAGTTAACAATATCTATCACTAAACTTTGGCCAACTTAAATGCTCATAAGCTATAAAATGAAATGCTCAGAGAAAAGTTAAATGTTGTTAAAGGTTAGTACTACAAATCATAAGCAAACGCAAAATAAGATATGAGCTCTTTGAAAGCTCAAGTTGCAGTGTTAAGATAACAATTAGCCAACTACGAGATTATTTAAAAAGAGATAGATTAGGCAGTAGTTTCATTGGGAAAATTAAATCCTAATGATAACTCTATTTATACTCATACTCTCAATTCAATTCCTACATCAAATAAGAGAAGAATACAGCAAGCTCTTGGTCTAGCCCAAAGACTTCAGGCTAAACAAAGAGAACATGAATAAACTCAATAGCTATTAAGAAGAAGATAAGATTAATTAGAAAAGGCCAATAATGAGCTTAAAGTCGCAAGGTCATTATTGGAAAAGACAAATCAACCTTATAGCTATCTTGTCTCTAACATCGAATAAAAAGAGAAAGAGATCATTATGCTCAGATCTGAAAATAAAAAGCTTGATCAAGGCTACTAAAACATCAAATAAGAGTATAGGTAACTCAAAAGACAGCTTTAATAAGCATAAAAAGATGTTGAAAGACTATTAATAAAGCGATAGAGCATTCAAAACATTCAAAATATCCTTATAGAGCTCACAAGAGGGCCGACAACTGCTACCCAAATAAATTCTGCAGTCCAATAAATTAAAGACATATTAGGAACAACATCTTTCAAGAAAACCGGACCTCTATATTCAAACAATAATGCTTCTCAAGAGCTTAAGCCTACCTCTGAGCCTCCCAGTTGGTACAAAAAGCTAATTGAGAAGAAGAAATGATTATATTTGCTTTTTTTGAGACATAATGACGATTTCATCTTGTTTAAATAATAGGTAGATCATTTCTTTGAAGCTTGTTTGGCTCTTTTGATGGTCTTGATCTCCTCAAGTAAGAAGGCTCTAATGATTCTTGACTTAACACATCCTCCGCAAAGAACACCTCCGTAGGGTCTTGAGACAGTCTTGTCCTTTTTAGCGAGTCCTTTGTAGTGGTAAGGTCTGAGTTGAGCAATACCATTAATTCTTTTTCCGCAGTCGCAACTGTCATGAGGAGCTCTGGGTCCGTGTCCTCTCTTTTCAACGTACTGAACAACAACTCTGGATCCTAGAATTAGGTTAGGTAGTACCGGGAGTCTTGACTTTTCTGACTTTGTTGGATTTGGTGTTGTAGCTGAGTCTACGTCTGTAGGTAACTCTTTGGACCATTTTAAGGTGTGGTGAAAATAATAATATTAAATCATCTTAATATCAAATTTTAATGATTTCCTCCTCATACGAATTTTCTCACTGCTAAAGATGATTTTTTCAGTTATCCTGGTGAAGTTATTATCCTCTTGCTCTATACTAGTTAAACAGCATTTTGTTTCATTAATTTCTATTTCAAGGTATTCAACTGTCTATGATGTTATACCTATGATTATTTGAATCGCTTTTAATACTATTTGCATTTTACTGCGTATGAAGTCTATTATCCAGAACCTCCACTTTTTACCATTTTATTGTATTTTTATTGAAGGATTGCCAGCTGGGTCTCAAGCTCAACTATTCTTTCGTGCTGCATTTATAGCACCTGATTTTATGGGTCGCCATTTTTAGGATCAGAAAAAGCCATTTTTCTATAAAGTGATAAGTCTTTTTGAGCAGATGAGTGCATCTATTTTATTTGCTGGACCTATTTTTTCAACAATTCATTTTGTTTAATCAGCACTCTATTCTGTTCTTGAAGTGATTTCATCTATGATTGATTAATTTCGATATCTATCCTTCTCTACATTTGGTTATAATTATAATCAGGCGAACGAACAATCATGAGCTCTATCGAATATACAAGATATTATTGCATCTGATAAGAATTTCTCCAAGCTCGCCTCGACTCTCTCCGTTTACTACTTATTAGGCGTTTGTTAACTAAATTATTTATGTGATACGAGAAGATTCATGTACTCGTCTTTTGATTGCAAAATACCTCTGAGTTCCCATCCCCATTTAAGCATGACGCTGATGACCTTGCCGTGAAGATCTTGTAAAAAGGGTTCGGGGTTTTCCATCTGGAGCTGTGTTATGTAAGATTTACGGAGGCTGACATGGCAACTCTTATAACTAGAAATAACTAATAACAAAAGATCAACTTTTTAAACGCTCACTTTTTTAGAATCATATATCTCCAATAAATATTGTAAACAGTGCACTCTTAGTGAGTAACCACTGCAAATGTGTTTGGGTAATTCGTCCAAAATACTCTTGTCACTTCTTAGCTTAATTCCAAACGCCATTTTACTTCTTTCCTCATTGTATCAAATACAACTATTTCACTGCTATTCAAAAGAATCAAGGCAGATCCTTCACGATTAAATTTTGCATGTTTTTCTTCTTCAAGACTAAATTTAGGAAGATCGACACATAGAATCTTGTCATTTCTGAAATATTTTTTAAACTAAATAAAACCTTTTTTACGTTAAAGAAGCTAAAGCATGCTTTTACTTGAGTATTCCACCATCTAATTGTGCCGTCGTAAGAGTATGAAGTAAAGATGCTATCATCAATCACAGTTAAGTTGTAAATGCTCATAACATGACCTACAAAAACATGTAATTTTTGTATCCCAGTTTCAGAATTAACATCGTATATTCTTACTCTATTATCAAATCCAGCCACTATAAGCTTTTTCCCAACAATATCACCTCTATTAACTGGAATTTGATATCTTCTTACTTTATCTTTATTCCAAAATAATATCAATTCATCTTCATCACCAGTAACTAAAACTGAGTTTAAGACCAAACCCATCCGAACAGCTTTTTTATGATAGCTTGAGTGTTGCACCACTATATTTAAAGTATCTCTTTCGATGAGCAAACAACTTGAGTAGTATCCAATAAAAATTGATGTAGGTTGTAGGTGAAGAAAGGCAACGGGTAAATTTTTCGGTTTAATTGTAAAATGCAGAATATCAGGAGCTGAAACAAGTCTGATACTTCCATCAGATTCTCCAATTAGCCAACTTCCATCTATGTAATTGCTAGTGGCCGTGATAAATTCTTCTTTGTGAGAGGTAAAGATAAACTATTATGAATGACCATTAATACGAGATGAGCGATCTTAGCTTTGTCTTACTCCGTTTAAATAAAGGAAAATAGTTTTTATATCTTCTTTATCTTGGTAAAAGAAGGTACTTTTGATAGTTTCAGCAATTTTGTACATTTTCTCAAGTGAGACCTTTTTCTCTTGTTAATTTAGCCGATATTAGTTGAGATTTTAAATCAGCTATCGGCCCAACGAGACATATTGCGTGATTTATTCATTATAGTCCTCTCTTTCATCATTTAGGCAGATTTAATTGGGTACACATATACCTTAGAAATACTTTATAAACTAACTAAAATCAATGTTTCTTGTAACGAAATTTCCTTAAACATCAAGAGACCTAAGCTACTTTGCTTAAAGATCTAAGTGTATCCAAGTTAAAGCAATAGGTGTTCTGTATGTTTTTAAGATAAGTCCATTTGAATAGTTCCATATTCTTATGGCATGCTTCGTAAAATGAATAACTAACTTCTTACTACTATTAGTAAAAAACCCTTATATCTTTGGGGCTTCATCAATCTCAATATTTCTCAAAAGAACTTTATCTTTCAGATTCCATATCTCAAATTTTTCAGTAGTATGAGCAATGAGCAAATGAGATGTAAGGGATACTTCTAAGATATTGTAGTTGACTATCATGGCGTTCGTTCGAATCATAAAAAGTTGCTTTGTTGTTTAAATTCTATGAAAAGTAATTGCCCTCTCATAACTATAGCCAATACATGTGTTTCTATCATAATATGAAAGATTTTTAATGATGAATTTTTGGCCAATATTAATTACTTTAAGGATATTTTTAGATGCTATATTTACGAGTTTGATTGTAAACTCACTTGAACCTACTCCAAGAACTTAAGATTTCTGGTCGAAGCAAAGAGTAGTTATCGAGCTTCCATAGTCTCCTATTTCCATGTAGACTTCCGTCTATTTCATTGGCTTTATTTTGAAGACACTCAGATAAGAATTATCAGACATGGCTAGGTAGGTGTTTGACAAATCAACTGCACTATAAGCCTGCCTGCCCTCAAGCTGATTTGGCTATTTCATACTTTTTATCTCGATAAAATTGTATGATTTAACGTCTTCAGTCAATTTATAAGCATTAAAGATGTTTTTACCCTTCAAACGACCTAGGAAATATTCTTAAACAATATAACCTTCATCAAATCGTATGCCATTTATGTGGTATTTCCTCATATAGCAGTAATCTTTTGGCTTTTTAAACTTTTATAAAGTTTATATAATGTTTGACAATACTTCGATCTCCTTTTGCTTAGATAATTTTGGGTTAAAGTTATAAGTTTTGAAAGGCTATTTTAATAGTGGAAGCATAACTAAATTTGATATAAGAAGGTAATAGTTCCTTTTCCTTGATTAAGATTGCAAAGTTAAGTCTTTATTTAACCTTTTATCATCAATAATTCTTTTCATTCTTTTAAAATGACTATAGTTGAATTGAGCTGTAAGATTCAAAGGATTACTATTTACACTTCTCATCCAAGCCTTTTCGCATTAAGCTTAATTTCCAGATAAATATAGCCCAACAGCTTTGTTGTTTAATAAATCTGATTCATACTTTTCCTAGTCGAAAAATCTAACCCAAAGCAAATCTTCAGCATTCTTGAAATTTTTGGCGTAAAAATCTAAAATTTCAGGAACTATATCATAGAGAGATCTTCTTTCCTCAGGCTTAGCAGATAGCATTTATGAACATTTTTCAAATAAGAAAGCAGTAGTATCTTTGTTAAGAGTGCTTTCTTGCTATTTGCCCATTAACTATCTTAGGTTTACTCTATCTCCTCTTGCCCATTTTCTTCCTGAGAAAATTAGTTCCAATACTATTAGTCCTAATTGAAATATATCAGATTTATATGATAGAGCTGGGATAAGCTTAATTGATTGCTGATAGCCTCCTTCTTTTGCTCGATCCCTTAAATAATCAAAGATATATCCTTGTTAAGGTGACCAGTATTAAGGAGACCCTCCTACAGTACAATTTTTAATCATTTTTCCAGCACCAAAATTGACCGTTGTTAAATTACCTATTTTTAAAATTCTTTCATTTTACACATAGATATGATCTGGATAAACTGCTTGATGAATGGTTCCACGTTTGTGAATATAGTTGAGGCCTATTGCTATTTGTAGGAAGCAATTCATAGCTCTTTTTGAATTAAGATATTTATTTTTATCAGAAAAAAATCCTTCATTTATCCAATCTCTGAGGGTTTTCCCTTTGAGTTTTTATAGAAAAATCAACATTTTACCTTGAGCCTGCTCGATTTTGAATGCTTGTGCTACATGTATATGATATCCAACATCGATCCAATCTTTGATCCTTTCCTTGGCTACTTCTTCTTACTCTTTGAGGGACATTCTTTTATGTTCTTACAGAGTCAAAATTGTGTATTCTTCTTTCAAAACAGGATTTGCTGGTGAGTATAGACGATAAAGTGGATGCTTTTTGATGGGTGCTCCATCAGTACTTTACATACTAGAAGTCTAAATGGTGAAAAAGATACATTTTTATTGACTTTCTTCTTCGTATTAGCGCTTTGCTGAGGCTAATAGTCTTCTTAGTACTCGTACTGTTCAGCTGCATAGAAATTTATGTACCTATCATTCCAATATTTTCGCCTAAAGAACCCGTAAGTTTGCTAGTATTTTTGATACCAGTTTTTGGGAATAGCTTAAAGACATTAATTGTTGCTTTATTAGATGACGAATACGCTTTATCTTTTGCTCATAAAACTACTCGGTTGACTATACCATATTTGATACTGTCTCGAGAGAAGGAAAACCGATTGTATAAGCCCCTTAGTGAGTAAGGATAACTTTATTATGGCGTTTTTACTGCTGCTTATATTTGAAGGGCGACTGCTATTATACATTTATATAACTTAAAGATAGGAAAATAGGAAGATACAAAAGAGATATATGTTAATGAATCAATATATTGTTAGATTATCCTATAAGTATAAGATTATTTTTTTAACTTTATGATAATTGCAATTGATCTGAAAAGAATACGGAAAAAATCAATAAAGTAGTTATTTAGGAAGATTAGGTGATGATTGGGCATTTTATTATTTTAATTTCGGTCTAATTGTTTGTATCAATAATTTAGAATGAGAATATATTGAATATTATATTCTTACTAATTACCACAAATGGGTATTGACTTAATCAGAGGTGGCCGAATTGCTAACAGAGGATTCAGAGCAACAAAATCATCAAACGCATATCTTAAGAGCCTCATCAACGTAAGAAATCATTAATGTAGCTCTATTCCTTCCTCGCTAGAAGGACTGATGCTAAATTCAATCAGGTTGTACACAAGAGACTCAACCAATCGAGACTTACCAGATATCCCATCTCCATCTCAAGAATCGCCAGACATCTCTCCAACAATAAGGCTGCAGTCCCCGAAGGACAGACCAAGTTCAACTCTAAGATCGTCGCTATTGTTGGAACAGTTACCAACGATATCAGATTCCTTAACGTCCCTGAAGGACTTAAGGTCGCTGCCTTGAGATTCACTGAAGGAGCTAGAAAGAGAATTATTGCTGCCAAGGGATCCGTCTACACTTTCGATCAGTTGGCTCAACTTGCACCCACCGGAAAAGGTGTTCTCCTCTTGAGAGGTCCCAGAGATAGAGAAGCCAAGCGTCATTTTGGTCTTTACCCTGGTCAAAAGGGTTCCCATACTGCTCCCAGAGTCAGAACCGAGGGAAGAAAATTCGAGAGAGCTAGAGGAAGAAGATGATGCTCAATCTATTCATTTAATTCTCACTATATCTAATCATTCATATAACTTCATATTTCATTGATAAATCTATGGGGTTGGGGTTGGGGTTGGGG
>Ga0247836_1007237_pt1 | contig 11874 bp, 9 predicted proteins | sample LaCruzMarch2015__4_FD_187116 | JGI IMG/M metagenome (GOLD analysis project Ga0247836, IMG submission 187116) | Freshwater microbial communities from meromictic Lake La Cruz, Castile-La Mancha, Spain - LaCruzMarch2015_14m | ecosystem: Environmental > Aquatic > Freshwater > Lake | place: Spain...
ATTAGGCCTCAAATATCCGCATTTATAACAAAATCGCTATTTATATACGAAACTAATCGGCTTGTCATTTCTAAGCCGTCTGCATTACCCTTACCGTCTCCCTGTCAGGGACAACATAACGAACGGTAGGTAAAAATGAAGGTATTAACGAAGATTGGATCAGCCGCTACTGCAGCTGCCCTTATGGCATCTGTACTAGTTGCTGGAACAACTACTGCAAATGCTGCACCGTGTGCAGCAAATCTAAAGATTTACTTCCAAGGTGCTCTAACTGGCTCATACGCTGAGACTGGTATCAATGAGTACAACGGTGTAAAGCTTGCAATCAAAAATTACATGGCTAAATCCCCAACAACAAAGATTGATGCGGATGCAATCGATACAGAAGCATCTGGGGCAAAATCACCAGCACTAGCTCAAAAGGTAGTAGATGACCCTTGCGGTCTCGCTGTTGTCGGTGGAATGTACTCAGGTGAGACACTTGCTGCTGCTCCTATTCTTCAGGCAGGTAAGGTTCCAACAATTTCTCCTTCTGCTACAAACCCACAATTAACAAATAAGTCTCCATACTTCCACCGCGTAGTTGCTAACGACCTAGTTCAAGGTCCAGCACTTGCAGGAATTGCAAAGAGACTTAAGACAAAGGTTTTCGTAGTAGACGATGCAACCCCATACGGCGCTGGTCTTGCGAAAATTTTTAAATCTGATGCTGCTAGCATCATTGTTGGATCAGATTCCGTAACTGAGGGAACTACAAACTTCTCATCAGTTGTAACAAAGGTAAAGAGCTCAAAGGCAACTGCTGTGTTCTATGGTGGTTACTACCCAGAGGCTGCAATCTTTGTTAAAGCGCTTCGCGATAATCCATCAACAAAGAATATTAAGTTCATTGCTGGTGACGGAGTACTTGATGGCGAGTACATTAAATTAGCTAAGAAAAATGCCGAAGGTTCATACCTAACAGCTCCTGGCTTAGACATGAAAGCTGCTGCACCAACTTTGTACAAGCAGTACAAGGCTGAGTACAAAAAAGAGCCAGGTCTTTACACACTTGAGGCATACAACGCTACTTACTTCATTCTAGAGGGAATCAAGGCTGGTAAAACAGAACGTGATGCCCTGAATACTTGGATTGGTGGCGCAACAGTTAAGGGTGTTGGAATGACAATGTCATTCTTGGTAACTGGTGACTCAGCAGCAACCGTTATGAATGAATACACGATCAAAAACGGTAAAATGGTTTGGGTTCGCAAGCTGTAAATAAAATAGGTATATAGTTAGTTAGCAAGAGGGAATAAAATTCCCTCTTGCTTTCTAATTTTAAGACAAGCTAAGTAGGAGGTTCTATGGATTTTTCAATCTTATTTAGTGAATTTGCTGATCTGACATTAAATGGAGTTGTGGTCGGGGCAATTTATGCACTGGTCTCACTTGGTTACACACTTGTATATGGAGTCCTTCGACTAATCAATTTTGCTCACTCAGAGATTTTTATGATGGGAACAATGACATGTGTATTTGTGACATCAATTCTTGGCTTTACTGGGTATGAAGATCCGCTACCAATTTGGCACTTCTTTTTAGTGTTCACACTTATTGTTATATCCGCTGCAATTGTGAGTGGAGGCGCAGCAGTAATTCTTGAAATCGTGGCGTACAGGCGCTTACGGGTAATTGGTGCAAGCCGTTTAAGTTCACTTATATCAGCGATCGGTGCTTCCTTTTTTCTCTCTGAAGTTTTTAGGTTATTAACCGGCAATAAAAATCTCGATTTTCCAAGAATGATCAACAAAGAGCCTATTTTTCAATTTAGTAGTGCATATGTTACACAGGATAAGATCCTTGTTTTAGTTGGCGCTGTTGTGATTTTCTTTATATTAAATAGGGTTATTAATCACACAAAACTTGGACTCGGTATCAGAGCAGTATCTCAAGATGAACGAACCTCTGTGTTAATGGGTGTAAATGTGAATCGGGTAATTTCTTATACATTTTTAATAGGTGGAATTTTAGCTGGTTCTGGTTCAGCTTTTTATATGGTTTTCTATGAAACAACTAGGTTTAATGTTGGATTTTTAATAGGTATCTCAGCATTTACTGCTGCTGTACTTGGTGGCATTGGAAATGTCCGGGGCGCCCTGCTTGGATCATTTGTACTTGGTCTTTTTCAACAATATACAGCTGCAGTACTAGGTTATAACTGGCGTGATGTTATTACCTTTGCGGTTTTGGTATTAGTTCTGCTTATAAAACCAACTGGCCTGTTGGGCGAAGCACTCCAGAAGGCGAGAATGTAAGTTGGCAACTAAAAAGAGATTTAATCTTCGCGATGCATTTGGAGATAAATGGGAAAAATCAAATCGCATCCAACGCGTAGTATTCAGAGTTATAGTTATTGCACTTTTTTATGCTCTACCATTCCTCAATAATCCAATAATTGATACACCCGAAACTTCGTTTCGGTCAATTCTTTTTTATCCACTCATTATGTTTAGTCTTATGGCGGTTGGTTTAAATGTCGTTGTAGGCAAAAGTGGAATCTTAGATCTAGGTTATGTTGCTTTCTTTGCAATTGGGGCGTACACACAAGCAATGCTCGGTCTAAAAACATCTCTAACATTCTGGGAAATTCTGCCACTTGCAATGGGTTTTGCAATGTTTGCTGGGTTAATTCTTGGTCTTCCAGCTCTTCGCTTACGTGGTGATTACTTAGCGATTATTACCTTAGGTTTTGGGGAAATTGTACGTATTATCGCTGTTAATACCTCAGCAATTGGTGGTGCAGGAGGGTTGACCGGAATTCCTGGGCCAGTGCTTTTTGGTTATGAATTTACTGTTGTAGATATCCGCCCGTATTACTGGCTCACATTAACTATACTTTTGTTAATTATTTGGGGAGTGTTAAGACTTACACATAGAAAGCCGGGCAGAGCTTGGGAGGCCATCCGTGAGGATGAGGATGTCGCAGAATTCATGGGTGTCTCTACTCTTAAATACAAATTATGGGCATTCATAATTGGTGGCGCAGTTGGAGGAGCAGCCGGAGCCGTATTTGCATCACAAATCGGCTCTATTCAACCAGATATGTTTTCCCTTAACCTTTCAATAATGATTCTTGCATGCGTTGTATTTGGTGGAATGGGAAATATATGGGGAGTTATTTTTGGTGCAGTGCTTCTTGGTTATATCCCAGAAAAACTACGCTTCTTGAGTGATACTCGTATTATTTTCTTTGGTTTATTAATGGTTGTGATGATGAATATTCGACCAAATGGTTTAGTTCCGCGTAAAAAGCGAGAAAAAATTGGAGACAAACTTTAATGGCTCGAATACTACTTGAAACAAAAAATCTCACAGTTAAATTTGGTGGTGTGACTGCATTAAATGAGGTAAGCCTTCAGGTCAATGAAGGTGAGATAGCTGCATTAATCGGACCAAACGGTGCTGGTAAGACTACAGTTTTTAACATTGTAACTGGGTACTACAAACCAAATAGTGGTGAAATTAATCTAGATGGAGAATCAATCATTGGTCTTCGTCCCAGTATTATTGCAAGAAGTGGACTAGCGCGTACTTTCCAAAATATAAGATTATTTGGAGATATGACAACACTTGAAAATGTTACAACCGCCGCTGATGGTCTAAATAAGTCAGGATTAATTGGATCACTCTTTGGATCCCCAAGAAGTCGCAGGGATGAAAAGCAAAGTGCTGATAAAGCCAGTGAACTTCTTAAATTTATTGGCCTTAGTCATTGTGCTCACCAAGTTTCAAAGAATCTTTCTTATGGCGATCAACGTCGACTAGAAATTGCACGTGCGTTAGCTCTTGATCCAAAAGTGTTACTACTTGATGAGCCAGCTGCTGGTTTTAACCCAAGAGAAAAAGTTGAGCTGGGTGAACTTATTAAAAAAATTCGCGATAGTGGAAAATCTGTTCTCTTAATTGAGCATGATATGAGTTTGGTAATGAAGGTTTCAGATCGAGTAACCGTGCTTGATTTTGGCAAAAAAATTGCTGAAGGAAAGCCATCTGAAATTCAAAGTAATCAAAGAGTTATTGATGCTTATTTAGGAGTTGATGAAGATGCTTCTTAATATTGATAATCTGCATGTTTCCTATGGAAAGATTAAAGCGATCAAAGGGATTTCTCTACAAGTAAGTCAAGGTGAAATTGTTGCGTTGGTTGGTGCTAATGGTGCTGGCAAAACAACCCTACTTAAAACTATTTCTGGAATTCTTACCCCTGCAGAAGGTTCGGTTAGTTTCGAAGGTAAGGATTTAACTAAAGTTAAACCATTTCAACGAGTTGTTGAAGGAATTTGTCAGGCGCCGGAAGGTAGAGGGATTTTTCCTGGTATGACAGTTCAGGAGAACCTTGAAATTGGTAAATACAGTCGTTCTGCGGCGAAAGATGAGATGTCTGATGATCTTGAAATGGTTTACGGGCTTTTCCCAAGATTAAAAGAGCGTCAAAAACAAGCAGGTGGAACACTCTCTGGTGGTGAACAGCAAATGCTTTCGATTAGCCGCGCATTAATGAGTCGTCCTCGCTTGTTGCTTTTGGATGAGCCTTCAATGGGTCTAGCTCCAATGTTTATTGCTCAAATTTTTTCAATTATTCAGAAAATTAAAACTCAAGGAATGACAATTCTTTTAGTTGAGCAAAATGCTTCAAAAGCGCTAAATATTGCTGATAGGGCATATGTTTTAGAAACTGGATTAATTACAAAGCAGGGAACTGGACAAGAGATACTGAATGATCCTGCAGTTCGTGCTGCTTATCTTGGCACTGGAGCCAATTAGCTTTTACCGCTCCGCCAAAATAAGGCAAGTAATACGAGCGCTACAAGTACGCTCACCTTTATCGTTTATAATCTCAACTTGATATGAGCAGATAGTTTTCCCCAGAGAAATTGCAGTAGCAACAGCTGTAACCACACCAGACGTTGCAGATTTATGATGAGTAGCATTGATATCAATTCCAACAATTTTTCTATCCGCCCCAGCATGGAGCTGAGTTCCTATTGAACCTAGGCTCTCCGCTAAAACAACGTTAGCACCGCCGTGCAGAAGTCCAATTGGTTGGGTATTACCTTCCACTGGCATTGTGCCAACTAATCTCTCAGGTGATGCCTCAATGATTTCAATACCCATTTTTTTATCAAGGGCACCGATACCTCTTTTTCGAATTGCTTCAAGAAAGTCGCTCATGCCTATTAGTTTAACCTGTTACTGCAATTAGAATCCCAATATGAGCACCAGCCAGAGGCGATTACTACTTATCGATGGCCACTCTATGGCTTACCGTGCGTTTTATGCTCTACCTGCTGAAAATTTTAAAACCTCAACTGGGCAACCAACTAATGCCATCTATGGATTTGCAAGCATGCTGATTAATTTAATTAAAGAGGAAAAACCCACTCATATAGCTGTGGCATTTGATGTTTCAAGGCGAACATTTCGTACTGAAAAGTTTGCTGAGTATAAAGCAAACCGAGCATCAACTCCGGATGAATTCCGCTCACAACTATCCCATATTAATGAAATGATCAATGGGTTTGGTATCAAACACTTTGAATTAGAAGGTTATGAAGCGGACGATATTATCGCAACTTTTGCTAAGGCAGCTGAGAAAAAAGGGTTTCAAACTTTAATTTGTACTGGGGATCGAGATTCATTTCAGTTAGTAAATAACCAAACCACAGTTTTATATCCTAAAAAAGGTGTCACTGAGATGAATCGAATGACGCCTGAAGCGGTATTTGAGAAATATGGCTTAACACCAAAACAGTATCCAGATTTTGCAGCGCTGCGTGGGGACCCAAGTGATAATTTGCCATCTGTGCCAGGAGTAGGAGAGAAGACTGCCACTAAATGGATCGTAGATTATGGGAGCCTGGAAAAACTGTTAGAAAAATCAGGTGAGCTTGGTGGGAAAGTAGGTGAGTCTTTGAGAACAAATATTGAGATGGTAAAGCTAAATCGAGAACTCACTCACTTATTAGATGATGTGAAAATAAATTCTGACATTAATGATCTGGCTTGGGCAGGTTTTGATGCAGTATTAATGAATTCTTTTTTCGAGAAATTAGAAATTAGAGCGCTTAAAGAGCGAATTAAATCTTTACCTCAAATAGGTGGAGAACAAATCAGTGAGATTTCAGTGGTTGTAAAAGTGCTTAGTTCAGATGAACTCGACTCGATCCTAAGTGATAGAAAAAATCCTATTGGAGTATCACTAGAAGTTGTTGAAGATAAACTTATACGTTATGCAATTGCCACAAGTGAAAGCGAGGTTTTCAATGTTAACAGCGCTGAAATTGGAAGCTGGATTACAAATCCAAATCTGCCTAAGTATGTTCATGGGGGCAAATTTGCTTTAAAGAAACTAAAAATGAAAGGGTTAGCAGCGGATATAGAGCTTCTGGCATATTTGATAAACCCTGGCAGTAGAAATCTTTCATTAACTGATCTTGCTGAAAGACTGTTAGGCGTTTCAACTAGTGATGAAAACCTATTTGCAGCTTTTGAGCCAAAAACTGCTGCATGGATATTTACTCTACAAAAAGAACTTGAATTAGAAATCAAAGCAAAGGCAATGTTTGAATTGTATTCAAACCTTGAACAGCCAACTCTTTTACTACTTTCGCAAATAGAGGAGACTGGGATAGCAGTTGACCAAATTAAATTAGCAGAGCTATCTGAGCAGTTTTTAAAGATTGTTTCAGAGGAGACAAGTTCTGCATATAAAGAAGCTGGGCATGAGTTTAATGTTAATTCACCAAAGCAATTACAAGCTGTTTTATTTGACGAATTAAAGCTTCCAAAGACTAAGAAGATTAAAACTGGCTTCACAACTGACGGTGAAAGCTTAGAATGGCTTGCAATTAAGACTAAGCATCCATTACTTAAACACTTACTTAGAATTAGAGAGGTGAGTAAATTACTTGCCACAGTTGATGGATTAATTGTGGCAACCGCATCTGATGGCAGAATTCATACAAGTTTTCAGCAAACGGTTGCTGCAACGGGCCGCCTTTCATCAACTGAGCCAAACCTTCAGAATATTCCGATTAGAACTGATGAAGGCAGGCGAATTAGAGATTGCTTTATAGCCCAAAAACCTTTTGAGAATTTACTAACCGCTGATTACAGTCAAATTGAAATGCGGATTATGGCCCATCTTTCTAATGACAAGGGTTTAATAGAAGCATTTGAATTAGGGGAGGACTTGCATTCAACTGTGGCATCACAAGTTTTTGGAGTTAAATCTACAGAGGTAGATGCTGAAATGAGGCGGACTATAAAAGCGATGTCATATGGTCTTGCATACGGGCTTTCATCATTTGGCCTTTCACAAACCTTAGATATAGATCCAGCTGCTGCAGCTGAGTTAATGAGTAAGTATTTTGAAAGATTTGGCGGAATTAGGGATTACCTTAAGACTGTTGTAGTAGCAGCTCGAGAAAAAGGATATACCGAAACAGTTTTAGGTAGACGGCGATATCTTCCTGATTTAAATCATGAGAATCGCCAACGCAGAGATATTGCCGAAAGAGCCGCTCTAAACGCACCGATTCAGGGATCAGCAGCAGATATTATTAAAATTGCTATGCTCAATGTTTCAAAAGAAATTAATGAAAATCAACTAAAATCACGATTACTGTTACAAGTTCATGATGAATTAATTCTCGAGGTAGCACAAGGTGAGAAAGATAAGCTTGAAGAAATAGTCAAAACCCAGATGGCCAATGCTTATCAATTAAGAGTTCCGTTAGATGTGAATATTGGATTTGGTTTGAGTTGGGATTTAGCAGCTCATTAAGCATTAGCCAAATAGAGCAAATATTTACGGCGAATTTGAACAAAATGCTCAATTATCAGGCGTAGATGCGATCTTAGGCTTTCCAGTTTGACCCTGCGTGTACTTGGAAAGTAACCTTGCCCGTCCCTGTCCCTACTAGTTGAATTACCCTCGGAGTACACCTACCTAATGACCCCCTCTCAAATTGCTGTAAATGATGTTGGATCTGCAGAAGATTTTTTAGCCGCTATCGAAGGCACAATCAAAAATTTTAATGACGGAGATTTAGTCTCAGGAATTGTTGTTCAAATCGATCGCGAAGAAGTATTACTAGATATTGGTTATAAAACAGAGGGTGTAATTCCATCTCGTGAGCTATCTATCCGCCACGATGTTGCTCCAAGTGAGTTAGTTAAAGTAGGAGATCGCATTGAAGCGTTAGTACTTCAAAAAGAGGATAAAGAAGGTCGCCTTATTCTTTCTAAGAAGCGTGCTCAGTATGAGCAAGCCTGGGGAGATGTTGAAGGAAAGAAAGAGCGTGATGAAGTTGTTACAGGAACAGTTATTGAAGTTGTAAAGGGTGGCCTAATCGTTGATATCGGTCTTCGTGGTTTCCTTCCTGCATCTTTAGTTGAAATGCGTCGCGTTAGAGATTTAACGCCATACATTGGTCAACAAGTTGAGTGCCGTATTATCGAGTTAGATAAGAATCGCAATAACGTAGTTCTTTCTCGTAGAGCATTTCTTGAGCAATCACAATCAGCTTCTCGTACAACATTCTTAAATCAATTAACTAAGGGTCAAGTTCGATCTGGTGTTATTTCCTCAATTGTTAACTTTGGTGCATTTGTTGACCTTGGTGGAGTTGATGGATTAGTTCACGTATCTGAATTATCTTGGAAGCACATCGATCACCCATCTGAGGTTGTAGAGGTTGGCGATGAGGTTACAGTTGAGGTATTAGAGGTAGATTTTGAAAGAGAGCGCGTATCACTTTCACTTAAAGCTACTCAAGAGGATCCTTGGCAAGCATTTGCTCGAACCCACACAATTAATCAAGTTGTGCCTGGTGAAGTTACCAAATTAGTTCCATTCGGTGCATTTATAAAGGTATTTGAAGGAATCGAAGGCCTAGTACATATTTCAGAACTTGCAGAACGCCATGTTGAAATTCCAGAGCAGGTGGTTCAAGTTGGGGATAAGTTGTTTGTAAAGATTATTGATATTGATTTAGAGCGTCGCCGTATTTCTCTTTCGTTAAAGCAAGCTAATGAAGGCCAAGAAGTTGAGGTTGAAGCATTTGACCCAACACAATACGGAATGCCTGCTCGATATGATGCTGCTGGAAACTTTATTTATCCAGAAGGGTTTGATTCAGATACCCAAGAGTGGAAGCCTGGCTATGAAAGTCAACGTGAAGAGTGGGAGCGTCAATACGCTGAAGCGCAATCACGTTTTATGGCACACAAGAAGCAAAAATCTGAGGCTAAGGCAGCAGATGCTGCAGCTCCTGCCGCACCTGCGGGCGAGTAAGGTTTAACTTAAATTTGGCCTCGGGAAACTGGGGCCATTTTTTTATTGTGTAGGGTTTAACTTATGTTAATAGTCGCTTTAACAGGTGGAATCGGATCCGGCAAAACTATGGTCGGTGAGATTTTTGCTGAACTTGGGGCGCTAGTAGTGGATTCAGATCAACTAGCACGTGAGGTTGTTGAGCGAGGAAGTAAGGGCTTTGATCTAATTGTTACCGAATTCGGTGATGAGATTCTTAAAAACGGGGATTTAGATCGCACTGCATTGGCCTCTTTAATATTTAAAGATCCAAATAAGCGCGCTAAGTTAGAGGAGATTACCCACCCTCTAATCCGACAATCCTTTGCAAAAATAGTGAGTTCTGCAGGTAGTGATTCAATTATTATTAATCAAATTCCATTACTCGTTGAATCAAAGCATGATTATAGATTTGATCATGTAATTACTATTTCTGCACCTGAAAATATCCGAACTGAGCGTCTACTAAAGCGAGGGTTAACACTTTCTCAGATTGATCAAAGAATGAAAGCCCAAGCAACAGATACTCAGCGAGAAGGTATCTCAGATACTGTGATAGTTAATGATAAATCTGAGCAAGAACTAATTACCCAGGTTGAGAAGGTTTGGGAAAGCCTTAAAAATAAAAGTAAGAGTAAGCAATGAGACCAATAACCGATTTAGCTAGGCGGATAGAGCCATTTCAAGTTATAAGTGATTATGTACCCTCCGGTGATCAGCCAACTGCAATCGCAGAGCTAGTTGAGCGTTTGGCAAAAGGAGAGCAAGATGTTGTATTGCTCGGAGCAACTGGAACTGGAAAATCTGCAACAACTGCGTGGCTAATAGAACAAGTACAGCGTCCAACACTGGTCATGGCGCCAAATAAAACTCTAGCCGCTCAGTTAGCAAATGAATTTAAAGAGCTATTACCAAATAACGCTGTTGAATACTTTGTTTCCTACTATGACTATTATCAACCTGAAGCATATGTCCCTCAAACAGATACGTTTATTGAAAAGGATTCATCGGTAAATGATGAGGTCGAAAGGTTACGTCACTCAGCTACAAATTCTCTGCTAACTAGGCGAGATGTAATTGTGGTCGCAACTGTTTCCTGTATCTATGGTTTAGGAACACCTCAGGAGTATGTAGATCGAATGGTGCGGCTAAAGGTTGGTGATTTCATTGATCGAAATCAACTACTGCGTAAATTTGTTGACATTCAATATAAACGAAACGATATGGCATTTGAGCGGGGCACATTCCGGGTTAGAGGTGACACAATTGAAATCATTCCTATGTATGAAGAATTGGCACTTCGAATTCAAATGTTTGGGGATGAAATTGAAAAAATAATGACTCTTCATCCATTAACTGGCGAAATCATTAGAGATGAAAGTGAAATGTATGTATTCCCGGCAACTCACTATGCCGCAGGCCCTGAAACAATGGAGCGAGCAATTGGTGAAATCGAGGCTGAACTAGAAAAACGAGTAGATGAGTTTGAAAGAACTGGAAAATTACTTGAAGCCCAGCGAATTAAAATGCGAACAACTTTTGATCTAGAGATGATGAGGCAATTAGGGTTCTGTTCTGGAATAGAAAATTATTCTAGGCAATTAGATGGACGAGCAGCTGGTTCTGCCCCAAACTGTTTACTTGATTACTTCCCAGAGGATTTTTTAGTTGTAATTGATGAATCACATGTCACGGTGCCACAAATCGGCGCCATGCATGAAGGTGATGCTGCAAGAAAGCGAACATTAGTTGAGCATGGGTTTCGTTTGCCAAGTGCTATGGATAACCGTCCGCTTAAGTTTGCTGAGTTTCTAGAAAGATGTGGCCAAAAAGTTTATTTATCAGCTACGCCTGGAAAGTATGAGTTAGAAAAAACTAATAACAGTGTGGTTGAACAGGTGATTAGGCCTACTGGACTAATAGATCCAAAAATTATAGTTAAACCTATTAAGGGCCAGATTGATGATTTAGTTAATGAGATTAAAATCAGAGCTGAAAAGAATGAGCGTGTTCTTGTTACAACGCTAACTAAAAAAATGTCAGAAGACTTAACTGACTACATGTTAGGTCTGGGCGTTAGAGTTAGATATTTACATTCTGAGGTTGACACTCTGCGAAGAGTTGAATTACTACGTGAGTTAAGGACAGGTGAGTATGACGTATTAATCGGAATTAACTTATTACGTGAGGGCTTAGATTTACCTGAAGTCTCATTAGTCGCTATTTTAGATGCCGATAAGGAAGGCTTCTTAAGATCTGCAACATCATTGATTCAAACAATTGGTCGAGCAGCACGAAATGTTTCTGGTGAGGTCCACATGTATGCAGATAATATGACGAAATCAATGACTCGCGCTATTGATGAGACAAATCGCAGGCGGGCTAAGCAGGTCGCTTACAACAGCGAACATGGAATAGATCCGACTCCGCTTCGGAAGAAAATTGCTGATATCACTGATTTAATTGCAAAAGAGATAGATGACACAGATGATTTAGCCGCCACAAACAAAAAAAGT
>Ga0247836_1007239_pt1 | contig 11870 bp, 18 predicted proteins | sample LaCruzMarch2015__4_FD_187116 | JGI IMG/M metagenome (GOLD analysis project Ga0247836, IMG submission 187116) | Freshwater microbial communities from meromictic Lake La Cruz, Castile-La Mancha, Spain - LaCruzMarch2015_14m | ecosystem: Environmental > Aquatic > Freshwater > Lake | place: Spain...
TGGCGTCAACCCGAAGAAGTGTGGATCAACAAGCCACCAGAAGAGCCCGAACCGATCCTCGCGCTAGCCTTGGTCCAGGCCGCCTGAGTGGCAGCCAAGGAGTGACACCTTCCCTGAAAGTCACCGGAAATGCGGTGACGAGCCTTGGCTGTCTGGAATGATCGGGGATCAGCCAGACCGTTCTGAATGGTCTGGATGCGCCGTTGGAGCCTTTCAACGTAGCACTGATGACTACTTTCATCCCATAGGTGCTGCTCTCGATCCGCTTAAGCGTCCCGGTCAGCCCATGGTGGAGCAGATCATCACGAAGCCGTGTCCAGGATTCAACGCTGTAGCCGAGTGAACGAAAGACCCTGGCCTTGAAGCGACCGACTGGATGCGTGTCTGAGAGCAGATAGTCGCAGATCTTGGCTTCGTCAACGATCGCGTGGTCTGCATGGGGGAGCATTCGTGGGCCAGGGTGATCGCCTGGGCTTCTCCTCCACAAGTGCCACCCCTGTCACACCCGCCAGGATGCCCCCATGCCCCCGCCCCCCTTGGCCACCTACGAGCGCCTGGTGGGCAAACTGCCTGGGGGGGGCGAAGGAAGATCGACCCTCACGCCATTCCCCATAACCGGAACTCCACCTGCTGAGAGGCTGCCTGGAAGTCCTTGTCGGTTGTCAGCAGCGTCAGGTCGTAGCGCTGGCAGAGTTGGATGAGCAGGGCATCGATGGTGCCGATCTGGATCCCTCGGCGGCGGCAGGCATTGCGGATTTCGGCTGCTGCAATGTGGTCCTGCTTGTCGGGCTGGAGGAAAGCGAGGGCGGAAAGGCGCTCCACAAGCTGGTCTCGGTTTTTGGGGCCGGCAAAACCCTGCAGCACCTCCTGGAGCACCAATCCCGTGGTGAAGACCTGCTCGGCCCCCTGGAGAGCGGCACGGAGGCCGCCCACCTCAGGCAAGCCTGGCTGGCCATCACGGCGAAAGGCCAGCGACCAGACCGAGGTGTCGACCAGCAGGCTCACCGCTGGCGTTCCCGTTCGGCCTTGTAGTCGTAGCCGGGGTCCCACTCGAGCTTGCCGAAGAGCTCGGCAACCTGTCGCTGCTCCCGGCAAGCGATGAACTCCTGAAGGGCTCGGGTCACGGCGGCCTTCTTGGTGGGCTCACCGCTCACACGGAACGCGTGATCAAGCAGGTCCTGATCGAGAGCCAGATTCGTGGCCATGTGTGACCTCGCCGTGATGTGCCCACACATTAGGGCCATCGGCCTGGTTGAGGGGGCAAACAAAGACATGGCACCTGGCATGGGCTTCTCCTCCACCAGTGCCACCCCCCGTCTCACCCAGCAGTGGTGCGTTCAGGTGCGCTGCTGCCAGCGCCCTGCTCTCGGAAGTACACGGCATAGGGAAACCTCCGCAGCACGAGCCTGAGGGTCTGCCCGTGAATCGGGGGGAAGGATCGGGGATCGCGGCGAATGCGCTCCACCGCAGCAGCGAAGGCTTCAGCGAATTCCCGAGCCAAAGCCAGCTCAAGCCGGCTGTACCAGCGCTGGGTTTCCAGCAGATCCTCCACCGCCTCTGGGAGGAGGCGAACTGGGGGCGGAGTCATGCGATGCCGAGCTGGCTCCGCACCTCATCCCAGGGCACAGCCGCTTCGGGGTTGTCGAGATGGCTCGCCCAGCGCTGGTCGAGTTCGGCGCAGAGGGCAGGGTCGGGCGACAAAGCCCCATCACGGGCCTGGTCATCGAGGCTGTCCCAGAGGGCAATCGCCAGGGCCAGCCGCTCGTTCTGGGGCAGTTGCAGCAGGTCAGACACGGGCGTCATCGCCGCCACACCCAGCGAGGGACACACTGTAGGCACGGTCAAAAGGTGGCAAGAGGGACTGGAGAAATGGAGGCCATATCGAACTGCTCGGCCACGGATTTACCGGGCAACAGCCAGCCCGGCCCCAACGCAAGACGTGGACCGGCGGATGCAGGGCAAGGTGCTCACCGGCAACGGGATCAGCTCTCCACGCCGATGGGCAGGGACGCTCTGCGGTGGCGACCAGCCATCAGCGGCCCCGATGCCTGCGGCCCTGGGGAGCGACCCCCTTGGCCCTGCCCTCAAAGATCCAGGCTTCCGAGCAGTTCTTCGATCGAGCAGCCCAACTGAGCGGCCACGTCCTTGAGGATCTGCCGCAATGTGCCGACCCTCAGGGGCTTGTGGGCTGGAATGGTGAGGTGCTGCTGCTGGCCCCCAGAGCTTCGGCTCAGCCGCATGTGACTGCCTGTCTGACGGGTCAGCACGTAGCCATGGCGCCGCAGGCGCTCGGCCAGGAGCTGACCGTTGACGTCCCGCGGAATCCTCACAGGGCCAGCAGATCCTGCCTTACGTGATGGAGGCGGATCAGGGGCGGCGCCTCGCCGGGATCGAAATGGCAGACGACGGCGTCGCGAATCTCCCGATGCAGCTCCTCAAGGGTGTCGGCCTCGGTGTGGATCGCTGCAGCGGCTGCGCTGGCCCGGTAGGAGCCATCCTCCGCTTCCTCGACCACGAAAAGGATTTCCTGCATGGCGCCCTCCAGTGACTCCAGTCTTGCAGTGGTGGGCGGGATGCTGCCCCTGTCTGGGCAAAGGAACTGGGGCGCCACAGCCACACCTAGAGCCGGGTTGGCTGCAGCCTCAGCACGCCCACGCCAGAAGGGATCCCAGCAGGGGCTCCTGCCTGACGGGCCGCCCAAAACAAAACCTGGCCCAGTGCCTCGTACCACCGGCAAGACCGTGGCCATGCCAACGATGAATTCCGCCAACTCTTGCTAGGACTAAGACCTCACCACAGCCCGCCCGTGCCCTCCTACTGGTGGGTGAACCACAAGCAGACCTACCGGCAGGAGACCGACGGCGGCTACATCTGGTCGCCGAAAGCCAACGCCAACGGCGCCCGCAACGTGAGCTACGACAACCTCACCCGCTGCCAGCGGTGGGATGTGGTGTTCAGCTATGCGAAGGGGCGCATCAGCCAGCTGGGGCTGGTGGAAACGGCGGCGATCACGGCCACCAAGCCGCCGGAGTTCGGCTCAGCGGGGGAGAACTGGAGCCAGGAGGGCTGGCTGGTGCGGGTGAACTGGCAACCGCTGCGCCAGGCCCTGGTGCCGCAGACGTTCTTTGCGATGCTGCAGCCGCTTCTGCCGGAGCGCCACAGCCCGATCAGCACCAGCACAGGCCGGGGCAACCAAGGGGTGTACCTGGCCGGGCTGAGCGAAACCCTGGGGCTGCTGTTACTCCAGCTGATCGAGGAGCACGCCGATCCGGCGGTGCGGGTGCACCTGGTGGTGCTAGCGGAAGAGGGCGACTACACCGCTGCCCTGCTCGATGACATGCAGCGGTTGCGGGAGGTGCCGAGCAGCACCGAGCGCGATGCGCAGACCAAGGCGCGGCTGGGGCAGGGGTTGTTTCGTCATCGGGTGTCGGAGCTGGAGCCGGCCTGCCGGGTCACGGGCATGGCGCGGCAGGAGTTCCTGGTGGCGAGCCACATCAAACCCTGGCGATCCTGCGACAACAGCGAGCGGCTGAGCGGATCCAATGGCCTGCTGCTCTCCCCCCATGTGGACAAGCTGTTTGATCGCCATTGGATCAGCTTCGACGCAAGTGGCGAGCTGATCTGGCAGCACGAGGCAGCCGGCGAGGCCTTGCGCTGCTGGGGCATCGAAGGAGCGAACCTGATCCGTCCGTTCAACCGGGAGCAGGAGGCGTTCTTAGGTGCCCACCGAGAAGCCCTGAGGCACTGAGGCCGATGGGGTCAAGAGGCTTGGGTTGGTTTGGCCACAAAGGGCTGATCCGGCTGGCCAGGGCGCTTGATCACGGCGTGAGCGAGATCTTCCTCGGTGATTTCGGGGATCTCCTCATACTCTTCGGGTTGGATGACATGGGCATCCACGCGCTGAAGATCAAAGTGGATCTTGCCTTTAGTAGAGGTCGGGGAAAAAACAACGTTGCTCTCGCTCATTGGCCTTTCGCATGGAGATGATGTGCCTGATGCCGCAATCCAACGCAGACGATTCTGACTTCATCATAGTCTCGCCTTCGATCGGGGACCTCGATCGTTGGGCCGGCAAAGACAGTCTCAGCATCGAGAAAATGCAGGCCGCGTTGCTCCAGAGTCCACTGGCGCTTGGCCGGATCAAAGCGGATCACCGGGCAGGAAGCGCTGGAGGAAGGCCGCCAACGGCATGGGCCCGCAGCGGGGATTCCAGCTGCCGCCGCCCGGGATCCGACGCCAGCACTGCACTTGTAGGTGGGGTTCTGGGGCTGGGACGAGCTGCACCCGGTAGCGGTACTCAGCATCAGCCGCTTGATCGGGGCTCTGGATCGGCTCCGCTCTGGGCTCGAAGCTCATGAAGGCGGCGAGGAAAGGGGGAGGTTCTTGGGAATCCCGCATGACAGCCACGAACTGCCAGGCCGCGCCGGTGGGGTAGCCGTCGTGGTGGAGGTAGAGATGCCGCGGCGGGCTGCTGGGAAAGCCAGAGAAGGCATAGACAGCGCGGGTGGACAAGGCGGTGGAGCCGCTACATGTTCCAATCCCACCGCTGTATTAACAGCTGAATTCAAGTCAAACACATAGTTGATGAAAGAGACTTAGGGCGAGCCAGCTCCGCAGTTATAGTCTTTCGCTAATAGCAGGAGGAGCCAATTTCCTTGCATAGGAACATCAATATCACCATCACCTGAGGTGATTTTTTTGACGGCCTCAACGTAGCCAGTGTATAGCCGCAAACACAGCTAAAGGCCCATACAGCCATTGTGGACAAGCTAACGCTCGTATTCGATCAAATGACTAGTCACACCATGCAGACCTTCGGCACACATCTGATCAATCAAACGCAAGGATTTGTCTCGCAAAACGCTATCATTTAGCTGAGCATAAACAGTGAAAACGAGTCTTCCTACAATTAGCCCGTCTCCTGCGTATGAAGTACGAATGTCTCGAGCTCCCTGTGAGCATCTCGAGATAAATATGCTGCAAACATCTAGAATCGAATTGGGAATCTGATGTCGTGTACTCTCGAGTGCGTGCAACAACAAAGTAGGCTCGTCAACGAATGCAGAACTTTCCAGAAACGAACAAATCAGATTTTCGTAATCTATGATCGGAAGTTCTGAATTATGCCATAAAAGTGAAAAGCATTGAGCTGCTTGTCGCCGGATGTCTGCGTCTTGATCGTTAAAAAAGAGAATCAAGGTTTCTTCACACCACGTGCGGCAATCAGGATTCGTAAGATTGTGGCTGGCCACCTGCGCAGCTCCAAGGCGACAAGCGGTGTCACCATGTATCGCAGCATTCGATATGCTTTCAAGATTAGGATGGTAAAGATGTGCAAGACAGGCTAAACGTGCACCGGACTGCCTGACTGCTTCCTTTTCTGAAGAAAGCATCATTTCAATAGCAGGTAGCAGGTCCTCGGCCTCCTGTTGCAAGTTAGAAGCAATAAAAGATTGGACATAGTGAGAGCTCAAAAGTAAGTAGTCAGTCCCTAAAAGTCGCTTGAACTGATCAATAGCCCAAGGCTGCTCAAATCTAGAGGCGGCCAGAAGTAGTGAAGCTGTTAAGGATCTCACGGCCAGGCTAGAATCAGTCATGATCTGCATGATTGCCTCTCGAAAAACATCCAAATATACATAGTTTGCGATTATCAAGTCACGAATAGCTACAACTCCATGATCGCGAACGGTGTATACTCCTTGATACAATGTATCACCTGAAATATCACTTGATGCCTCGTGGTCAGGATGTGTAGTGGCCATTCGGCGAATGAACTCTAGAGTATCATCGGGTAGCATCATATCCTTGATCGAGCTAAGCAGCCCAAGTGTGGCCTTTATGCATGTCTTATCATCAATATCAAAAGAGTATTTTGCTACGGCTATTTTTAGGCTTGAGTCAACAGTGCTTTCTCGTAATCCATACTGCACATAGGCAGGATAGATGGTGTTTACTTCTTTTGGAAATTGAAGGGAAAGCCTCGCAAAACGATCTGGATCTTTCTTGACTTGTTCACGGAGCTCAGTAGCAAGCTCATGAGCTCCACCGCGATACCCATTGAGGTTACAAGGGCTAAACTCACTGTCGTACTTCAATATAGCTCTCAACCATTGTTCGTCTGTCATATGTTGAATCTTCGGCGGAGCAATCGGCGTCTGAATCAAGTCGAAGCCTTCTGGCTCATGAGCGGCCTCATCAATGGATCCAAACTTACGAAGCCATTCACCAATGCGACGCTTGGTGCTTTCCTGGCATCGGCTCTGATCAAGTGCTGACATAAGAATATATGCGCTATACCCATGCGCACGGAAACCTTCTGGAGTCGATTCATACTCTGAATTATAGTCAAATAGCATCTTCTCCAACTTGAGAAATACTTCACAGGAACAGTGCGCTGAACATTTTTGTATGACAAGGCGAGCCGACGACCTTCCTGAATCTAAGCAACACAAGCGGCTCGGCTCATTGGCAAGCAAGGCTATTGCCTCATCCGCGAAGAACTCTGGAGCCGCTATATATGCGCTTTGAAGCAAATAGTGTGCGATGGAAAGGCGACTGCCTCGAAGTGTCTCTACGAATAGAAGAATATCGTCTGGTCCACTACGTCCTAAAGATTCGAATGCAAGCTCGCAGCCACGTACAAAGGATCGCGGCATATCGATGTATTCACCACCCACTCTTATCGACCAGACCGCATCGCACTGAAAGTTGGCTTTGATGTCATAGACAAATAATTTACCACTGCTTAGAATCGCCGGCAATACATGCACTAGAAACTCCTTTGGGGCTGCTCTTGCGCTGTGAAGGACTTCTTCGATGCCAAACTGATCTTGAAGATCTGGTCTGCATTGTATATCACCAGATGCAATCGCGATCTCAGTTTTTCGATTAAGCCAACGTGCCGCAAGCTCTGCACACCAACCTGGTTCCTGTTTCGAAAGATTGCGATGTATATTCCAAAATGTGCTATTGGTGGCAAATGGGCAGCGCAAATTGTCAAGGATTCCATTTTCAAGAAGTTTCAGAAACAGGTTAAAGAAACGACGGCTAACGCTTAGATCGCAATTTTGCATAACAAAACGAAGGCGATCATTCCATTTTTCATCAATACCAGCGAATGGTTCAAGCAGTTCGGCGACACGATCGCCATAATATTTTATATGAAATCGCAAGTAAGACACTATGCAGCTTTCAATGCCATCCTCGCCTGAATTCAGCCATCGCTCAATATACCCATTGGCATCAGCCAGTTGAAAAAAAGATATCGAAGTAAAGAACGCCCGCCATGCACATGTTTCAATTAATGCCGGGTTTTCAGTACTTGTACCTCGCCAAGCGAGCTCAGATTCCAATAGAGATAGAAGGATCTCTAACTCTTCATTTCTTGGGTCCGTAAACGCAGTTATCAGTTCTAACACGAGGATTTTCAGGTGAGGCCGAATTTTTTCACTTGCAAGTGCCTTTGTGGCACACCCCAAGTATCTTGAAAAATCAGACTCACGGAGATACACCAAAACCAGGCGCAGCTGAGCACGCCGAAATAGCTCCTGCTGGTCATCTTCTAAAATGTCTATAAAGTCTGAAGTATCTTCTGCAGCCCGTCTTGCAAAACAGTAATCGAAAAGACACTCATGGCCAAACCCGTATCGATGGCTATCAAATGTCAAGACACCCTCAGAAACCATAGATGACACCGATTCAGGGGCAAAGGCATCCATTCGTGATTGATGGACAGAAAGCTCCTGATTACAACTCATTTCACTAGTCATTTTTGCAATAATAGGGGTCCACTCAGTCACGCTTCCCGAGCTTCGCAGAGAAACGGCACGCCGCTTACGCTCCCAGTAAGCATCCAATAGCTCTTTTTGCGTAACGAAGCTTGGTTGATGCACCGTTGCAAGATCTGACTCAATAAACAGGGCTAGATTCTGTGGCAGCTGGAGCAGCTCAAACTGTTTTGTGGATAAGCACTCTGGATCTCCCCCTTCTGCTGCAATTACGCTTCGTACCTCCAAATCGGATAGAAGACCTATAACATCAGGACTGCTATTAGGTGGAAGTAGCCTACGGATACGGTTATCGTGTTCAAAATCAAAAGCACGACATGCCGTTATGATGTGAATTCGACGTGATCCACGCAGACCTCTGACCTCCTCGACCAAAGCAGCTACAACTTCAAAGAAGTCAGGGTGCCTGCCAGAAGAAGCACTGACAAAATCGAGTTGGTCAATAACCAGCACTACAGGCTGATTAGGATAGGTCTGTGAAAGAACAAGGGCCGGAGATTCAGGCAGGTTAAGCTCACTTCCAAGTGCCTCCGTCGAGGCCACAGGCTTAAACCTATCCAACCGAAAGGCCAGCACAGGCAACCCGACCTCTATCAAACCATTGACCACCTGAAGCAGGGCTGCACTCTTCCCTCCACCCGCCGGGCTAGTGAGCATAATGTCTAGCGAATTATCACTATCAAGAATCTTATCTACAATGCCCGTGCATATTTGACGGGAAATGGATTGCCCTCGTATCAGCTTGGCTTGTTGCCCAGCGATGTATGTATTTGTCAATGCTCGCACGAGAATATGAAGGCTTGCGGTCGCTTCCAGTATTCGTGAATTGATTCCATGTTGTTTGAGATAGTTAATGATATCATCCGCCGTGAGTGTTTTGTGAACACTGTTCATGTATAGATCACGAAGCAGTGCCAGCGTAGTTTGTGAGGCACCTGAAAACATTGCCTTGAAGCTTGGAAGCATCAAAGCTTCAATCGTTGACTCTCTTGCTCCCTCAACTCGAACTTTCCGTAAATACTCAAAAACATACTCTCTACCGGGGGAGCCAAGACAACTGTTTAGATCCTCGAAATGAATATTCCACTTGTCGATAGTCAAGAACTTCTCCTGAAACTCCTGGTAATCTTGCGCATCCTGTGCATTTTCCGAAAGGCATCGCAATTCCGTGGCATCACTGATAGAAGCAAAAACACATAACTCTCCTGCATCGATACGGCTCTTAAAGAAAGTGAGTACACCCTCACGATTAAGGAGGGTGAATGTCCAGGTCTTCTGGCTGAGAATGTGCCGTTTCGCTTGCCATTGTTCACGCCCATCCGCCTTCTCTAGATAAAACTCCGCCCCGTTGGACCCGGGCTCTTCGATTCTGATAGAAATTGCTTCTTTATTCAATACTGCAATCATGCCAAAGACCCCCCAAAGTGCTTCGTGCTGATTCCCTGCCTTGTCAGCAGGACCGCCAGATAATGTGCTCATACAAGATCTACATAGAAACCTGATCGATGTAGGCCTTCAAGCTTGCCAAGTTGAAATCCTGGTTGGGCTGGTTCTTGGTCTGCTAGAGAGCTTTTGCTACCTTGATATAATAGATTGGCCTGACTTGGCAGAAGGAATAATCCTGTCTTCACTCGGATGAGCCTTGTGCCCGTTGGGTTCGGGGTCATTGAGTTCCTATACTTAGTCATCTGTTACCCCTCCCCCAGCAGCTGCCGCACCAGCGCAATCAACTCCTTCTTGGTGAAACTCTCCAACGGCGGCGGCGGTGGGGTCACGCCATGGCGTTCCAGCAGTTGGGCCAGAGCGGATTTTGGCAACTTGGAGTACCCCTTGATGCCGTGCTGCTTGCACAGCCGCTTGAGGCTGGCCGCCGGCTGCTGCAGGAAACTCCCTTTGCCCAGCAAGGCTTTCGGGTCCTGGATGCCTGCGGGCTTGGGATCCTGGAGGTCGTGAAGGGCAGCGCTTGAGCGCTGCAGATGATCCGCCACTCGGCGGTACACCCGGGCATCGGTGCCCGCCAGCTCCCGATTGGTCTGCTCCAGCAAATCAGCGATCGACGGGCCCGCGCTCATGGCTGCCCGCCGAGTTCGCTTGTGGCAGTGCTCGCCTCGGCCGTTTCGGCCGCCAGCGCAACGGCCTTCGCCTTCACCATGCGCCAGCGCGTGGCTTGCTGGACCAACCGGCGGAACATCTCCACAAGCCAGAAGCCGCTTTGGCGCTCGCTCTCATCGATCAGGCCCACCATCGCATCGCCCGTTTCCTCCAGCTCGCGGATCACGGTGCCGAGCTTGGCGTTGAGGGCATGGAGCCGCGCCTTGGCCCGGGCCTCATCGGCCAGATCCGCCTCCAGCTCCACCAGCTCCCGCTGCAGCTCGGTGATCACCACCCCCCGCCGGTCGCTTTGGGCCTTGAGCACGCCCCGGGAGCGGTTGGCCGACACCAGGCCCGCCCGGCAGTCCTGGTAGGTGCCCTCCAGAGCCTCTGGATCGGGCGTGATCGGGAATTCGCTGGCCGAGCGGAGGGGCATCGGGATTCGATTGGCTTTCTCCAGGATTGCCGATTTTGAGCGTTTTGGCTGGATTAGCTGGTGGAAGGGGTGTTCCACTGCTGCGCAGAAGCCTTCGGCTTCGATGAAGCCACCCGCTGCGACGTCTTCTTCATCACCCTCAAGAAGTCCGAACGCCTGTTCTCCCCCACCACCCGCTACAACGATTACGCCATCTCCCCGTGGGAGTTCCACTGGGAGAGCCAGAGCCTCACCCGCGAAACCGCCGCCACCGGCCAGCGCTACATCCACCACCGCGAGCGCGGCAGCCGGGTGCTGCTGTTGGTGCGGGAGGAGAACAGGAGAGGCCAGGTGACGCTGCCGTTCCTTTGCCTGGGCTTTGCCGAGTATGTGAGCCACGAGGGAGAGAGGCCGATGGCGATTCGCTGGCGGCTGGAGAGGGCGATTCCGGCGGCGTTCGTGCCGGAGTTGGCGTTAGCGGTTTGAGGGGGGCAGCGTCGATGGTCCCAGCCCGCCAGACTGGTGGCACTGGACCTAGACCCATGGAACTCACCGCTGTGCTCACCCCCGCGGAGGAAGGCGGCTACATGGCCTTCAACCCTGAGACGGGCACCACAACGGAAGGGGAATCCATCGAAGAGGCCCTCGCCAACCTGCGCGAAGCCACCACGCTCTACCTCGAGGAGTTTCCCGCTGTAATCAAGGGTCATCCCCTTGTGACGATGTTCAGCGTCCCTGCTCATTCCTAAACTCCCGCACCTTTCCGGCCGGGAGATCATCCGAGTCCTGGAACGAATGGGCTTCGAGTCTGTTCGCCAGAGAGGCAGCCATGTGGTGATGCGATGCGGCAGCCGGGGTTGCGTCGTTCCTCTCCACAAGCCGGTCAAGGTTGGAACACTCGCTGGTCTGCTGAGGCAGGCTCAAGTTGATGTGCGCGAGTTCCTGGACCTTCTCTGAACTGGCTCAGAACCGGATCACGCCGGCCTATGCAGGCATGCAGTGGCGCTGACGGGCCTGCTGTTCATCACCCTCCGCCTACCTGGCCGCAGGCCAGCGTGCCGGAGGCACTAGAGCGAAGCCCTCTTCTCCCCCTCCGCATGCACCCGCGACCTGGGCCTCGGCCCATCCCTGTTCCACCGGGAGAGCCAGAGCACCACAGGCGGTGTGGCTACCGGTGAAGGGGTTGGCGGCTTGAAGCCAGCCAAATCGGTCGTTTTACTCAAGCTGCTTGCTTGCCAGAGCCAAGCAGAATCCTCAGGGCCTGCCTCAGATTGCTAGCCAATTCCACCAATTCTGCTTGTTCCTCGGCTGAGGTTTCAAAACCCGGGTAGCGAGCGAGCACCGCTCCATTGGCCATCCACAGCTTCCAGCTGGCGAGAGAGAGCAGCCAGATCGGTGACTTTCAGGGAAGGTGTCACTCCTTGGCTGCCACTCAGGCGGCCTGGACCAAGGCTAGGAGCCTGTTGCGCGTAGATCGCGACCTGATCTCTCCACGGACGCCCATGAATCTGCCCAGATCCTTGTGACTGCAATGGATCTGGACTGGAGAATGGGGCATGCCCAAGTCCTTCCGCCCC
>Ga0247836_1007260_pt1 | contig 11834 bp, 14 predicted proteins | sample LaCruzMarch2015__4_FD_187116 | JGI IMG/M metagenome (GOLD analysis project Ga0247836, IMG submission 187116) | Freshwater microbial communities from meromictic Lake La Cruz, Castile-La Mancha, Spain - LaCruzMarch2015_14m | ecosystem: Environmental > Aquatic > Freshwater > Lake | place: Spain...
TGGGCGCATTTGCCTCATGACCTACTGGGAAAAGTTTCCAATCGCATCATCAATGAAGTGCGTGGCATCAATCGTGTGGTGTACGACATCAGCGGAAAACCCCCGGCAACTATTGAGTGGGAGTAGTTTTTATAATCTAAATTATTGATATATAACGATTTTTTACTTACACAAAAGTTTCACACTTTTTGTAAGTGCTTGTTTTTATTAGGCGCAGAGTTTACACTTACACATAAAGCTACACAAAACTGTAGCTATTCAAAATCGTAAGTGACTTGAAGCTCATATGCCACTCAAAAAACAGCCATTAAACGACAACGAAATCCCAATATACGACGAAGCGTTAATCTACCAACGCGGCGAATATTGGCAAATGCGTATGTGGCTTACTAAGGAACGCAAGTACGCTCGTTTTAGCTTAAGAACACGCAATAGAGACACAGCAATAGACAAAGCTAAGAAGCACTATCACGAGCTTATGGCACAGCAATTGTCAGGTAAAACATACTTTTCAATGACTACTAAGCAAGCTGTTGAGGAATACGTTAAGCAAAGACAGAAGGATATGGAAGCTGGCTTAATTGTTAAGGGTAGGCTTAGCACTATCAAAACACACTTAGAGCATTGGCTTAAGTACGTGGGTAAAGATACAAAGATTAAGGAAATGGAACGTAGTGACTGTGAGAACTACTTTCATAATCGTACTAAAAATAAAAAGAAGTTACCTGTTGGACGTACGACAGTACTTAACGAACAAAGTAGTGTCAACGCAATGATGAGTTGGCTACACAAAAGAGGTGAGGCTTACATAGAAGCGTTTGACTTTAAGAAGCTACCTAAAGTTGATACAGGTGACGAAAAGAACAGACGTAATACATTTACGGAAGAAGAAATAAAGTTAATTAAGGAAAAGCTTGATAAAGATATCTTGGAAGGTAAGAAAGACTTAAGCTTGTACGGAAACTTAAACAAAGTCATAACAGCTTATTACTTACACATAGCAATTATTACTGGACTACGTAGAGGTGAACAATTACAGCTACGTTGGAGTGACGTACAGTGGATGGAAAAGCACGTTAAAGGTGACGAGCAAGGAATTCCATACAGTCTTGTTAAGCTGACTATTAGAGGCATAACAACTAAAGTACGTAAGACAAGAAGCTTTGTTGTTAAAGATTGGGAGTACTTTAATGAGTTGTTTATGTTCTTACAATCTCGCTACGCTAAGGCGCACAAAGACAACAAGAAAGCTACACCATTTGCCAAAACATTAGTGTTTAGTACGGACGGATTAAGTGCTTTAACGCCACGTGTAATCCTATACCATTTTGACGAAGCACTAACAGAGTGTGAAGTTGAGAATAGAGATACGAGAGACTTAGTGCCGTACAGTTTCCGTCATTACTTTATTACGGATATGATTAATAAGGGTGCTACACCAACACAAGTAGCAGAGACTTGTGGTACAAGTACAGCGCAAATCGAAAAGACTTATTACCATACGACTGAAGCCAAAATGATTATCAATGCGTTGCCACAGTTTGAATATAGAGATGGATTGCTAATTCCTAAGTAAAAAGGAAGACTATGAATAAACCAAAACTAAGCAAAGTAAAAATCTTGTTGGAAACGTATGCTTATGTTTATCTAACTGAATTAGACCATCGAGAAAATATCAATGATATGAATTCAACTCTTAAAGATGCTAATTTCGAAAATAATCCTTATTTTGGAATGTGGGAGCGTTCAAAGAAAGCTTTGGAAAATTTAGAGGAATACTTAAGGCAAATAATTGATGAGAACGACGGAAATACAACACTCAGAAACGAGCTTGAAAAATTGAAGACTTTTAATGCTTTAGCAGAAAAAGAAAATAACTACATTAATAAAATTCTAAAGTTGTAATGGGCATAGGGGTACCGAGTAAAAATCACCACCCCAAAAGCATAAGTACTTCTGCTTAAAAAGTGGTAGCTGATTTTTTGTGGGTAGCATCACCATTTTTGCTATACCTGTCGTCACCACGTAAGTCAATTTGTACAGCGTCTATATCCTTGTCTAAATACCCGTCTTTTGGCGCATTAAGCGCATTTTTAGGCGTTGCTAGGGTATGGCTAGGGTGTAGGCTAGGCATAGGCTTTGCTGTGCTACGTATGGGCTTTATAGTGTCGTCAGCGTTAGGGTTGGTTGGGGTTGGGGTGGGGGTTGGCTTATTAGCTGTTAGGGGCTTGGGCTTTTTAAGTGGGGGTGGTGGGCTAGCGTAGGGGGCTTTAACAGCTTTACGGCTACGTGGCTTAAGCTTGGCTTGTGCCTTACGTTCTGCTTCAGCACGTTTCTCTTTTTCTGCTTGCTGTGCTATAGCTGTCCAAGTGTTGTCTATTACTGTACGTAATAATTCCAACTGTCCTTGTGCGTCTGTTATCTCGTTAATTCGCATACCAATCTCCTATTCTTATATATTTAGCCAAGCATAGGAGATTGGACTGGCATTTAAAGCCAGTCCTAAAGTGACTTACTTGCCAAAGCCAGCACGTAACTTATCACTAGCATTGGCAATAGCTTCGTCCAATTCACCAGCAATTACAGCGTCTTTAAGCAAAGCCAAAGTGCTGATAAGTTCTTCGCCTGTATTAAGTTCGATAGCATTTTTGCCTTTGCCAAGTTCCAAAGTCTTGCTACCATAACGTACAGCCAAGTTAATCTTACCGCTACTTGTAGTCCAAAACCACTCTTTAACACGCTTAACGGCTTCTACACGCACACGTTCACCGTCAGCATTAGTCACAGTTTTAATACGCTTGGGTGCGTAAACTGTGCCATTTTTTTGTGCTGTACAAAGCGCAAGCTGTTCTTCCAACTTGTCTGCTAGTTTTTGACGACGAGCAACAGTTGGGCTAGTGAAACGTTCACGTTTGCTAGCTACAAGCTTCAATTTAGCAATTACTGACATAGTAAAACTCCTTTTGTTAAGTGAACTTTTACTGTAACTTCAGAGTTTGTTAAGAGCAACCAAGAAGAAATTTTTTTCTTTCCTTTGATTATGGATAAATAAATGTACAAATGAGATACAAAGGTTAGCACGCCGACTGTAATAGTGCCGCAAAATCCGTTCTGATGTGTGACGGTAAGCAATTTAACTCTCTCATAGTTAGCCTCATCGCACTACCCAATTTAACAGTTGGATGCCTTAAACGTCACGCCATTGCGTAGCAACGTTTGCGAAGTTGTACAGGTTGGTAATACAGAGATGTATGAATGTAGGCACGTACGAATGTATAGGCTGAAAGTGAATGGGACTGCCACAATCAAACCCATAAACACACCACAAAGCTACTGATATAGGCTGTGAGTGTGTTGCGTAAGGCAAGCACATAAAAGGTGATAGCAAAACCTACCTTTCTTGTAATCAATCAAGTTGTGTGTATATCAGTTGTTAACCCTCAGTAATGAGCATTAGCTAAAGCTACGCCCTTTAACAGGGCGTGGCTTGTGCTTCCTAGTAATGAGTGTTCAAAGTCAAAACACAAAGCTAAATTAAGAAGAAGAAAAATGCGGGGAGCGAAAGCGATACGCAAGCGAAACAGAGTTTCGCTATCAATGTGTTTTCAAATAGTACACACACAAATGGCTAATTTCGTCCAAACATTACAGCTTAACTTCAAATACTTAGATTGTCTACATCGGAGCAATTGGGTAGGACTTACGCAAGCTAATTGTTAAAGCTAACATTAAAGCACTAAGATAGGAAAAGGCAGGTTATCACTTACGATAACTTGGTTGAAAATTCTTATGGAACGTAGAAAGAACAGTAGACATTGATTTAAGTATGCTTTGTTCAGTCTTCTTAAGTTGATTTTTTAGTGAAACAACTGTACGTTCAGGAATCTTGATTGGTTCAATCTTTGAGATATGAGCATAGCTTAAGGTACAGCTTTTGTATTGTTCAAAGGCATTAAGACGTTTTTTCAACATTTCATAGGCTGAATGGACTGTTGCTAATTGCATGTAGCCTACCGAGCCGTGTACAGCAATAGGGTAATCATATTCACCACTTAAGGTAGTCAATGTCAATCCAGTAGCTTTGTAGTTAAGCACTACAGTCATAAACTTGTATGGTTTGATAGCACGTGACTTACAGTACGTATTCATAAAATCAACGACTTTTTTAGCTTCGTCGTGGTACGGATAGTCATAGCTACTGAGTTCAATTTCAAGAACGACATTGCCACTGAAGTAGCTATCAATATTCTTGTTCAGCTTATTTGAAAACAAAAATAGCTGTGAAACTGGTTTTGTAGAGCCAAGTTTGTGCTTTTTAACTCGTGTACGCATAGCAACTCCTTTTAACAGATTCTATAGCAACGCATTAAAACAAGCTACAAACGCACAAAGCAAGCCCAGCTAAGCTTGGGTAGCTGGTACAGCTTACGACAGCGTACAGGGCTTATACGCAAGTCTGCTGAAAAAAGTCGCAATCACCTAAAAATTCCAATAAATACAAAACCAAAGCTAATTCATAAAACCTTTGTTTATTAGCTTAAATCGCGCTAACCTCGCGTAAACATTGAGGATTTTACTTTGACAGATTTAGACAAAAAAGAGGCTGACTTTAAGAAACAAAGAAAATACACTTTAGACATACGAAAGCTTACTTTAAGGAGAGCACTAATGTCTAAACAAGCAAAAACACTAACGCAACAAGAAATACGCAGAGTGTTTGATTACGTAGCTACGCGAGCACACGCAGAACGCAATAGGGCTATGTTCGCAACTATGCTTTACGCCGCGCTACGTGTTAAGGAATGCGCTAGCTTGCGTTACGCAGATGTTTTGGACGCAGAAGGCAAGATTAAAGCTGAGATTTACTTAACAGCTGAACAGACTAAAGGTAGCAAGTCAGGTACTGTATTTGTTAGCGATAAGCTACGCAAAGAGCTACAGACTTACGTTAAGGCTGTGCCGTATAAGTCAATTACGGATAAGCTTTTCTATTCACAAAAGCGTCCGCAAGAAGGTTGGAACAGCAACACACTATGTCAATACTTTCACCATTTGTTTAAGAATTGTGGAATTGACGGCGCTAGTAGTCACAGCCCACGTCGCACAGCAATTACAAATTTAGCTGACAAAGGAGTGTCAGTTAGGGTGCTACAAAGCATTGCTAGGCACGCTAACATTAGTACAACACAATGCTACATAGACGTTAACGACGCTATGAAACGCAAAGCTATTGAGTTGATTTAAGCTTGATTACTTCTAACAGACTCAAGCTTACTAAGAATGTTTGGATACATCTTAGTCATAAAACTGTCAGTGTTCGTTGTAATCTCAGCATAAACATCATCTAAGCTCTTAGCTAATCTTGAATGTACTTTGCTGATTTTAGGAAGCAAAGTAAGAATAGCGGCGGCACTCTTTTTTCCAAACTCATCGTCGTCCATTTCAGCACCTAATATCGCACCAACAACTACTCTACTAACACCAGCAGTTGGGTTAGCATTCGGCATATTAGGTGGTGTGTCTTGTCCAGCTGTAAATGTAGCTAAGTTGTACAAAGCATCAATTACAGGAATAAGTTGTTCAGGTTTGTAGTCCCAGTCTGAATACCAAACAAGTTCTCTAGCAAGTTCAGTAAGTGCGTCAGAACATGAATCTGATAGTGCCATAGTTATTCCTTAAATGTTGCTTCTAAGTCTGAAGCAAGCGTTTTTTCCCATTTAATTTGAAGTTGAGTAATAGCATCCACAACCGCGCTATACATCTCACGCTCATAAAGTTTTTGATAGGTTACGCTATGTTCATTCATACGCTCCCAAAAAGAATTACGGAATAAGCGTAATTCTTCTTCTTTTCCAATGTACCGTTTATCGTTTTCTGCGTATGTATAAGAAAGTGAAGGTAAGTCTTCATATTCTTCATGTTTCCAATTTTGTTTGGAGGCAAATGTACAACTCAATCTAACTTTTGTGCTTACAAGTTCATTGTGAGAAAGCGTTTCAAATTTAGGCATGACATTTTCTCACTTGGTTGTTTTCTTAGCCACAGTCTTCTTAGCCGCCGTACCAGTGCCACGCTTCTTACGAGTAGCAAGCACACCCTTAAAGTCGCTTGTCTTAAAGCCATAAAGCTTGATGTCTGCTTTCATCTTAGCTAGTACGTTGGCACGTTCTTTTAGCATTACGCTTTCACGCTGTGCTGTTAGCTGTGCGATTTGCTCGTTGATTTTGTCTACTTCTGACATAGGTAAGTTCCTTAGTGTGTTGTATGAATTGACATTTGACTGTACATACGGCACATTAAACTGTCAATAGCTTGTAGAATGACAAGCACATCAAGTGTACCAAAAAGCATTCACTTGTACACGACACTGACAGAACACTTAGGACAACGAATGTTTGAGACAACTTTTAAGAACTTGGACGACACGCTACGTAAAGACGCTGGCTGTGCGACTGAGATGGACTACATAGAGCAAACTAGTTGGGTGTTGTTTTTGAAATACTTGGACGACTTTGAGGCAGACAGGGAAGCTACAGCTAAGTTAAGCGGACAACGCTACAAGCGTATTTTGGCTGACGAGTACGCTTGGCATGTATGGGCGGCGCCAAAACGAGCGGACGGCAAGTTGGACTACAACAGCGGGCTTACAGGCGACGACTTAAAAGAATTTGTGGATAACAAGTTATTTCCATACTTGCGTAAGTTTAAGGCGGAAGCTGAACGTGCTGACAGTATTGAGTACAAGATTGGCGAGATTTTTAGCGAACTTAAGAACAAGCTAGTTAGTGGATATAGCTTGCGTGAAGTTATTAATAAAGTGGACGAGCTACGCTTTAGAAGTAACGAAGAAAAGCACGAAATGAGTAGTTTGTATGAAGACAAGATTAAAAGTATGGGTAATGCTGGACGTAATGGAGGTGAATATTACACGCCACGTCCACTTATTAAAACTATTGTAAAAGTAGTTAATCCACAAATTGGCAACAAGGTATATGATGGTGCTGTAGGTAGCGCAGGCTTTTTATGCGAAGCGTATGACTACATGCGGAACAGCAAACAGCTTACAGCTACGGAATATGAACAGCTACAGAAGAAGACTTTTTACGGAAAAGAAAAGAAGTCACTAGCTTATATTATTGGCGTTATGAACATGATATTACATGGCATTGAAGCGCCCAATATTCAACACAGTAACACGCTAGCAGAAAACATAAGCGACATACAAGACAAAGATAGAGTAGACGTTATTCTTGCTAATCCGCCTTTTGGCAGTAGCACTGAGCACTTTGAAGTACAGCAAAACTTTCCAATCAAGTCGGGCGAGACGGCTTACATGTTCTTACAGCATTTTATAAAAATGCTTAAGCGAGGTGGAAGAGCTGGTGTTGTTATTAAAAATACTTTTTTGAGTAATACTGATAATGCCAGCATAGCACTACGTAAACAGCTACTTGAAGAGTGCGAAGTTACGGCAATACTGGACTTGCCAAAAGGTGCTTTTACTGGCACTGGTGTTCAAACAGTAGTGTTGTTTTTCACTAAGGGAAAGCCAACCGCTAAAGTCTGGTATTACCAACTAAATCTAGCACGTAACTTAGGCAAGACCAACAGCTTAAATGAGCAAGACTTGGCAGAGTTTGTCACAACATCAGCTACACAAGCGGACACAGAAAACTCATGGCATGTAGACGTTAAGGACATAGATAAGACAACTTGGGACTTGACTGTGAGCAACCCAAATCGTCCTGACACTACTGATAAGCGTACACCAGAGCAAATACTTGAAGAAATTGAGCAACTGGACTTGGACGCGGCTACAGCTATAGCGGCTATTAAGGAATTACTATGAGTTGGAAAACTGTAGCACTTGGGGACATTTGTGAGTTTACTAGAGGACTTACTTATTCAAAAATAGATGAAGTTGAATTTTCAAATAATGCTGTTTTAAGAGCAACTAATATTGACTTAGAATCAAATAAATTGAATCTTGAAGAGATTAGATATATTAATAGTTCTGTAAAAATTAACGAAGATAAAAAGGTCAAGTTAAACGATATTTTAATTTGTACAGCAAGTGGTAGTAAAAGTCATTTAGGAAAAGTTGCTTTGATAAATGAGCAACTAGATATGGCATTTGGTGGATTTATGGCTGTATTAAGAGTTAAAGAAAATATAGAAGCTAAGTTTCTTTTTAATTATTTAACTAGTGATATTTTTCTAAATCATATTTCTAAACTAGCTGACGGCGCAAATATCAACAATCTTAAGTTTTCACAAATTCAAAACTTAAAAATTAATCTTCCACCACTAGCTACACAACAAAAAATAGTAGCGAAGTTAGACGCAATATTTGCTGAAATTGACACAGCTACGGCGGCGGCTGAGGCGAACGTTAATAATGCTGAAGCACTATTTCAAAGCTACTTAAATGAAGTTTTTTCTAGTAACGAAAACTTAACAAAGCTTAAAGACTGTACACAAATAAAACCACCAAAAAGTGAAATTAAGAATCTCAAAGGTAACACATCTGTATCTTTTATGCCGATGGAAAGTTTGGGAATAAATGATAAATTCACAATCAGTAAACAATCTAAAGATTTGGAAAGTGTGTCTGGTAGTTATACATATTTTACAGAAGGCGATGTTCTTTTAGCAAAAATTACACCATGCTTTGAGAATGGAAAACTAGGTATTGCTAGTAACTTAGTTAATGGAATTGGTTTTGGTTCGAGTGAATATATTGTATTTCGTCCAAATAAAATAATTGATAAAGAATGGCTTTATTACTTTTTGAATCGTGAAAGTTTTAGAGTTTTAGGTTCACAACACATGTCAGGTTCAGTTGGGCATAAGAGGGTAACTAAAGAGTTTATTGAAGAAACATTAATTCCATTAATTCCTGTTGCTAAACAAAAAGAATTTGTCGGTAAGATTGATAACCTATTTCTACAAAGCCAAATACTTAAGTCGGCTAGTAAGTCTAAAATAAGAGAGCTTACATTGCTAAAGCAATCAATTCTACAAAAAGCGTTTAGTGGTGAACTAGTTAAGGACTAGGTATGAACGAAGCTGATACACGTGAAGAACTAATTTATCCGCAACTTAAAGCAAGTGGTTGGGGTAATGGAGAAGCACGTATTCTGCGTGAGTACTACATCAATGCGGGTGAGATAAAAGCGGGTGGCATTAGAGACAAGCAACTTAAGGCAGACTATGTGCTGACTTACAGGAACAGAAAGCTAGCTGTAATTGAAGCTAAGAGTGACGAGTTAGAAGTTGGAGAGGGTGTAGCACAGGCTAAGAGTTACGCAACTAAGTTAAAACTAGACTACACTTATTCGGCTAATGGTAGGGAAATTTATGAAATTGTACTGAAGACTGGTATTGAGAATGAGCAACTAGTAAACCGTTTTCCAACGCCAGATGAGCTGTGGGGGCGCACATTTGGTGAAGTGAATGAGTGGCAAGCTAGATTTAACGCTGTGCCGTTTGAGAACGTTTATGCTGACTCCCAACAACGCTACTACCAAGAAATAGCTGTTAACAGAGTAATGGAGGCTATAGCGGGCAATAAGAATAGAGTTTTGCTTACGCTAGCTACGGGAACAGGTAAAACTTTCATAGCATTCCAAATTGCTTGGAAGTTGTTTAAGTCAAAGTGGACGCTACAGAAGGATGCTAAAAGAACACCACGTATTCTTTTTTTAGCTGATAGAAACATTCTTGCTAGTCAAGCCAAGTTGGATTTTGGTTGTTTTAATGATGACGCACTAGTACGTATTAATCCCGCTCAAATAGCCAAACGTGGCGAAGTGCCCAAAAATGGTAGTGTATTTTTTACTATCTTTCAAACGTTCATGAGTGGTCCAGATAAGAAGCCATACTTTGGCGAATATGAACCTGATTTTTTTGATTTAGTGATTATTGATGAGTGTCACAGAGGTGGGGCTAACGACGAAAGTAACTGGCGCGATATTCTTAATTACTTCAAACCAGCTGTACAACTTGGTCTAACCGCTACACCAAAGCGTAAGGAAAATACAGACACATACAAATATTTTGGTGAACCTGTTTATACCTACAGCTTAAGAGAAGGAATACAAGACGGATTTTTAACTCCATTCAAAGTTAAACGTATACAAAGCACAATTGACGAGTACGTGTACACAACTGATGATGAGGTACAAGACGGACAAGTTGAAGAAGGCAAGGTATACACTGAGAAAGACTTTAACAAGAAAATTGTAATTGCTGAGCGTGAGCGTGTGCGTGTCAAAGCTATGTTGGACGCAATTGATAGGAATGAAAAGACTATTGTGTTCTGTGCTAATCAACCACATGCCGCAATGATTAGAGACTTGATTAACCAAGAAGTTAAGCCAAGCAAAGCTGATTACTGTGTGCGTGTTACAGCAAATGACGGTGAAGCAGGAGAAGCTTTTTTAAGACGCTTTCAAGACACTGAAAATCTAATTCCAACTATTCTTACAACTAGTCAAAAGCTATCCACAGGTGTCAATGCTCGTAACATAAGAAACATTGTTCTTCTACGTCCAGTAGACAACATGATTGAATTTAAGCAGATTATTGGACGTGGTACTAGGCTTTTTGAAGGAAAAAATTACTTTACTATTGTTGACTTTGTTAATGCCAGTGAACGGTTTTTTGAGAAAGATTGGGATGGAGATGCTATTTGCGAAGTGTGCTCAAATAATCCATGTGTATGCGAAGATACACCCAAAAAAGTCTGCTTAGTGTGTAATCGAAAGCCCTGTATATGCGAAAAGCCAGAACCTAAAACATGCGAAGTTTGTAATTCCAAGCCATGTATTTGTGAGCCAATTGAGGGCGAGCGTAAATTGAAAATCAAGCTAGCTGATGGTAAGGTACGTGAAATACAAACCATGCGTAGCACAATGTTTTTTGTAGACGGAAAACCAATTAGTGCTGAAGAGTTCTTAAAACGTTTATTCAATGTTCTTAACCTGCCTGAGTTTTTTGGTAGTGAAGAAGAGCTACGTAAGCTTTGGGCAAATCCTGTTACACGTAGTGAACTATTAAGAAAACTTATGGAGCATGGTTGCGGAAAAGGTGACTTGCTTAAGCTACAAGAAATGATTGACGCTGAGAATAGCGACTTGTTTGATGTACTTGAGTACATAAGCTATTCACGTAAACCAATAACACGCTCTGAGCGTGTGGCTAATGCTGAGACTAAGATTTATGCTTTTTTGAATGAGAAGCAACGAGTGTTTGTTAACTTTGTCTTAAGCAACTACATTAAAGCTGGTGTAGACGAATTAAGCATTGAAAAACTACCCCCAGCACTTGTGTCAAAGTACGGCGGTATGTATGAAGCTGAACGAGAGTTGGGGAATGTTGAAGATATCAAGCGTGTGTTTGTTGATTTTCAACAGCATTTGTACAGTGAAAAAGTGGCTTAACAATTGATGTAAAGGTGATATATGGCTGACAATGATATGAAATCTGTGCTTGTTTTTTATCGAATTGAGAGTGACTTAATTTTTGATATGGCTATCAATGATATTTGGACTGATTTTGTTATAGCCAAAGTTGAGGGTGTCAGTTGTTCAAATGTTTATCATTTTGAATTGCCAACTGAAGAGCTTTTGACTTTAGTTAAGAGTAAAGATATTTCTTCTAAGCTGTTTTCTGACATTAAGTCTGAGTTTGAGACTGGGTCAACTTGACCTTCCCCCTAAATTTCACCTTCAATGAGTATGGTATTACATTACTTACTATTGGAGAAAAAAATGATGAAGATCCCAAAACAGCAGTACACCTTCGAATTTAAGCTCTTAGCCGTTAAACGC
>Ga0247836_1007266_pt1 | contig 11824 bp, 9 predicted proteins | sample LaCruzMarch2015__4_FD_187116 | JGI IMG/M metagenome (GOLD analysis project Ga0247836, IMG submission 187116) | Freshwater microbial communities from meromictic Lake La Cruz, Castile-La Mancha, Spain - LaCruzMarch2015_14m | ecosystem: Environmental > Aquatic > Freshwater > Lake | place: Spain...
ATGCCAAATTCAAGTCAAAATCCCAATCAAAATCCAAGGCAGCCCCACCGGTTGCCTGTGACAGTACCCAACCATGAGGTCGATACCCATGACCGTTAATGCTCTCTCTTTGTTGACGCGAGGTCGATCCGTTCCCAGTTCTATGGGCGTGTTGCTTGGCGTGTTTTTGTTGGCTGGTTGTGCCTCCGAGCGCGCAGTGAACGCCCCGGATATTGCCGCTGCAGTGCGCGCAGATTTGCCGCCCCTTGCACCACCACCCAAGCCCACGGCGGGCGTGCCAGCCAAGGTCAGCGATGCATTGGCTGAGCCCGCGCCTGCGGCAGTGCCCCTGCCGCCGGAGCCACGGTTGGATTTGCTGGTAAACAACGCCCAAGCGCGTGAAGTGTTTTTGGCGATCGTCGCCGACACCCGCTACAGCATGCTGATGCACCCGGACGTGAAGGGCACCTTGTCGGTCACGCTGCGGGGTGTCACCGTCAGTGAAGCCCTGGAAGCCATTCGTGATGTGTACGGCTACGACTTCAAAATCGACGGTCGCCGCATCACCATTTATGCACCTACGCTGCAGACCCGCATCTTCACGGTGAATTACCCCAACTCACAGCGCTCGGGTAGCAGCGAGTTGCGCGTGTCTTCCGGGGCTGGCCAAGCCAGTAACACCGGAAGCTCCACCACACCGACTTCAGGTGCGCCCGCCACGCCAGCCAACGGGAGCGCCCAACGTACCGAGGGCAGTCGCGTCTCCACATCGTCGCAAACCGATTTCTGGCTTGAGCTGGCCGGTGCCGTGCGAGGCCTGGTGGGTGCCGGGGAGGGGCGCAGCGTGATCACCAGCCCACAGGCCGGCATCATGGCTGTGCGTGGCATGCCTGACGAATTGCGGCAGGTTGAGAAATTTTTGAAGGCGGCTCAGGTTGCGGTGGAGCGCCAGGTGATGCTGGAAGCCAAGGTGGTGGAGGTTGAGCTGCGTGACGGTTTTCAGAGCGGCATCGATTGGTCCGCACTGAAAAATGGCGGGGGTGCCACAGGTGCCATTGGTAGTCTTAGCGGCAATTCGACCAGTAACACTTTGGTCAGCGGGGTTCAGTCCAACCTTCCGGGATTTGCGGCTACAGGAGCGGCCTTGTTGGCGGACAGTATCTCCCTGCCTGCCGCCGGGGGCGGGCTTTTCGGGTTGGCGTTTGCCACCGATGGTTTTCAAGCGGTTTTGGGATTTTTGGAAACCCGGGGGGATGTACAGATCCTGTCGAGCCCACGCGTTGCCACCTTGAACAACCAAAAGGCCGTGCTAAAGGTCGGAACCGATGAGTATTTTGTGACAGGGGTGAGCGGAGGTTCGACCACAGCGGCCACCTCAGGCACCACCAGCGCAACCTCGACCCTACCGACCATCGCATTAACCTCGTTTTTCTCGGGGATTTCACTCGATGTGACGCCACAGATCGACGAGGGAAACAGCATTACCCTGCATGTGCACCCATCCGTTACGACGGTTACAGAGAAGACCAAACAGGTGGATCTGGGAAGCATTGGCAACTATCGCTTTCCCATGGCGTCGAGCAGTGTCAATGAAACCGATACCTTGGTCAGAATTCAGGATGGCAACATTGTGGCAATTGGAGGCTTAATGCAGATGGAGAACAACCGCAAGTCATCCGGCCTGCCAGGAACCAGCGATATTCCGTTCTTTTCCTATCTTTTCGGAAACAAGTCTGCCCTGGGACGCAAGAAGGAAGTCATCGTGCTGATCAAGCCCACCATCATCCGCACCGCTGCCGACTGGGAGGCGCAAACCCGCCGAACCCACTCCATGCTGGACGCGATGGATGCCAGCCGTGCGCGGGTGATCAGCATCGACGGTGGTGCGGCCAAGTAATGTACCTGGGGCACTTTTCACTGCGGGAGGCCCCGTTCTCCATCACGCCGGACACGGATTTTTTCTACCCGCATGAGGGCGCGCAGGCGTCACTCAATATGCTGCTGGTAGCGCTGCGCAGCGGCGAGGGGTTTGTCAAAGTGGTGGGTGACCTGGGGTGCGGCAAAACGGTGCTGTGCCGTCAGTTGCTAAAAACCCTGCAAGGCGAGTGCGTTACTGCCTACATTCCCAACCCCGACATGGGGCCGGATGATCTGCTGATGGCCCTGGTGAAAGAGCTCAACGTTGCCGTAGCGCCGCCCTTGAGTCGGCACAAAATTTTGAACGCCTTGCATGAGTGCTTGCTGGCCCATGCGGCGCAGGGACGCCGCGTGGTGGTGTGTATCGATGAGGCGCAGGCCATACCCGTACGCACCGTGGAAAGCATCCGACTGTTGTCGAACCTGGAAACCGAGAAGCGCAAGCTGCTCCAGTTGGTGCTGTTGGGGCAACCCGAACTCGATGACAAACTGGCCTTGCCGGAAATACGCCAATTGTTGCAACGCATTACCTTCAGTGAATACCTGGGCCCAATGCAGCAAGGCCGAGTGGGCGTGTACCTGCAGCACCGTCTGACTATTGCCGCGCGGGATGAAAACACTGACACCCATGTGTTTGGGCCTGGTGCCGCGCTGGCCATTGCGCGTTTGAGCGGTGGGGTGCCTCGCCTGATCAATATTTTGGCGCACAAATGCCTGATGCTGGCCTATGGAGAAGGCGTGCACCGGATTACGGCTACCCACTTGCGGCTGGCCGCCAAAGACACACCGGGGATTGTGGTGCGCTCACGGTGGGCAAGCGTGTGGGCGCGATGGAAGAAGCGGTGGCTGGCCAGGCGAAGTAAACCCGTGCGGGGGGCCGTGGACTCAGCCCAAGGGGGCGTATCGTGAGCGTGATCAACAAGATGCTGCGAGATCTGGACCGCCGCCAATCATCCGCCCCGCAAACGGCCAGACTCGAGCGCATGCCGTCCCTGCGCGCCGGCACCGCCAGTGTGGCATCTGCCCAATTGTTTGTGCAGGACGGGGGAGCTGGTCGCTCCTACCGTTGGTATTGGATGATTTTGATAGCGGTGGTGCTGGCAGGCACCGCAGCGCTCTGGCAGGCGGGCTATGTGGAATTTTTCTTGGTCAATACGCCTCAAGCGCCAAGTTCCACCATCGCAGCCCCTGCCCCTGCCCCTGCCCCTGCCCCTGCCCCAATCCTGGCGTCACCGCAGGCCAATAGCGTCGCGTTGCCGGCACCAACATTCGCTCCCGCGCCTGCGCCAGAGGTCGTAGAACCTCTGCGAGCACCTGTGCCTGTGCCACCCGCCACTGCTGCAAATTCGGTGTTGCGCATAGATGCCGAGCTCAATGGAAAAGCCAAGACGCCGGAAACTGAAAAACCGGCGGCCCAGAAGCCGGTCGCAGTCATCCCCGCGGCAAAGGTGCCCTTGGTGGTAAGTGCAGTGCCGGCCCCTGCAACTGCGCCGATACCACAGCCGGACACGGTCCAAGTGGCGCAGCGTCAGCAGCAGCAGGCGGCGACGAAAGACGCTATTGCCCACGCGCAAAGCCTTTGGAACGCGGGCTCCCACGATGCCGCCATTGAGCTGATGCAGGAAGTGCTTGCCTCCGCCGAGCGTTCCGCCACAGCGGCACCCACAGCCGCGAACGTGCAGCTGCTGGGGCAAATGGTGCGGGAACTGACCCGCATGCAGTTGATGGAGTCCCGACCGGCACCTGTGCTGGAGCTTTTGACCCGGTTGGAGCCGGTGCTGGGTAACCAGGCGGACTTGTGGGCAGTGCGCGCCAACGCTGCACAGCGCCTGGGGCGGCATCAGGACAGTGTGCATGCCTATATGACCGCATTGCAGTCGCGACCCAATGAGCAGCGCTGGCTATTGGGGGCGGCCGTGTCGCTGGCCGCTTTGGGCCAGACCGCGAGTGCGGCCGACATGGCGACCAAGGCGCGCGCCGTCGGTGTCATCAGCAAGGATGTGCAGGCGTATTTGCGTCAGATGGGCGTGCCGGTTAATGACTAAAATGGGCCGGAGCCACCGTAGAATATGCGTGAGCAGCTCCTGATTTCATAGCATTTGGGTGCCGGCTCGCAGCACCCTCCGATACTGCATAGCCTCGGCGACGTGGGCCAATTGGAGGGTGTCGGAGCCTGCCAGGTCGGCGATGGTGCGGGCAATTTTCAGCGTGCGGTGGGTGCCACGGGCAGACCAGCCCAGCTGGGTGGCGGCGGCTTGAAGGAATTTGTGGGCGGCTGGTTCAAGCTTGGCGTGGGCGTCAATCTCTTGTCCGGCCAATGCGTGGTTGGTCTTGCCTTGGCGGGCGGTTGCGCGGGCTCGGGCTTCGCCGCAGCGCTGCTGCATGCTCCCGGTGGGCTCGCCGCCGCGGGTACTCAGCAGCTCGTCTGAGGGCATGGCAGGCACTTCCACATGCAAATCGATGCGATCCATCAGTGGGCCGCTCAGCTTGGCTTGGTAGCGGTGCACCTGGTCTGGCGTGCAGCGGCAGCTGTGTGCACTGGAGCCGAGGTAGCCACAGGGGCAGGGGTTCATGGCGGCAATCAGTTGGAACCTGGCCGGAAACTCGGCCCGACGTGCAGCCCGTGCAATCGTGATGGTGCCTGTCTCCAGAGGTTCGCGCAGGGCTTCCAGAGCCGCTCGGGGAAACTCCGGCAGTTCGTCCAGAAACAAAACACCATGGTGCGCCAAGGATATTTCACCGGGTCTGGGCGGTGAGCCGCCGCCCACCAACGCCACCGCACTGGCCGAGTGGTGCGGGCTGCAGGTGGGGCGCTGCCCCCAGCGCTCGATGCAAAAGCGCCCACTCAGGCTGCCAATGGCCGCACTTTGCAGTGCCTCGTCGCATGACATCTCAGGCAGCAAACCCGCAAAGCGCTGCGCCAGCATGGACTTGCCTGAACCTGGTGGGCCGACGAGCAGCACGCTGTGTCCACCTGCCGCCGCGATCTCCAGGGCGCGCTTGGCACCAGCCTGGCCTTTGACGTCGGCCATGTCGGGGATTGATGCGCGGGCGACCGCTGGGTTGGCGATCATGCGGGTCCAGCCGTCGTCGTCAGATGGGGCAGCAGCGGGCACATCGCCCGCTGCGGACCCAGCTGCTGGCGCAACAGGAGAGATCGCAAAGTGCCGCACCACGTCCAGCAGATGCCGGGCGCGGTACACATGGGCGCCGGGCACCAAGGCCGCCTCCTCCGCGCTGCCCGGTGGCAACACCAGTTTGGAGACGACTTGGCCGGTGTGTAGCGCCAGCGCCATGGCCAGCGCGCCCCGCACTGGCCGAAGCGCTCCGGACAATGACAGCTCGCCAGCAAACTCATAGTCGGTCAGGCGTGCGCCGTCAATTTGACCACTGGCGGCAAGAATGCCCAGTGCAATGGGCAAATCCAGTCGCCCTGAGTCTTTGGGCAAGTCGGCGGGTGCCAGGTTGACGGTGATTCTTTTGTTGTTGGGAAATTCAAGGCCGGAGTTCTGGATGGCGCAGCGCACGCGCTCCCGTGCCTCCTTGACCTCCACGTCGGCAAGACCTACCAAGGTGAAACTGGGCAGGCCGTTGGCCAGATGCACCTCAACTGTGACTTCTGACGCCTCCAGCCCCAGCAAAGCGCGGCTGCGCACCAAAGATAAGCTCATTTCCGATCCTCCCAAAATAGTGCGCATGCATTCGAAGCATCTCCGGAGAAAGCACCCTTTCGGTGCGCACTGATGTTTTATACAGCTATCTTACCCCACTCTGAAGCGGTGTGCGCACAGAGTGAATACGGGGCCCCAAATAGAAGTTGGCACGGAGAATGCATAGAGCCAACATCTCCCGACCCCTGGAGAAGCAGACCAGCCAGGTCCGGTGTCTGCAAACAACTGTGTTCAAGCTTGAGACGTCTCAACCAACTAGGAGAAACCATGAAACTCGTAACGGCCATCATCAAACCGTTCAAGCTCGATGAGGTGCGCGAAGCCCTCTCCAGCATTGGCGTGCAAGGCATCACCGTGACTGAAGTCAAGGGCTTCGGTCGTCAAAAAGGCCACACAGAGCTGTACCGCGGTGCAGAGTATGTGGTCGACTTTCTGCCCAAGGTCAAAATTGAAGCCGCCATCGACGACGCGTTGGTGGACCGTGTGATCGAAGCCATCGAAGGTGCAGCACGCACCGGCAAGATTGGCGACGGAAAAATCTTCGTCTACAACCTGGAGCAGGTCGTACGCATCCGCACCGGCGAAACCGGCAACGAAGCGCTGTAAATCAATAAGAAAGCAACATCATGAAAAAACTGCTTCTATCCCTCGCCTTGGGCATGAGCCTGCTGACGGCAGGAACCTTTGCCATGGCCCAAACCGCTGCTGCGCCTGCCGCAGAGGCACCCGCTGCTACGGCAGCACCGGCCGCTGATGTCAAACCTGTGGATGCCGCTGCACCCGCTGCGGCTGCGGCCGCTGCACCCGAAGCAGCACCGGCCGCAGCGCCCGCCCCTGTGCCCAACAAAGGCGACACCGGCTGGATGATGGTTTCCACCTTGCTGGTGATCTTGATGACGGTGCCCGGCCTCGCACTGTTCTACGGCGGCCTGGTCCGCAGCAAGAACATGCTGTCGGTGCTCATGCAGGTCATGGTCACCTTCTCGCTGATCGTGGTGCTGTGGTTTATCTACGGCTACAGCTTAGCGTTCACCGAGGGCAATGCCTTCATCGGTGGATTTGATAGGTTGTTCATGAAAGGCATTTGGGACAACGTTGCTGGCTCCTTTGCCAATGCAGCGACTTTCAGCAAGGGCGTCGTGATTCCTGAGATCGTGTTTGCCGCGTTCCAGGCCACGTTTGCCGGTATCACTTGCGCGCTGATCGTTGGTGCTTTTGCCGAACGCATGAAGTTCTCTGCCGTGTTGATGTTCATGGTGCTGTGGTTCACCTTCAGCTACGCACCGATTGCACACATGGTCTGGTTCTGGATGGGACCAGACGCTTACACCGGCAAAGAAGTAGTGGATGCCATGAATGGCAAAGCTGGCTACATCTGGCAAACAGGTGCGTTGGACTTCGCTGGCGGCACGGTGGTGCACATCAACGCGGCGGTTGCTGGTTTGGTCGGTGCCTTCATGGTGGGCAAGCGCATTGGCTACGGCAAAGAAGCCATGGCACCACACAGCCTGACCATGACGATGGTTGGCGCCTCCTTGCTGTGGGTGGGTTGGTTTGGTTTCAACGCTGGCTCCGCTTTGGAAGCAAACGGCTTTGCTGCTTTGGCCTTCATCAACACCTTTGGTGCAACGGCTGCTGCCGTGCTGGCCTGGTCGTTGGGCGAAGCGCTGATGAAGGGCAAGTCCTCCATGCTGGGTGCTGCTTCGGGTGCTGTGGCCGGTCTGGTGGCGATCACGCCAGCCGCAGGTAACGTAGGCATCGGTGGCGCGCTGGCAATTGGAGCCATTGGCGGCTTCGCTTGCCTGTGGGGTGTGCATGGTCTGAAGAAGTTGCTGGGTGCGGATGACACGCTGGACGTGTTTGGTGTGCACGGTGTGGGCGGTATTGTGGGTGCCTTGTTGACGGGTGTCTTCAATTCGCCAGCTTTGGGTGGCCCTGGCTACGTGGCTGACTGGGTGACTGCAACCATGGTGACCACTGCCGACTACTCCATTGCAGCGCAAGTGTGGATTCAGGCCAAGGCCGTGCTGACCACCATCATCTGGTCCGGCGTCGTGTCTGTTGTTGCCTTCAAGCTGGTGGACTTGGTAATCGGTCTGCGTGTGAGTGAAGAGGACGAGCGCGAAGGCCTGGACATCACGTCCCACGGCGAGACTGCTTACAACCGCTAAAAACGGAGATAAGCGTTACGTACCGGTTTCAACTTCGGTTGAAACCCCGGCCCGGCAGTACTTAGGTTCTGCCGGGTTTTTTTTTGGGGGTAAGCGGGTGCACAATTTGCACATCTACAAGCCGCCCAACCACGAGCCAATCAACATGAACCCACCACTGACGCTGCGCTGCAACGAACTTTTGTGCGAGATTAAACCGGCACTCGGCGGCTGCGTGGCAGGACTGTGGCTGGGGGATGTTCCCGTGTTGCGCTCCACCCATGCGGCGCAGTTGCACTCGGTGCGTGACGCGGGCAGCTACCCGCTGGTGCCTTTTTCCAACCGAGTGGGCCATGCCCAGTTGCAGTGGGCGGGTACAAGCCATCCGCTGATTAAAAACTTTCCCCCCGAGCCCCATGCGATCCACGGCATTGGCTGGGAGCGGCCGTGGCAGGTGTTAGAGGCCAGCGACCAGTTTGCGCTGCTGTCGCTGGAGCACAAGGCCGATGCCGCTTGGCCTTTCGACTTTGACGCCTCGCAGGCCTTCAAGCTGGACGCGGGCGCGCTGGAGATGTCTTTGAGCATCACCAACCAATCCATGGTGTCCGCGCCCGTGGGCTTGGGATGGCATCCGTATTTTGTTAAGCGCCCAGGCAGCCATGTGGCATTTCAATCGCAGGGGCGCTGGGAGATGGACTCAGACAAACTGCCCACCCACCGCGCGCCCCATGCGGGCCTGAATGCCGATTGCGGTGCGCTCAACGTGGACCACTGCTTTGACGGCTGGAGTGGATCGCTCCAATTGACGGATGCCGTGCTGCGCACCCGCGTCACCTCCGGCTTAAGCCGCTTGGTGGTGTTCACCACGCCGCAGCGCGACAGCATTGCGATTGAGCCCGTGAGCCACATCAACAATGCGGTGAATCTGATGGCCCGCACGGGTGCCAGTGCAGACGAACTGGGGGTGTGCATTTTGCAGCCCGGACAGACCTTTTCCTGTGAAATGCGAATCGAAGTGGAGCGTACCCAATGACTTGGCAAACCTTGAGCCCCGTACCGTGTGAGTTGGGCGAGTCCCCTTTCTGGCACCCCCATGAGCAGATGCTGTACTGGGTGGATATTCCCGGTAAAAAGATCTTGCGCGCTAACGTGTATATGGGTTCGGTGGAAACCTGGGACATGCCCAGCGAGCCCGGCTGCATTGCGCCGGCCAAAAGCGGTGGCTTGGTCATGGCGCTGCGCCATGGCGTGTTTCGGGCGCGGGAGTGGGGCGGGGCGCTGGAGCACATCGCCACCCTGGATTACGACACCTCCACGGTGCGTGCCAATGATGGGAAATGCGATGCTCTGGGCCGGTTTTGGGTCGGCACCATTGATGAACCCAAGGCCCACCGTGCTGCTGCGCTGTATTCGATTGATTGCAGAAGCGGCGGTGCGCCGGTGGTGGAGCGCAAGGCGGGGGATGCCCTGACCGCCAACGGCCTGGCTTGGAGCCCCGATGGCAGCACCCTGTACTGGGCCGATACACCGTCGCATCTGGTGCATGCCTGGGACTATGAAGTGAATGGCAACACGCTGGCGGGGCACCGCACCCATTTGCAGTTTGCCCCCAAGCCCGCAGGCTGGGATTTCCAGCAAACAGCCTACCAGGGGCGCCCCGACGGCGCTGCGGTGGACGTGCACGGCAACTACTATTGCGCCATGTTCGAGGGGCGCCTGGTGTGTAAATTTGCGCCCGACGGCACCTTGTTGGCTGAGATCGCCACCCCTGCACAGTGCCCGACCATGCCCTGTTTTGGGGGCGAAGACCTGAAAACCCTGTACCTCACCACCGCGCGCCACGGCCGTAGTGCCCAAGAGTTGCAGGCATTTCCCCTGTCGGGTTGTGTCTTTTCCAGGCGGGTGGAGACCGCTGGTTTGCCTGCAAACTTCTTTGTCGACTAAATTTTTGAACCGGCCTGTTTCAAAAAATTCACGCCATGGTGCGGACCAGCCCCTTACCATCCGGCTATGCACACCATGGAACACGCGATACACCAAATCACCGACCGCATTCACGCGGCGCGAACTGACCGCACACCGTTGCGCATTCGGGGCGGTGGCAGTAAAGACTTTTATGGGCTGAGCCTGCAAGGCGAGGTGGTGGACACCACCACGTTGAACGGCATCATCAGCTACGAGCCCAGCGAGTTGGTGGTCACTGTGGGTGCCGGTACGCCCCTGGCTGAGCTGGAAGCCCTGCTGGCAGAGCAGGGCCAATGTTTGCCGTTCGAACCTCCGCACTTCGGCTGGTCGGGCACGGGCGCCGGCCAGGGCCCGGCCACCGTGGGGGGCATGGTGGCCTGCGGACTGGCGGGCCCGGCACGTGCCAGCGTGGGTGGCGTGCGGGACTACGTGTTGGGCGTGAAGATGCTCAATGGCCGTGGCGAACACCTCACGTTTGGTGGGCAGGTGATGAAGAATGTGGCGGGCTATGACGTCTCCCGCCTGATGGTGGGTGCCATGGGCACCTTGGGGCTGCTGACCGAGGTGTCGCTCAAGGTGCTGCCGCTGGCTCCGGCCGAGGCCACTTTGGTCTTTGCGTTGGGCCAGGCGGATGCGCTGGAACAGCTGCACCGCTGGGGGGCACAGCCCCTGCCACTTAACGCGAGTTGCTGGGTGCATGACAACACCGAGGCCAGTGCGCCTGGGCGCGACTTGCTGTTTGTGCGCCTGCGCGGTGCCGTGGCGGCGGTGGAAGCCGCGTGCCGCAGCATGCTGGCGGATGTGCCGGGCAGCCGTATGGACAACACGCAGGCACAGGCCGATTGGGTGCTGTGCCGCAACCAGCAGCTGCCATTTTTCAGTGCGCCGCAGCCCGAAGACTATTGCTTGTGGCGTTTGAGCGTGGCGCAAACCACCCCTGTGCTGGACCTGCTGTGGCCGCAGTTCATCGAGTGGCATGGTGGCTTGCGTTGGCTGTGGGCCCCCATGCGGGCGGAGCCACAACTGCAGGCGCAAGCCCAAAAAGTAAATTCAACTGCTACACTTTTCGTAGCTGCTTGCGCACGTTCCACGGGGGCTGCAGGCCTATTTGATGCTAAAAATGAAGCCGCGCAGGCCATCACCCGCCGACTCAAGACCAGCTTCGACCCGGACGGCGTCTTCAACCCCGGGCGCCTGTTTGCGCAAACTACCTGAGCACCCGCTGCCATGCAAACCACGCTCAGCACCGAATACCAGAACACCCCTGACGGCATCGCCGCAGAGGTCATATTGCGCAAATGTGTGCACTGTGGCTTTTGCACCGCCACTTGCCCCACCTACCAGCTATTGGGGGACGAGCTGGACGGTCCGCGTGGCCGCATCTACCTGATCAAGCAGGTGTTGGAGGGGCAAACCCCCACCCGCTCCACCCAGATGCACCTGGACCGGTGCCTGACCTGCCGCAACTGCGAGACCACTTGCCCCTCGGGCGTGGACTACGGGCATTTGATCGACATCGGGCGCAAACTGGTTGATGCCAAAGTACCGCGGCCCCTGCCTGAGCGGGCCGTGCGCTGGGCCTTGAAAGAAGGCTTGCCGTCTCCGCTGTTCGGCCCGGCCATGAAGCTGGGGCAACTGGTGCGCCCGCTATTGCCTGCGGCCTTGAAAAGCAAGGTGCCGCCGCGGCAAGACGCCGGTGTCTTGCCCACCCGTATCCACGCCCGTCAGGTGCTGATGCTGGCCGGTTGTGCACAACCCGCCATGGGCCCCAACATCAACAGCGCGACCGCCCGGGTGCTGGACGCGGCAGGTATCCAGACCCTGGTGGTACCCAAGGCGGGGTGCTGCGGTGCGGTCAAGTTCCACTTGAACGACCAGGACGGTGGCAAGTCAGAAATGCGCGCCAACATTGATGCCTGGTGGCCCTTCATTGCCCCCGCATCCGGTCCGGGGGTCGAGGCGATTGTCATGAATGCGTCCGGCTGCGGAGTCACGGTTAAGGACTACGGCCATATCCTGCAAGACGACCCGGTGTACGCCGCCCGCGCCGCCCGAGTGAGTGAGCTCACCCAAGACCTGAGCGAATTGTTGCCAGCATTGGTGGCAGCACTGCGCGACAAGGTGGCCGCGGTCGGCCAACCG
>Ga0247836_1007289_pt1 | contig 11798 bp, 10 predicted proteins | sample LaCruzMarch2015__4_FD_187116 | JGI IMG/M metagenome (GOLD analysis project Ga0247836, IMG submission 187116) | Freshwater microbial communities from meromictic Lake La Cruz, Castile-La Mancha, Spain - LaCruzMarch2015_14m | ecosystem: Environmental > Aquatic > Freshwater > Lake | place: Spain...
CAGGGCGCCTTGATAATCGAGATGATCGAGCCGGTTGCTCAGATAGCGATGGCACGCCCGTACCGGGGCGTCCGCATCGGCCACCGTGACGGGCTCCAGGGCCTCACTCAGCGCGGCCAAGACCGGGGTCACTTGATTGCTTTTCAAGCGCTTTTTCTGGGTCTCCAGCCACGTCTTGGGGTCCTCGGGCGCGCAACGCTTCGCCGCATCCGCGAGGTAGTCGCAGACATGGAAGAAGTCCACCGTATAACGCCCCTGGGTGCCGAAGCGCGCCGCGACCTGGTCGGCGATCCACACCGCCCCATCGCCGAGGGCATGGACCTGGGTGTTCGTCCCCAAACCCGCCGCGATGGCACAGCCCAGCAGTTGCCGCCCGGCCACCTCAACCCCGCCGCCCAAGGTCGCGGCGTAGACCGGCGTGGTGCTGCCGTGCGCATGCGCCAAACTCAACTTGGCCTCCTTCCACAACAACCGTTTGCCCCGCCGACGGTCCGGACGGTCCGGGTCCACCTCCACCAACGGAACCATGCCCCCATCGGTTTGCGCAATCACGATGGCGACCCCGGGCTGGGTCGGCCACGCCGGTTCGTCATCACCGTCCACGAACAGCACTTGGGCGTGTTCTTCGGTCACCTGGCGGATCGTGCTCGGCGACAGCGCCACACCATAATGCTCTTGCAGTTTGTCAGCCGCTTGCGCGAACGGCAGATCCGCCCCCAGGTCGGTCAGCACCCGCTGCAACGGCAGTGAGCAGCTGCGGTGCTCCACCTGCGCACTCTGCGCAAACGGACGCCGCCGCCGCGTCCCCTCCCGGAACTGCGGCTCGGTTACTTCGATGTCGCCGAAGGTGCTGTGCCAGCAGAGTTTTTTTTACCGTCGCGCCAAACCCCCGGCGTTTGATCCAACGCTTCGGCCCGTTTCGTGACCTGCCCGTCGGCCCAGTCTGCCAGCACCTCTTGGCCGAGCCGCCGCACCTCCTCAATCACCCGGCGCTCCGCCTCGTCCGCTTTGCGCAGGTCGTCACCCGCATCCTCCACGAGGTCAACCAGTCGCTCAATGCGTGCCCGCAACTGCGGATGTTGGTTCAGGCGGGCCAGCAGTCGCTCATCGTTGGGGGGCAGCACAGTGCTCATTGGGCGATCCTCAGGTGTGTAGACGGGTACCGCTGTATTTTATGCTACCTCATCAGTTTCGATCGCACCCGCCAAGCACGCCTTCTTTCGCTTCACCTGGGACGAGGTGCAGGAAGACTGCTCGTTCGTCCTGACGCGCTATTTCAACGACCAGATGGTCGCGCCGACCCCCATCACGAAGCATGAGCATTACACCCAGCGCACCCTGATCGCGGAGCTGTTCGCGTATCGGCTCTGGTCGGCCGAACTCCTCGCGCCCCTCGCGCAACAGCTCGCTCAGATGGTCCGCCGGGATGCCACAACCGGATTCCTCGTCGCCGAGCTCATCGCCTATCTCAACGAGCACCGCATCGTGCGGCCCGGCTATACGACGTTGCAGACACTGATCAGTGAGGCGTTATCCGCTGAGCGTCGGCGCCTGAGCGACCTGCTCGCTGGGATGCTGGACGCCGCCGCTCGGGACGCGCTGAGCCAGCTCCTGGTGCGCGACGACACCCTCTCGGAGCTGGCCGCCCTCAAGCAAGACGCCAAGGACTTTGGTTGGCGGCAGATGGCCCAGGAGCGCGAAAAGCGCGCCCGCCTGGAGCCCTTCTACCGGATCGCCAAGACATGGCTGCCCCAGCTCGCGGTCTCCCAGCAGAATCTGCACTATTACGCGAGCCTGGCAAACTTCTACACGGTCTACGACCTGCGCCGCCTCAAACCCGAGCAGACCTATCTGTACCTGCTGTGCTACGCCTGGCAGCGCTATCGGCAGCTCACCGACAATCTCGTCGACGCCTTGGGCTACCATATGAAGCAGCTCGAAGAGGAGAGCAAGGCGCGGGCGAGCAAGCAGTTCATCACCGAGCAAGCGCGGCACGCGCAGGAAACACCGCAAGTCGGACGCGTCCTCTTGCTCTATGTCGACGACACGGTGTCTGACACCACGCCCTTTGGCGAGGTGCGCCAACGCGCGTTCAAGATCCTGCCCAAGGAGGCCCTGCAAAGCGCCGGCCAGCGCCTCAGCGTCAAGCCCACGCGCAAGCTGTCCGTGCGCTGGCAGGTGATCGATGGACTGGCCGCCCGCATGCGCCGTCATCTGCGCCCGCTCTATGGCGCGCTCGACTTTTCCGGGGGCGTGTCGGGAAACCCGTGGCTCACGGCGCTCGCCTGGCTCAAAGAGGTGTTCGCCAACCAACAACGCCTCTCGCAGCGCCCGCTCGCCGAATGCCCGTCGGCCACCCTGCCCAAGCGCCTACGCCCTTATCTGCTGACGTTCGACGCCGACGGGAAACCCACTGGAGTACACGCCGATCGCTACGAGTTCTGGCTGTACCGACAGCTCAGAAAGCGCCTCAAGTCAGGCGAGCTTTACCTCGACGACAGCCTGCAGCACCGCCGCTTCAGCGATGAGCTGGTCTCCCTGGAGGAGCAGGCAGAGGTCCTCCGCCAGATGGACATCCCGTGGCTGCGGGAGCCGATTCACCCCCAGCTCAAGGCGTTGGCGGCCGAGCTACATACGCAGTGGCGGGCGTTCAACCGCGAGCTGCGCCAGGGAAAGCTCAAGCATCTCGACTATGACCGTGGGACCAAGACGCTGACTTGGCACCGGCCCAAGGCCGAACAAGAGGTGGCACGCCAGGACGGTTTCTACGAGCAGTTGGCGTTCTGCGATGTCGCCGATGTCTTCCGCTTTGTGCACAGCGAATGCCAGTTCCTATCAGCGCTGACGCCCCTGCAGCCGCGCTATGCCAAGCAAGCGGCCGACGCCGACAGTCTGATGGCGGTCATCCTAGCGCAGGCGATGAACTACGGCCATCTCGTGATGGCGAAGACGAGCGACATTCCCTACCACGTGCTGGAGGCCACCTATCAGCAGTACCTGCGCCAGGCCTCGCTGCAGGCGGCCAACGACCGGATCAGCAATGCCATCGCCGACTTGCCCATCTTCCCGCACTACGCGTTTGACCTCGGCACGCTCTACGGCGCGGTCGACGGCCAGAAATTCGCCGTCGAGCGGCCGACGGTCAAGGCGCGGCACTCGCGCAAGTATTTTGGTCGCGGCAAGGGCGTCGTCGCCTACACCTTACTGTGTAACCATGTGCCGTTGCAGGGCTGGCTCATCGGCGCGCATGAGCTTGAGGCCCACCACGTGTTCGACATCTGGTACCGCAACACGTCCGAGATTATCCCGACCGTGATCACCGGCGACATGCACAGCATCAACAAGGCGAACTTCGCCATCCTGCACTGGTTCGGGCTGCGCTTCGAACCGCGTTTCACCGATCTGAAGGCGCAGTTGAAGCAAATCTACTGCGCCGCCGACGATCCGGCGCTCTACGAAAAATGCCTGATCGGCCCTGTCGGGCAGATCGACCTGGAAGCCATCGCGGACGAGAAAGCCAACATTGACCAGATCGTCGCCACGCTGGGCCTCAAGGAAATGACTCAGGGCACGCTGATCCGCAAGCTGTGCACCTACACCGCCGCCAATCCGACGCGGCGAGCCATTTTCGAGTTCGACAAGCTGATTCGCAGCCTCTACACCTTGCGCTATCTGCGTGATCCGACGTTGCAGCGCAACGTGCACCGCTCGCAGAACCGGATCGAATCCTATCACCAGCTCCGCTCAGCCATCGCCCAGGTGGGTGGCAAAAAGGAACTCACGGGCCGAACCGACATCGCAATCGAGATCAGCAATCAGTGTGCGCGCCTGGTCGCGAACGCCATCATCTATTACAACTCTGCCATCCTCTCGCGCCTGCTCGCCAGGTACGAGGCGAGTGGCAATGCGAAAGCGCTGGCGTTGATCAAAACAACCTCACCCGCGGCGTGGCGCCACGTCCATCTGAACGGGCACTACACCTTTCGCGGTAACGGCCAGATCATTGACCTAGATGCAATCATGGCGGGGCTAAATTTGGGCTGACGGAATTTTCGAGGGTTTGGGCTTACAACCCCGGATAGGCTGGACGCGCTGCGGGCGAGGCGCAGCCGCTCGGCGATCTGAAAGTTCAGGGTGAGCCGGTCTTCGATCATGATGCCGCGGCTGGTTTGGCGGTTTTCTCGAGCTCGCACCCGCTCAAAACGGGATGTCATCATCGTAGAATGGCGCCGGCTCAGACTCACCTGGGGGCGCCGGGTCCCGCGCCGGTTCGCTTTGACCCTTCGCCCGCCCCCCGCCGGTCGGCCTGGCGGAGGTGGTCACCACCAGCGAGTCGCACAGCATGGCCCAAGACTCGCGCGGTTCGCCGTCCACGGGGGTATAAATGCCGCGCGTCATGCGCCCCAGAGCGGCGACCATCTGGCCCTTCTGCGCCCGCTGCAAGGTCTGCGCGGCGACACCAAACGCGAGGAGACCAACCCACAGGGTTTCCGGCGCCGCCGCATCGCGGGGCGTGACGTCGACAGCAACCTGGACCGTGGTCATGTCTTTGCCACTCTTGGTGGTGCGGGCCACGGGATCGCCACCTAGGCGACCGTACAAACTGGCGATCAGACTCATCGAGCGACTCCTTGGTTGACTGCGCGCTTTGGTGATTCTTGCCCAACCCTTAGAACTTGGGGGCGAGGCATTGGGAACTGAACAAGATCACGGGGGCTTTGAGGGATCGGCCCGAGGCCCCGCCGGGGCTCGCGACGAACCGAGAACCGCCGGTGAAGAGCGCCACCGGGTTCTGTCTCGCGCTCGTCGTGAACCTGCTAACGTTCGACACGTCGCGACATCGCGCCATGGACATCAAGGGAAGTATACTTGTCGAATATTCCGCATATATGTGTATGCGAGCCGTCGCGGAGTAGATTTCTCGGCGTCGTAACAGGGGACACTATGGTAACAGTCACCACCGTGGCAAATCTCAAGGGCGGAGTCGGCAAATCGACCGCCACCATTAATCTGGCAACCGCCGCTCAAATGACGGGCATCTCTACCGCCATCATCGACATCGACCCCGACCAGCAGGCCGCTGCGAAATGGGGTGACAGCCGCGTTGCCGTCCGCCCGCCAGTGCTCTCCGCCGTCTGGTCCCGCTTGCCCCAATCCATCGCCGAGGCCGAGCGCGGCGGGGCCGAGTTGATCTTCATCGACACGGCAGCCTTTGAGCAGAAGATCCTCGCTGCCGCCGTGCAGGTGGCCACGCTGATCCTTATCCCGTGCCGCCCCACGGCACAGGATGTTCAATATTTGACCGCCACCACCGACATCGTGGCTCAGCACCAGAAACCCGCCGCTGTTGTGCTGAATCAGGTTGAGCCGCGGTTACCGGAAACCGAACAAGCCCGAGCACTTATCACCAAGCTGGGCGTGGCCCTCGCGCCCATGTTTCTGTCCAAGGCGGTTGCCTACCAACGCGCCATTGCCGCCGGGCTTGGCGTCACAGAATACGAGCCAACGGGCAAGGCCGCGCAGGAGGTTCTAAGCCTTTTGGATTGGATAAGTAGACTTCTGGACTTGTCGCCGTCTACACTCGACGACACGTCGCATAAAACTAGGCGTCGGAGCAGCACCGCATGAGTAAGCCCAACACCAACCTTGAAAACCTTATCCCCTCGCGTATCGCCCCGCGTACGCCCGCTCCAGCCCCTGACCAGTCGCTGGTAGCCACGCGACGTCAGCCGAGTCGGGCCAAAACCGTCATGATTGCCGGACACTTCGATGCCGACGTGTCCTTCGCCATGCACGAGTTATGCGGCAAGCTCACGCGTCAGCAGGGCCAGCGCATGACCGTGCAACAAGCGCTCGCCGAAGCCTTGACCGACTGGTTCACTAAGCACGGGGCCACGCCCCCGGAAGCATTAGACTCATCGATTATACGATAAGTAGACTTATCGACTCATCTAACTATTGATAAGTCGAATAAAGAGGCCGCCCATGTGTGCCAAAGCCGTCACGTCCGGGAAGAAAAGACCGCTTGTACCGCCCCAGCCGGAGGATTTCAGCAGTCGCCAGATGGACTTGTTCCAGGGTCTTCTCTGCAACACCGAGACGGAACGGGATTCCCTGTCCAACGTCTTTGATCTTTGGGACAGCATCCCGCGCTATGTCGTATCCCGGCAGCAGCAAGAGAAATGGCGAAAGGCAGGAGCTTTCCCGCCACTCCACGAAGTACCGTTCCACTATCGTGGGCGGGAACTCACGGCGACCATCCAGCCCGCCGCCGTGAAGAGCAAAGACGGGACGATCCGCAGCTATTTCCCCAGTGCAAACGAGGAGCTAGTCGAGGATGTGTTGCGCAAGATTGCCGCCGACCAGAACAACGGCTATTACAACCACCAAGACCGGCGTAGCGGCGTAGTTTTCACTTTGCACATGGTTCGTAAGGAACTGGAGCGGCGCGGCCACGGGCGCACCTACGGCGAAATTACCCTCAGCCTGGAGATCATGGCGCGTTCAGTCATCATCACGAGTACCACGGACGGGAAGGCAGGTGAGTTCACCAGTAACAGCCTTTACCTCAACAACCTGTTCCGCGTCTCCAAGGGCAAGCTGGCCGAAGACCCAGAGGCAAAATGGTTCGCGGACTTTCACCCGTTCGCCAGCCGCGCTTTTGATGAACTGACCTACCGCCAGTTCAACTACGCCCGGCTGATGAGCCACAAGAGCCAGTTGGCGCGTTGGCTCAACAAGGTCTTGAGCCTCAAATACCTCAACGCCAGTTTCTTGCACCCTTTTGAAATCAGGCTTTCCACCATTACCCGCGACAGCGGCTTGTTGCACGGGTATGGACGGCTCCGCGACACCGTGGCCGCCGTGGATTTAGCCTTCGAGGAACTGAAGGACTGTCAGCCGCCGCTTTTGGGTTGCTTGCCTGACAAGAAGGTCGTTCAGGGTACGCGCAAAAAAATTGTGGATGTGGTTTACACCCTGCACCCGGCGCGCGAATTTGTGACCGAGGTGAAGGCCGCCAGCAAGCGCCACACCCTCGCCGAAGAAGCCTTCCGACTTGTGGATAACTCGCCCGCCGCCGGAGCAAGGCAGGGAGGATAGGTCGCGGGTCAGGGCTAAAGGCAGGGAGGATAGGTCGCGGATCGCAGGGAGGATAGGTCGCGGGTCCCCGTTTCTTAACCTTTGACCGTCTCGAAAGCAGTCTCAAGGCAGGGAGGATAGGTCGCGGGTCAGCAAAAAGGCAGGGAGGATAGGTCGCGGGTCAGCAAAAAGGCAGGGAGGATAGGTCGCGGGTCAGCTTTTTGGGTGCCCAAGACAGGGGCGCAAACTCCACAATCAGGGAGTATAGGTCGCGGGTCAGGGAGTATAGGTCGCGGGTACTTTTTTCAAGCATTGGTTTTAATTGAGTAATATTGCATTTTTTGCAGCCCTATCCTTTTATCCTTTATCTATCCTTCTTCTACCCTTCGCTGAAGGTGGCCGCCAACTTGTGGATAACTCAGGCGCGGGACAGAGAGGATAGGTTACGGGTCAGCTTTTTCGATCTTTAACCAGCCTCAAAGCACTCCGTCCGACCGGGCGTAAGAGGGTAGGGCAATCGTCAAGCCAGCAGTCATCGAAGGATCTGAAAGGTCGTCGAAGAGGTTTGGCGGGAAAGAGGGGCGGCCGGGTCAACGCTCCGCAGTAATCACCGAAGCAGCTGAGAAGCCCAAGAGTCTTTGACGCCAAGGAAGCAGGGGCAGGGTTCAACCAGGTCAGCCAGCTTTGAGGGGCTGAGAAGATCGCCGTGGCACATGAAGATCCTCTTGAGGTAGACCCAACAGTCGTGTCACCAGCGGCCACTTCGGCCACGACACCGTAACGGGGATGTGGCAGGAAGCGATCAAGCAGGTCAGCAACGATCGAAGCGGCTGAGAGTTCGAGGAAGAAAGAGGCTTGCAGGGAGGAGGGATAGCCAGATCCTCGTCAAGCCAGCAGACACCGAGCTTGCGGAGAGGCCGAAGACGAAGAGGTTAGGCAGGGGAGCGGTAGCGAGATCGGCACCAGGCCATCAGGCATCGAGTGTGCTGAGAGGTTCGAAGAAGAGTCCTTGACGCCAAGGAAGCAGAGGCAGGGTTCAACCAGGTCAGCGGGCTTTGACAATCTTCGGTTCACGGGAGAACCGCGGCGAGCCACCGAAGCCGGGTGATCGGCGTGGTTCTGACCGGATGCCTCGGCGACGGGGCGGCTGGTTTGCTGGCCATGCCGGACGCCATCACGGCGCCGCTCTCAGACCTCGTTCCCCTCCTGTCCCGGCTCGTCGCGCAGCGCGCGCCGCCGTCGGTGCCCGAGGCACTGCTGCTCGAAACGCAACTCTGGCTATCGGTTTCGGGGTCTGACAATCATCGGGCCGAAAACTTACGCTAAGCCATTTCCTGCGCTCTCAAGAACCGCCCGGCGACATGAGTTTCTGAGATTTTGAATTGTGAGACGGCCTTTTGAGGCAGATTTTGCTGGATTTCAGCGTCTTTCGCGCTGGGGCCAAGCTGTCTCAGAAAACGTTCGTTTGATGAGACGCCAGAAATCGGCTTTAAAAATCTGTCAGTTAAGCCTTAGCGTAAGTTTTCGTTCCGAAGATTGTCAGACCCCTTGGGTCTACCCCATCCCCCAAGCGTCCCACAGCCGCCACCGCGCCGCGCCCGCCTTCCCCCCTGCGATCGGGTGGGGGTCTTGGTCCGGCCGCGCTACAGCCCCGCGCAACGCGCCAGGGCGGCGGTGTGGCTGCCGCGGCTGCTTGCCGACTTGGCGGCGACCCCTGGTCCCGGCCCGGACGCTGTGGACAGCAGTGCCGGCACGACTCCGGCCGATCCAGACCGCTTTGGCAGTTCTTGATAAACACAACAGAAGTGTTTAACTTCTCGTCATGAACTCGAAGCAGATGAAAAAATGGCTGGAGCAGCAGGGCGCCACGTTCCAGCCGGGCAAGGGTTCGCATCTTAAGGTTTTTTTGAACGGACGACAGACCACGCTGCCCATGCACGGCACCGCGGAACTGGGCAAGGGGCTGGAAGTCGCCATCAAGCGCCAACTCGGTTTGCAGTGAGGATCTGGCATGTTTGACTATCCCGTGACCCTGACCCCCGACGGGGACACCCTGTTGGTGACGTTTGCGGATGTGCCGGAAGCGATGACCTTCGGTGTTGACGAAGACGAGGCGTTGCTTCACGGCATTGATGCCCTGGAAACCGCTCTCTCGTTCTACGTCGAGGCACGCAAGCCCCTCCCACAGCCCTCCGCCCCCGCCGGCCGCCCGACGGTACGTCCGTCGGCCCTGGAGTGCGCCAAGCTGGGCGTCTACCAGGCGATGACCGAGCAAGGCATCCGCAAGGCAGAACTGGCCCGGCGGTTGGGCTGGCACCTGCCTCAAGTCGATCGGCTGTTCGATCTTAGCCACGCTTCGCGCTTTGACCAGATCGAAGCAGCAGCGCGGGCGCTGGGGCGCCGGGTCGATGTGACGATCCAGGCCGCCTAACGTTTGTCTGACGCAGCTTCGCCCCCTTGCGCCTGGTGGCTCTTCGTCTTGGGCCTCTCAGCCGCTCCGGTGCCTGCTGGATCACTCCGCATCTGCCCTCTTCACTCTTGGCGTAAAACCTCTTCCTCAGCCGCTCAGCCGTCGCTGTGCTTGCTGTTGGGCACTGAGCTTGCCGCCCCTCCGTCCTGCTAAACCTCTTCGTCTTCGGCCTCTCCGCGACTCTGACGCTGGGGATCTGGGCTTGTTAGCGAGGAGGAACCTCGAAATCCACCCCCGTCTTGGTTGCTGACGCCAAAAGGCAGGGCGGCCAGTTATCCACCGGGAGGGGTCGACAACTACAGGATGCCAACTACCGGAGAAACTACAGGTCCAAGTACCTAACTGTAGAGGCCTGCAAACATCCGGGGACCGACCTGCAAACATCGCGATTTTCGACCCGGATTAGTTGCAAGTAACGATCCCCCGGCAGAGCCGGGGGCTTTCGATCGCTGGCCCCTCAAAGGGGCCTAATCGCGATCGGTTAAGACTGGCTGCGAGAACAGTGCCACACACAAGCGCCTGGCACTGCTGAACGAAAAAGGGGCTGTCGCTCTTTATCAGCACGGTCTGACCTCTACCCGAGCGTCGTACCGTCATCATCGAATCCCGGAAATGTCAAACTTTTCGGGTCCCCCGGCAAAGCCGGGGGTTTTCTCATGATAATAATATAGGAAGCGGCCAAAGTTGGCATTATTAAATTACAGGCGATTGTATAGCTAGACTTATCGCAGCCGCACCCGGCTAAGTTGCTCGGCGCGCTGCTTCAGCAAGCCGTCTGTACGACGGCCTGCGGCCGAGTCATACCGCCCCCTTGCCCTCTTTGACATACCCCTTTTACATCGGCAGTTTGACGCAAAACTATTTCACATGTGAAAGACTACTCGATGAGTGCGGCCCGCACTTGCGACAGCAACTCGCGACTGGCCGCAAGTTCGCGGCGAAGCTCGGCAAGCAGTTACTTCGGTAAGCCAAACACCGGCCGAGCGCAGACAGGTCCAGCTTGCAATTCTGCTTGGGTGGTGCTTTTTTCTTTATCGAGATGAATTGGATAAACAGGAGTGCCCAGTCCAAATTCAACTACATAATCCCCAGGCAGAAGCCGCGTTATCAGTTTACCTAACGCTTTTTGAACAAAGTAACCGTCAGTATCACCTAACCAAATTTCAGTTTCTGGCAAAGAAGCCAAAATTTCAAGGCCGACATATTGTGTTGACGCCTGCATAGGGGAACACCCCTGCTCCTGTTGTAGCAGATTATCTTCGGAATGATCACCATCACGATCTTGGCGGCCGTTCGGTCCGGGCCCACTCACAATGGCGGCACGCGTGGATTCGTCTTCCAGCGCGTTATAGGCGGCCCGGTATTCGGAGTCGCATATCCACTGGGCATGTAGATCAGAAAGTTTCGTCATTGTTTGAACTCTCCCCCAATTAAAGATGGTCATCGGGAACGTCTCCGTAAAGACGGCAGCAGGTTCTTCGCGAATGTTCAGAGTGCCAAACCAGCCGCATATTCTTTGACAAAGAAAAGACTCGGCTTTGATCTTAAATCAAGTATCAAGCAAAAACCTTATACTGGTTGCCCAGATGATGTGCCGGGGGTGCGTCAATGCTTCGGCACATCTTGCATGGGGATAAGCTGATAAATCGCTTTGGGGAAAATCTCACCTCCTGCTTCCTCACCGTATTTTCTAAAGAGATGCCGCCGGATATCCACTTGCCATTCAGGCAAACAACAACTGATTGAGTCTCCATTCATGTGCAGATTTTCAATCAATTTGAGCGGACCGGTGCGCAAAAACCATGTGTGCATAATCGCTATGCAGGCGTCAAGATCGGCGTCCATGTCGGGCCACGGTTCGCGCATTTGCCGTTGAAAATCCTCAAACGCGGCACGGGCGCCATTAACGCTTCCATCATGTGCGGTCAACTTCGGCATAGTCATACGATCAACACCCATGATTGAGCGACGAAAACGACTAAGTTAAGCCCCCTCGCCCTGGAGTGGGGCAACATCGGGGCAGGTATCTTGCCCTGCGGGGCCGGGCTACCGCCACCCTCGACAGCCCTGCAAGACGGGCAACGTCACCGTGACCCCTTGGGGCCGCGATCACACGGCCTGCTGCCAGTCTGTCGGGGTTCAAGGGGATGGGAGCAGGCCCCCGGCACAAGTGTATTACACTTTGCCTATCCTGCCTTAGCCACCCATCCCTTGTAATTTTCCAATATGTTGACGAGTACCCCCTTGT
>Ga0247836_1007298_pt1 | contig 11787 bp, 9 predicted proteins | sample LaCruzMarch2015__4_FD_187116 | JGI IMG/M metagenome (GOLD analysis project Ga0247836, IMG submission 187116) | Freshwater microbial communities from meromictic Lake La Cruz, Castile-La Mancha, Spain - LaCruzMarch2015_14m | ecosystem: Environmental > Aquatic > Freshwater > Lake | place: Spain...
CACCTGGCCGCAGGCGCCGAAGAGGACAGGGCCGCGCTCAGCGGCCGTCCTCGTAAGGCGAATGCGAGCCAGTACGCCAGCGTGATCCCACAACGCCAGAAATCACGTCAATTCCCCCCATATGCGATTCCCTGATCAAACCACGCAAGCATTTGAGTTGCTTCGCGTACCCTGCTTGATTCCCCTATGCCTATTGCCACGCTCACCAACGTCCGTTACGGCTTCGGCACCCACATCGTGCTCGACGGTGCCACTGTGTCGATCGAGCCCGGCGAGAAGGTTGGGCTAGTCGGTCGCAACGGCGGCGGCAAGAGCACGCTGATGAAGCTGATCGCCGGTCTGTGGCAAGTGGACTTTGGAACCTTGGCGCTTGCCCGCGGCACGCGCGTTGGTTACCTGGCTCAGGACCCAAGGCTTGAACCAACGGACACGCTTCGCCATGCTGCCGCGCGTGCGTTCGAGCACCTTGACAGCCTGCATCGCCAGATGGAAGAGATTTACGAGTTGATGGCCACGCCTGACGCGGACATCGACCTTCTGATGAAGCGTCAGGTGAAGATCGAAGAAGAGATCGAACGCGCGGGCGGGTACGCCATCGATCATAAGATTGACGAAACACTGCACGGTCTGGGCTTCACCGATGAGCAATTCTCGGTGTTGGTTTCCAAGATGTCCGGCGGCCAGCGCGCGCGTGTTGGGCTTGCACGTTTGCTGCTCGAGCAACCCGACATCTTGCTGCTGGATGAACCAACCAACCATCTGGATATCGAAGGTCGCCGCTGGCTGGAGAATTTCCTAGCCAATGAGTATCCCGGCGCCGTCCTGGTGGTCAGCCATGACCGGCGGCTCTTGGACGCAGTGGTGCATCGCATCATTGAAGTCGATCAGGGGCGGATTATTGAATATCCCGGTAATTACCGCGATTTCATCAACCTGCGACGCGAGCGCATGATGAACAGCCAGCGCAGCCATGAGAAGCAACTCGGCAAGATCCGCGCTGAAGAGCAGTACATCCTGAAGTACAAAGCTGGTCAGCGTGCCAAGCAAGCGCGTGGTCGCGAAACACGGCTCGAGCGCTTCAAGCGTGACGAACTGGTGGACCGCCCAGCTGAGCTTGATGTCATGAGCTTGGAACTTCCCAAAGCCCCACGCGTGGGCGACTACGTCATGCGTGGCGCAGGGCTATCAAAGCGTTACGGTGACAAGGTCCTCTTCAATGAGTTGGACTTTGCAATCAAGCCGCTCGACCGGATCGGAATTGTTGGGCCCAACGGCGCAGGCAAGACCACACTGGTGCGCGCACTTCTTGGGGATCTTCAGCCGGATGCTGGCGAACTGAAAGTGAGCCCGCAGATCAAGGTCGGCTACTTCCGGCAGACGCAAGAGCACATCGACCCCATGCTCACGGTATGGGAATACCTGCAGCGAGTGATCGCTTCGAATGAAGGCGGACTCCGTGCAAGTGAGCAGCAGGCGCGCAATCTGGCCGGCGCATTCCTATTCTCTGGCCCGGAGCAAGAGAAATGCGTTGGCAACCTCTCCGGCGGTGAGCGTGGTCGTATGGTGATTGCTGGCATCGTCAGCGCCGCCAACAACCTGATCGTCTTGGATGAGCCGACCAACCACTTGGATATTCCCAGCGCAGAACGCCTGGAAACAGCCCTTTCGATGGATCCCAAGGACGGCGGCTATGACGGCGCGCTCATCCTGATTAGCCATGATCGCGCGCTTCTCTCCGCATGCTGTGATCGCCTGCTGATTCTTGATGGCGAAGGCAACGCCCGCGACTTTGACGGTGGCTGGGACGAATGGGAAGCCAAGGAAGCTGAAGAGCGCTCGCAGCGTGACGCGGTTGAACGCGCCGCTGCTGATCGCGAGAAAGCAAAGACCGAGCAACGCGCGCGACCAGAGTCGTCCGGGAAGAACGGATCAGGTTCCAATAGTTCCACGAACAATAAGGGTGCCGGCAACAAGGCCAACGGCGCATCAAGTTCAAAGGGATCATCAAGCGCCACTGCTGGCGATCCAAAGCTTGCGCGCATGAACCTTGAGCAGATCGAAGCACGTATCACGGCGATCGAAACGCGTACGCGCGCCATCGATACTGACCTGATGAACCCAAAGGTCTACGCCGATTCCGCAAAGTCGCGCACACTCACTCAGGAACGCGAACGGCTCCAGCAAGAGCTGGAGCCGCTGGAGTTTGAGTGGAGCCGGCGCAGCGAGTAATCAGCTGCTCATGACAACGATGCCGTCACCGTCTACTAATTCGATGGTGCCGGAATTCAGTAGGCGGGCAGTGTCCAAGGCGATGGTGTATTCCGCACCCCAAACTCCGTGGATCGCTTCGAACTTCTCGACAGGTGTGATGACATTTAAATTCGAGCGATGCCGCACGGTGTATTTGCCCTTTGGCACACCAATCGCAATAACCATCAAGGCGCCGTTGTTGATGTCCACAGCCAAAGTCAGTGTGCCGGACGTGGCAGTGGGGGTTCCATTCTTGCCAACGAGGCCGCGCTTGAAGGTGGCCTTGTCAAACCGTAAAGCGGCGCCCGGATGCTCCATAGCTTCAAAGATCTGCTTCGATGACGCATTACCCAGCGCATACTCCGAAACCTTCAGCGCGAAACTACTGTTGTTTAACTGGAATACCAACGCCACCGTCAACGCCGCAGTCAAAGCGATCGAGGCTGCACGCCAGTAGTACGAACTGACAGTGAACCGCTCGACATCCTTGCGGAGGACAGCGAGTTCCATTGCCTGCTCAACCAAGTCCTTGGTGTCGACCGAACGCGCCACGCGACGACTGCCGCGCGATGCCATCCGTCCAATCAGGGCGATCGGTGCAAACTGTGATTCTTGCTGCTCAACGGCGGTCATCACCCGGGTCAGCGTCTGTAACTTGAGTTCGGCGGACGGCTCCTCCGTCGACAAGAACGCCGGGTCAGCAACCGCGGCCGCCTGGATGACCCGCAACTCCGCCTGCAGCGCTGCTGGCGAATCGCGGAAGGCGCGATCAAATTGCGCCGCATCGACATCATCAAGCAAGCCCAAGGCGTCGAGCACGGCAAGTGCTCGCAAGTCGGGTCCACGCCCTGCTTCGGGTGTCATTCGGTCACTGAAATTGTTGCCATCGTTGAACTGCATCAAATCCCCTTGTGTTACTGTTGACCCGTTCGCAGGCCACGGTCGATCGGCTGCCTTACGCCGAAGAATCTTGTCCATGATTTTTGTTATCAGACATGAGCCGATCGCGGAGCCGAGCAAGCCCTCGGCTGAGGGCGCTTTTCACCGTTCCCAGCGGAGCATTGAGCTGCTCGCTCACCTCACGAAGGGTGAAACCCTGGATGTAAGTCCGCTCGATCACCACCCGTTGCAATTCCGGCAGTTCAGCCACCCGCCGCTGCAGAATCTCCAGGTCATGATTTCCACCCACATCGCGCGGCGGCATCACCACCGGTCCAAGGAAATCGACCGATGAATCCAGCCCCAATTGCTCCGGGCGCGCACTCTTACGACGCAAGCGGTCGATCAAATGCCGGCGAGAAATCAGCATGACCCACGTCACCAATTTGGCGCGATTGGGGTCAAACCGGTCCGCGGTCTGCCACAGACGAATAAAGGTCTCCTGAACCGCGTCCTCAGCCTCTGCTCGGGAGGGCATCATTTGCCGGGATGTCTTGTAAACCAGCCCCACAAAGCGGTCGTACAGCTCCGCCATGGCCGCTTCGTCGCCCTCGCCGACCTTCTGCATCAACAGCCAGTCATCATGTTCAGCAGGTTCCAAGGGTTCTCCCTTCCGCAAGAAGCATTGACAGAGCCGACAACACGGAGTGTGCCTCCGACTCTCGGAGATTGAGACGCTATTCCGCCAGAATTCGTTCAGATTTCGATTGAGTTTCGCTCAGATGGTGGCAAACTACACCTGACTGCTGCTGTGCGTGCCCTCCCAGCCCTCTGCGAACTACGTGATGACCAAGACAACAGGTCTCCCATATTCGTTGTGCAACAAGCCGTCTCGCAGCGGCGCGAGCGATGCATTCGCCTCGCAGCGTGCCTTCACCGTCATTGAACTGATTGTCTGCATGGGTATCGTCGCGGTGTTGTGCGGCATCCTGCTGCCATCGTTGCGCGCAGCACGGGAGGCGTCGTGCAAACTCAACTGCAACTCCAACCAGCGTCAGATTGGCACAGCGATCGTGGCATACGGCATGCAGTCAAACAGCCGGGTTCCACAGAGCGTGAATGCCGAGGGCAATCAACCACGGCGGCAAGAGTTGATGGCCTCTCGCTTGAAGGATGGCTCCATGCCCGGGTCCGCTGGATGGGACGGATTGGGATTCTTGGTCAAGGGTGGATACCTCGGCAACTGCCAATGCCTCTACTGCCCCAGCCATCACGGCGACCATTCCTTTGGTCGCTACGCAGACGACTACGCAAGCAAGGACTCGGCGAGTGTGCAGATCTATACGAACTATCACTACTCCGGGCACATCCTTCGGCAAATGGGCGCAGGAATGCCAGCGACTCGTGAGACAGCCATCACCATCGACTCCGGCAGTGACGTTCTCCTCCTCACCGATGGACTGCGAACCCGTTCCGATTTCAATCACGAAACCGGTCTCAACCGAATGATGGCTGACCTCAGCATCGAGTGGTGGGCTGATACGGGCAATCAGTTGCGCAGCAAGATTCCAGAGATCGCGGTGATTGCGGGTGCATCATCCTCCTCATCAGCATCGTCATCACCGATAAACTACGACAGCATCTGGGATCAAATCAACCCACAGCCACCTGGTGAAAGCCCCTGACGCAGCTGCAGTCATGACGCGCAGCCATCGGCGCACTTGGGCAACCAAAGCCACGTGCCGACCGATCACGGATGACTCCTACTTCTCAACACGCGGATTCGTCAGCACCCCCTGCTGCGCCCGGTGTTCGCCAAATCCCAAGTCAAACGTGCGATATCCGCGCCACGCCAGCCGCTCACCTGCCAGCATCTGATCGATCCGCAACAGCGCCCACGGACGTTCAAAGGTGCACAGCCAACCGCTCGCGCGCCATGGCGGGGCGGGAGTACAACCATTCGCAAGTTCGGCGATCACCCAACTGCCGGGCGTGCAATTGAAATCACCAAGGACAACATCCGGCGCCGCAGGCAACGCTACGCGCCGCAGAACATCATGTAACGCGTTCGCTAATCGACCGCGCGCCACCCACGGAGCCGATGGCAGGTCAACAGCAAGAATATGAATCGGCGCCCCGGTTGGTGACTGCACCACCATCCACGCCAACCACACCGTACCGATGCGGGCCATCGATTCGTGACACAGGACGCGGCACTCCAAGATCGGGAGTCGTGAAGCAATGGCAACAACGCCGAGGTCAACGCTGCGCATTCCATCCGGCAGCCACTCTTCACGAGCAGCCGTTCGAAACATGGAACCCGGTCCACTGATGACCGCCACATCGCCCATCACCCCAGCGAGCGCGCGACCACACGCCAGCGCATGGTCGCCAGGCCACTGCGGATTCCAGTGGGTAATCACTACATCTTCAGACGTGGCCGAGGCCGATACTGGTTGCCAACCAACATCATTGCGAAGAAATCGCGCAGCGCTCCAGACCGTGACGGCAGTCAGTGCAATGCACAAGACGCGCGCCGGCAACGGCGTTCCAAATGCGCGCCGCGCCATCCACGCACCGAACGCGAACACCACACACATCATCCACGCCGGCACCCAGAACACGCACTGGCTCCAGACCCATTGATCACGTGCAATCTGCGCGGCGATCCAGATGACGGCAATGAGTGATACTGGCAGCACCACCATCACCGCCAGCGCAAATGCCCAGCCGGTCAACGTTTGACGTGCTGGCTTCGGAGCGATCACGCTGGCACCGCTCCCGCAAGCGCCGCCAGCGCTGGCAACACGCGCGCTTCCAAGCCGCGGGTCGTACACACGATGCCGATATTCGCAGAGAGCGTTTCGCCGTGCGAGAAATCCAGCTCGCGCCCGTGCGCGTCGGTGATGCACGCGCCTGCTACTTCTGCAATCAGCGTGCCGGATGCGTGATCCCAGATGCACTCCGAATGTCCGGGCGCGCGTGGCATTCGAATCACTAAATCAGCATCGCCGCGTGCCAGCAGCGCGTATTTGCACTGACTGTCCATCTCTTGATTGGTGAACGGCCCAAGCGCCAATGCATGGCTCAAGCCGCGAAGGCACCGCACTCTTACTGCGATTCAATGAACGCGCCCAACGCGGAGCCGATCCGTTCCACGCGTTCAGTGTCAAGCGTGACTGCATGGCGCCTGACGCATCGCATTCGAACGCGCCCGTGCCACGCGCGGCCGCGTAGATCACGCCCGGACCACCCGTGTGTACTGCCATATCTCCACGCGAGCCCATGCGCGGGCAGCCCAACACGCCCACGGTGGTGCGGCTTCCTTCAATGCGCGCCAAGCACACTGAGCACTGCATGCCCAGAAGAAATCCTTTGGTTCCATCAATCGGGTCGATCGTCCAGTACGGCTCGCCAGCGCGTGGTTCATCACCGTCAATCATGCGCAGTGCCGCAGCGCGATCGCGCCAGCCGAGCATGCTGCGAATGGCATCCACTACCAGTCGCTCAACGTCGGGGCGCCCACTGGTGGCCAACACATCAGCGTGCTCTTCTCCTAACAGCGGAACGCGTCCATCGGCGGAGCGAGCGCGCAGTCCTGCCACCACCAGCGCTTGCAACACATAGTCAGCAGCGGTCACGGGCGAACCGTCGCCCTTCTCGATGGGCGGCACTGATGCCAATGTCTCGCCCAGGAGTCGGACGGCAGGCAGCGCGGGAACCACCGCGGCAATCGCGGTGGCCAACAGGCTGTCATTTGGAATGTGTGGCATCGGGTCTGAGGCTGAGTGCATGGATCGGTCCGGTGCGGATGTCATTGGGGTTACCGATCCTAGAGTGGAACCCCAGCGTGGAAGTCCTGCGTGGAACTCCAGCGTGGAAGTCCCCATGGAACCGCCCCTGTACCCCCCGTCCAGACCGTGTGCTGCCAGAACGGCAGATCCCCGCCACAGCGACACCGAATGGGACAGGAAATCGGCCCGTTGCACCCCAAATTGACGCCCCACGGACTGGCACGCGGGTTGCTTTATCACCATAGCGCGGGCACTACGCCCCCTCCCCCACTAACGAACCATCCTCACCGAAAGGGAATCAACTCACTATGTCAACCAAATCAATCATCATCGGAATCGATCTCGGTACCACCAACAGCGTGGTCGCCGTCATGGAAGGCTCCCAGCCTAAGGTCATCATCAACTCCGTCGGTCAGCGCACCACCCCCTCGGTGGTCGGCTTCACCGAGAAGGGCGAACGGCTCGTCGGCCAGACCGCCAAGCACCAGCAGATCACCAACCCCAGCAACACCGTCTTCAGCATCAAGCGCTTCATGGGTCGCCGCCACAGCGAGGTGGGCCACGAAGAGAAGTTGGTGCCCTACACCATCAAGGGTGCTCCGGACGAAATGGTGAAAGTTGGCATCCGCGGCAAGGACTACTCCCCGCCGGAAATCTCCGCCATGATCTTGGCTGACCTCAAGCGTCAGGCCGAAGAGTTCCTTGGCGAAACTGTCACCCGTGCCGTCATCACCGTGCCCGCGTACTTCAACGACGCGCAACGTCAAGCCACCAAGGACGCTGGCGAAGTTGCCGGCCTCAAGGTCGAGCGCATCATCAACGAGCCAACGGCCGCGGCACTCGCCTACGGTCTTGAGAAGAAGACCAATGCGAAGATCGCTGTCTTCGATCTCGGCGGCGGAACGTTCGATGTGTCCATCTTGGACATCTCCGACGGCGTGTTCGAAGTGCTCTCCACGAACGGTGATACTCACCTCGGTGGCGATGACTTCGACCAGAAGCTCATCGACTTCTTGGCCGAAGACTTCCGCAAGAAGGAAGGCATTGATGTCCGCAAGGATCCAATGGCTCTGCAGCGCTTGAAGGAAGCTGCTGAGAAGGCAAAGATTGAACTCTCCACGCAGGTAGAGACCACGGTCAACTTGCCGTTCATCACTGCGGATCAGAACGGTCCGAAGCACTTGCAAGTCACGCTGACCCGCGCCAAGTTTGAAGAACTCTGCAAGGATCTGTTCGAACGCCTTGCTGCGCCGTGCGAGAAGGCGCTTGCTGATGCCAAGCTCAAGCCGTCCGACGTGCAAGAGATCGTCATGGTTGGTGGTTCGATTCGCATCCCCAAGGTGCAGGAACTCGCCAAGAAGATCTTCCACACTGACAACCTTGACAAGAGCATCAATCCCGACGAAGTGGTTGCCATCGGCGCAGCCATCCAGGGCGGCGTCCTCATGGGCGATGTGAAGAACGTGGTGCTCCTTGATGTCACCCCGCTCTCACTCGGCGTGGAAACGCTCGGCGGCGTGATGACCAAGCTCATTGAGCGCAACACCACCATCCCAACTTCGAAGAAGGAAATCTTCTCCACTGCGCAGGACAATCAGAACGCTGTGACGATCGTGGTGCTGCAGGGCGAGCGCCAGATGGCTGCCGACAATCGCGTGCTGGGACGCTTCGACCTGCAAGGCATTGCAGCCGCTCCGCGCGGTGTGCCGCAAGTGGAAGTGGAATTCTCGCTGGACGCCAACGGCATTCTGAATGTCATGGCCACTGAGAAGGCCACTGGCAAGAAGCAGGAAATCAAGATCACCGGCTCGAGCGGTATCTCCAAGGACGAAGTGGAGCGCATGCGCAAGGATGCCGAGGATCACGCCACCGCCGACAAGGCGCGTCGCGAGCTCGTCGACACCAAGAATCGTGCGGAGCAGGTGGCGTACCAGGTCAAGAAGCAGCTTGAGGAGATGGGCGCGAAGGTGCCAGCCGAAAGCCGCAACAAGATTGAAAGTGCGCTCAGCAACCTTGAGGACAAGCTGAAGGGCGACGATCAAGCCGCCATCGAAGCTGCCCTGAACAACCTGATGAACGCCTCGGGCGAACTGCAGCAAGCTGCGGGTGCCGCGGGCGCGGGCGAAGCTGGAGCAGCTGGCGGATCCGCTGGATCATCCGAAGGCGGCCCCAAGAAGGACGACGTCATCGACGCCGAGTACGAAGTAACCGACGAGAAGAAGTAATTATGCGTGGCTAGCGGCAAGGCTCCCCTTGCCGCTAGCCTGCATTGCTTCGGTACCGCTCCGCACAGCCTGTTGCGCAACTTCGCGCATCACGCTGACCCGGGCGCAACGCCGCGCGCACTATGCAGATCATCAAAGGCATTGCCGTCAGCCCCGGCATCATCGTCGGACGCGCATTCTTGGTGGGAACAGCCGAACAGGTCGTCCCACACCGCACCATCGATCCATCAGAAGTACCCGCGCAACACGCGCGGCTGCACGTTGCCCTTGCCGCGGCCAGCGCTGAAATTGATGAACTGCGCGAACGCACCCGTCGCGAACTCGGCCCCGAGCCAGCCAAGATCTTTGAATTCCATGCCGGACTCCTCCGCGACCGCGTGTTGGTCTCTGCTGTGGAGCGCCGCATCGCCAACGATTTCGTGACTGCCGAACAGGCGGTCGCTGATCAGTTCCGCGTCTTGGTCGATCAATTCAACCGCATGGGTAATGAGGTCTTCGAGCAGAAGGCCAACGACATTCTGGATCTTGAGCGCCGCGTGCTCGGCCGACTCATGGGCGAAGAGAAGAGCCGACTGGCGCAACTTGATGCCCCTGCCATTGTGATCGCCCATGAACTGACGCCAAGCCAGGCTGCTGGCATGGATCGCAGCAAAGTCATCGCCATTGCCACTGACCTCGGCGGTCGCACTGGACACACCTCGATCGTGGCGCGCGCGCTCGGCTTGCCAGCGGTGGTTGGTTGCCAACGGCTTTCAGTGGAAGTGGAAGACGGCGATCAACTGATCGTTGACGGCAACGACGGCGTCATCATCCTGCGCCCAGACTCACGCACCCTTGAGGAGTACCGCCGCAAGCAAGAGCGCTCGCAACGCTCCCGTGCGGCCATGCGCGAACTCTCGGGACATGCGGCCGTCACCAAGTGCGGCGCACGCATCCAACTCATGGGCAACATTGAGTTCCCAGAGGAAGTGGAATCGATGCTCGCCAACGGCGGCGACGGCGTTGGTCTCTACCGAACCGAATTTCTGTGGCTCACCCGCAAAGAGCCGCCCACCGAGCAAGATCACATGGACGCGTACCTCCGCGCCATCAACCTGCTCAAGGGCAAGCCGCTCACCATTCGCACCTGCGATCTTGGCGCGGACAAATACACACAGGCGCAAATGGAAGAACCGGAGCGAAATCCCTTCTTGGGCCTGCGCTCCATCCGGCACTCCCTGGCGAACCCCGCTGAGTTCAAACTGCAGTTGCGCGCCATCTTGCGAGCCAGCGCCCACGGCCCGGTCAAGATGATGTTCCCGCTGGTCTCCAACCTCATGGAGCTCCGCCAAGGCAAGCTCATGCTGGCCGACATCAGCGAGGAACTAGAGGATGAAGGCATCGCCTTTGACCGGCAGATGCCCGTTGGAGTCATGATTGAGGTGCCCTCCGCAGCCCTCATGGCCCGAGTCTTTGCCGCCGAAAGCAACTTCTTTTCCATCGGCACCAACGACCTGGTCCAGTACACCCTGGCGGTCGACCGCGGCAACGAGCGGGTGGCACATCTCTACCAATCAGCCCATCCGGCGGTCGTTTATCTGGCCAAATCGATCGTCCGCGCCGCCCGCAGTGCCCAGATCGACTGCAGCCTGTGCGGCGAAATGGCCGGCGAACCGCTCTTTTCCATGTTGCTGTTAGGCATGGGTTTGCGTACACTCTCCATGGTTCCTGACCAGATCCCCGTCATCAAACGGGTGATCAGATCAGTAACGATTGAACAATGCGAACGCCTGGCCCGACGGGTCGGTTCGTTCGACTCGGAGCGTCAGGTTGAAACAGCCTTGCGCAACGAACTCAGGAAACTTGATCCCGAAGTATTTGGACACTGGGTGTCCGAATAAACATGGATCGCGGCTCCAAGGCGCGTGCCTCGAGCCAAGTAAGGACAACGGGTTGAACCGTCGCTCGAAACGACAGGTCTGCCCCACGGTGCGAAGCGGGACGATGCCCTTCCGGCGTTGACCCCCGACCCTCGGCGTGGCGGACCCCAAGAGCGCTCCATAGCGGAGCGCGCGAGACGACGGCACCCAGGCGGAACACACGGTGCGATTAACGAGCTTGTGTCACACGAATCCGACGGACCGACCGTCGCCCGAATTGGGTCGATCATCGATGAACATCGATGACCATCGATCCACCGGGCGCGCTTGTTCATTCGTCGAGTGCTGACTGACACGGACTTGCACCTGAAGGTTCCGCCACGAACCGCCGCTTGACGCGGCAAGGATTGAACGTGGCAGACGCCGATACCAAGCATGACGGACTCGAACCGCACGACGGGGATTCCAACGGAGCCAACTCCGAGGGACATCACGCCGCGCACGAGCATGAACACGACACCGAAGAGGAAAGCGCGTCGATCGACTCGGCCGCCTTTGCTTCACTCGAGGCGCTCGAGAGCGGCGAGGATGCACCCATCCTCCCGGTCCGGGCCATCGATGACGAGGAATCCAATGGCGCCGAAGCGTCAGCCGATGACTCAGATAACTCAGACGATGAGAGTGAAGACGAGTCTGATGATGAGTCTGAAGACGACTCCGATGACGATTCTGATGACGACTCCGAAGACTCGGAAACCTCCGCTTCCGACGAGGATGGTG
>Ga0247836_1007304_pt1 | contig 11770 bp, 10 predicted proteins | sample LaCruzMarch2015__4_FD_187116 | JGI IMG/M metagenome (GOLD analysis project Ga0247836, IMG submission 187116) | Freshwater microbial communities from meromictic Lake La Cruz, Castile-La Mancha, Spain - LaCruzMarch2015_14m | ecosystem: Environmental > Aquatic > Freshwater > Lake | place: Spain...
TAGTTGGGCAGATTTGCCGTATGCGAAACAGGTGAAAATTGCTCAGCAATTATATGCTAAAGCTGGTTATTCTGCGAGTCATCCATTAAAAATTGATCTGAGTTATAACACCGATGATTTGCATAAGAAAATTGCATTGGCAATTGCGGGAATGTGGAAAAGTACTTTGGGGGTTGAAGTTACCTTATCGAATCAAGAGTGGAAAACTTTTATAGCGAGTCGGCATAGTGGTAACTATGTGGTTGCTCGTGATCGTTGGGTAGCCGATTATAATTCAGTAACTAGCTATACGCAATTGTATTTATGTAATGGCATGCAAAATAATTCACATTACTGTAATCCAGCCTATGATAAATTGGTTACAGCCGCCGAAAACAGTTCGGATTTGACACAGCAACAACAATTGTATCGCCAAGCACTAACACTGGCTTTAAATGATTACTCGATTATTCCGTTATTTCAACCGAATTATTCTAAATTGGTTAAACCGTATGTGAGTAATTTGGATGTTGAGCATAATTTTTTCAATGTTGAACAGTCTAAATGGGTTAAATTTAGTGATTAATGGCTTATAATGAAACGATGATAAGTTTATTGGATAGATTTGTTGCATTTCTAAAAATAACGGTGGGTGTATAGTCATTTAATTTTAACTAAAACGTAATTATGGATAAAATAAAGAAAGATAGCTAAGAAGGCGTAGTCATGTTTAGGTGAAGGAATTAGTTTGGAGGCTGGTATAATTTTAGGAATAATCAAATAGCAATTAGGCGCATGGTTAGATTCTGAGATAAGCTGCTGTGAAGTAATTGGTGGCTTATTTAATCGCGTTTATAGCTCGAATTCAAACGCTGGAGCACTCACCTTAGTGTGGATGAGTTAAATTTAGTTAAAACTTGGTCAATTCAGCAATTGAGCGAGTATTTGCACAGATAATTTGTACTTGAGATAATTGAACTGATTCTTGTGCTTATGGTTAAACAGATATAATCTTTAAATCGAGCTGCACGTAGAGTTTGCGGATGGAATCTTAATTTTTAAGCCGCATAAGTGTGTTAGAATAACCGCAGTATCAAATCAACATTTATAAGTAAAATTACTGACTTGCAATCGTGTTAAGATTAAAATGCTTGCTTGTGATTATTTGAGGATTATAAATTTTTTAGATGGAGAATTTATTATGTCAGAAACAATTAAAGCTCAACTTGAGGAAACCGTTGAAAATAAACTGCGGGCGTTGAATGGCTATTTAGAATATATTCAAAAAATGTCATTTATTAGCATGGATTTAACTCGTCGCAATATTGCGCATTGGCAAGATTTTGTGGAGCATAGTGTGGCGAATGAAGGTAAAGTTTTAGTCAATAGCTATGATTTAGCAGAGAAAATTAAGAAAGAAATTCAAGCCAGTTGTGAAGATAACACCAAGGCATTAAAGGATTTAACTATTGCCCAAACTTATCTCAAACAGCGGCAGAATTCAAAAACTAAAGATTCATTGGTAGAAATTGAGGAGTTTTATGCTCAATCTCTAAGCTACTGGCAAGATAAATTAGCGGCATTTAATTTGAGATATCCCAAAGAGTAAGCTTATTTTAAATTTCCAAGTGAGAGATTTTGCGAAATATGGTTGCTATTTACGGAAAAATTCGTGAATTAATTGACTATACTTGAGTTGATCGACTGGACCAATCACCTGACAATGGTGGTTGGTTTTTTTATTAGCAAACACTTGATATTGGCTATGGCACGCGCCTGTTTTGGGCTCAGTTGCACCATAAATTAAGCGTTGAATGCGGCTGTTGAGAATCGCGCCACTACACATTAAACAGGGTTCAATGGTTACGTATAAATCACAACCAATTAAGCGGTGATTGTTTAAGGTTTTTTGTGCGTCTTGAATTGCCATGATTTCTGCATGGGCGAGGATGTTATTTTCAGTTTTGGTGCGGTTGTAGCCACGGCCAATAATTTGCTTATTTTGTACGATGATCGCCCCAATTGGAATTTCATTTAATTCAAGTGCTAAATTAGCTTGTTGTAGCGCTTGTTCTAAATAGAGATTGCAGTCTTGCTTGGATAATGTTGGGTAATGCGGTGCTAAATCTTTATACGCACAAATTAACGCTTGCTTTTGTGAAGTAGTGAGCGCTGTTTGTTCGAGTTGCTGGGTTCGCGCATAGAGATCAAATAAGGCTTGATAAGCTAAACTTGGGTAAAGTAGTTTTAATTCGGCAAAGGCATGCAGGTAGCCTTGGTCTTGGGTTTGCCAATTCGGTGCCAGATTTGCCGTTGCAATTTTTTGCTCAAGGTAGAATGGAATGTTTTTCATCTTGGGCTAAATAAAAAATTCAACATTTTGCTAATTTTGGGATGATTAATGCTTGTTATCATAATGTTGAGTCTTTCAATTTAACCAATACAACCAGAGATTAATACTAATAAAGCTTAAAATCGTTGTAAGTATCACGCTAAAGGTTGCCAGTTCTGATTCGGCATTATAACGTTTAGCAATGATATAGGTATGCGCAGCGGTTGGACTGGCGCAAAATAAAACCAGTGCAAGTAAATACTCGGCGGATAATTTAAATGTATAACCAATAGCTAGTGCAATTAATGGAAAAAGTAATAATTTAATAATGCTTAAACAGCTAATTAAAGTTATTTGTCTTAGATTACGCAAAGCTTTAAAATTAAACGCGACGCTTAAACCTAAGCTAAATAAAGCGACTGCCGAAAGTGTGTCACCAACGAATTTAGCTGAGGTGCTCGCAAATTGCGGGATTGGAATTTGGAGTGATCCTAGTGTTAAACCAAGTAATGATAAGACAATCACGGGGCTGGTAAAAATGACCTTAATGATCCTTAGGGGAATAAAGCTGACAAAATTTCTTTGGCGTGGTGTCGTTGTATCATTTAGCTGTAATGCAAAAATTCCTAAAGTCATGAAAACTACGCTTTGCCATAACATTAGCGGCATGGCTAGATGTGTGGATTTGAAAACCTGCATAAATAGCGGCATGGTAAATAATCCTACTCCAACCTGGGTGCTCAGTAAGCTATTAATTAAACTAGCTGTGCTGGAGCTATCAAATTTACGGCGGCTTAGGAAATAACTCAGTAGTCCAATTAGTAGTGCGGCAAGTACATAGCTAGTTAGGTAAGCGAAGTTAAAGATATGCCATTTAGCTTTATAGCACGAGAGAAATAAATTCGCGGGTAAAGCAATATAGAACACATATTTAATGAGAATTTGATCATGTCCACGTTGAAATAATTTGCTCCAGCCACAGAGCATGCCCAGCAAAATAGTTATAAAAATGCTTGAGGTAATTGAAAGAGTTGCGAGCATCGTGTTTCCTTAATTTAACCAATATAGCCACAAATTGATGGTTACAAAGCTGAGTAAAGTTGTGATAACCACATTAAAGGTTGCAACTTGCGCATCGCTTTCATATTTATTTGCGATGATATAAGTATGCGTTGCCGCTGGACTGGCGCAGAGTAGAACTAGTGCCAAAAGTAGCTCGTGACTTAAGTTAAAACTGCGTCCAATCAGCCAGGCACAGAGTGGGAAGATCAATAGTTTAATTAAGCTTAAGCTGGCTAATGGAATAATTTGTTTAAGTTGTTTTAGACCATTAAGGTAAAAGGCACAGGTCATACCGAGACTAAATAATGCTACCGCCGATGCGCTACTGCCAATAAATTTGACATTACTCGTGAGCATATTTGGCAATGGGAATTGCATGAAATTTAGGGCTAAACCTAATAACGATAAGCTAATTATTGGATTATGAATTAACACTTGCCAGCTGCGTTGACTAATAAAGCTCAAATAACGTCCAGTCGGTTTACTCTGTTCGTTATACAGTTGGAGTAATAATAAACTGGCAGTAAAAAATACTAGGTTTTGAGTTAACATGAGTGGCACGGCGAGCGCAGTTGATTTAAAGATTAATAAAAATAATGGCATGGTGAAATATGCGCCATCAACTTGACTGGTAGCTAAGGTGTTAATCTGACTGGTATTTACTTTGGCATGTAACAATTTGCGGCTAATAAAATAAGTTCCAACAATGGTCACTAACATGGCTAAACTATAGCTGCTTAGGTAACTTGGGTCGAAAATTTGCCATTTAGTTTGATAACAAGCTAGAAATAAATTTAAGGGTAAAGCAATATAAAACACATAATTAATTAAAACTTGGTCATCACCACGTTTAAATAAACCGCTAATTCCAGCTATAAAGCCGAGTAAAATGGTGATAAATAAAATCGAGGTGGTATTAAAAATTGCTAGCATTTAGACTCCCGCGTAAATTTGTTTATTATGAAACCACAATTCAACCAAATGCTTGGCTTGAGCGGGATAATCTGTAGCTAGAGTTTTGGCAATTTCGCGAGCTGAGTGTAAAATATCTAAATCGGCTTCGAGGTTGGCAAAACGCAGTGCGGGTAAGCCGCTTTGGCGTTGTCCCAAGAGTTCACCTGGTCCACGAATTAATAAATCTTGGCGCGCAATTTCAAAGCCATCATTTGAGCTAGAAATTACTTTGAGTCGCTGTTTGGCAACTTCGCTGGGATTACCTTCATATAACAAGACACATTGACTTTCGGTACTCCCGCGTCCGACGCGCCCACGTAATTGATGGAGTTGTGCTAAGCCCATGCGTTCGCTATGTTCAATGACCATGATGCTCGCATTGGGAACATCCACGCCAACCTCAATTACGGTAGTTGCGACTAACACCTGTGTCCAATTGGCGGTAAAGTCAGCCATAACCTCGGCTTTATCTTTGCTTTTCATTTTGCCATGGACTAAGCCAACTTTGATTGGAGCCAGAGCGTTAGTTAATTCCTCATGGGTGTTGATGGCATTTTCTAACTCAAGTTTTTCCGACTCTTCGATCAGTGGACACACCCAATAGGCTTGATTACCTAAACAGGCGTGTTGTTGGACAAATTTAATTACTTCTTTGCGACGAACATTGTTAATGAGTAAAGTTTTAATTGGGGTACGCCCTGGCGGCAATTCATCGATGCTCGAAACATCCAAGTCGGCATAATAGCTCATGGCTAATGAACGCGGAATTGGCGTTGCCGACATCATCAATTGATGTGGATGGAGCTCGTTTTGTCCTTTGTTAACTAGGGCGAGCCGTTGTTCAACACCAAAACGATGCTGTTCGTCAATCACGACCAAGCCCAGTTGTTTAAATTCAACATCTTTTTGAAATACTGCATGGGTTCCAATGATTAATTGCGCTTCCCCATTACTACATTTGGCGATGGCTTCGCGTTTAGTTTTAGCAGTTAAACTGCCCGTTAACCAAACGACATTTAAATCCAAATCATTCAGTAACGCGCTGATTTTTGTGTAATGTTGTTCGGCTAAAATTTCGGTCGGTGCCATAATTACGGCTTGAAAGCCATTTTCAATGGCAACTAGCGCGGCAATGGTTGCAACGATGGTTTTACCGCTACCCACATCGCCTTGCAGCAAGCGATTCATTTGTTGTGGACTAGTTAGATCGTGCAGAATTTCGTGCAACACGCGTTTTTGCGCCTGAGTTAATTCAAAGGGTAATTTGGCTAATAATGGCACTAAATATTGATTAGTGGTTTTGAGTTGTGGTGCGCGATTATGATGTTTATGGGCATAAATCTTTTGCATCAATAGTTGCTGCGCGATTAATTCATCGAATTTTAAGCGCCGTAACGCCTGTTGTTGATAATTAGCCTTAAACTGTTCGGGCGTTAATTTATGCAAGGTTAATAAGGCTTGCTCAAGTGCGGGTAATTGATAGTGTTCCAAAATTGATTTGGGTAAGGTCTCGGGAATTAAATTAGCATTAAACAAATCCTCGATTAATTGAGCAATTATCGCATTGGCAAAACCATTGGTGGTTGGATAAATTGGACTAAAGGTGTTACTCAGCTTACTTTCTTCATGAACGGTTTGGATTTTGGGGTGAAAAATCGTCTTATTACCATAGAAATCGGCCTTGATTTCGCCGTGTGCTCGAATTTGCTTACCAATCGCGTATTGCGTAGTGTAACTTGGATAAAAGTGAAAAAATAACAACGAGATAATTGAACTGCCATCATCGACCCGTACAATTAATTGTTTGCTGCGTTTATTAACAATCTCATGACCAATTATTTTACCTTGAATCATCACTTGTTGACCGACTTGGGTTTCGGCAATCGGGTAAACTTTGGTGAGGTCCTCATAGCGCAGCGGGATGTGTAGTGCCAAATCCCAATAGTTGTGAATATTGAGTTTGGCGAGTTTAGCTAAATGTTTTTCAGCATTATGAATGGGTTCAAGAATTTGCATGCCATTATTATAGCTTGTGAGCCAAGGTTATTGAAGTATTTGTGGGGTGAGGTTTAAGCTCGTTGCATCATTGGCAATCATTATTTCACCCTCTTGGATCGTAAAATTCATTTTCATCCCGCGTGCTGCCATTGCGGCTAACGCCTGAGTGGCTTCACCTGCTAAATTAATTACGCGTAAGTTTTTGTAATTGCCTAATTTTAGTTTGCTCCACCAAACATCAGCTTGGCGTCCGCCATAACTATACACAATCACTTGTTCCGCACGACTTACCGCTTTACGAATTAGTTTTTCATCGGGTAAACCGACGCTAATCCAGAGTGCAATTTGATCATTATGGTCTTTGTCCCATAAATCGGCTTGATTTTGATCGGTAATTCCCTCGGCAAAGCTTAGGTTTTCAGTGGCATTGAGTGCAAAAGCTAAAATTCGCACCATTAGGCGTTCATCGGTTTCTGAGGGATGTTGAGCTACGGTTAATAAATGATCGCTGTAATAATGGCGATCCATATCGGCGATTTGCATATTTACTTTAAAAATGGTTGGTTTGATTGCCATGGTGATTCTAGTTCTTTGTAGTAGCTGAGGTTTTAGGGCTGGACTCAATCGCGCTGGCTGATTCTAAATTAGATGATTCAACTATGATTGTTGCTGGCAAGAGCGATTTTGGTGGCATCTTGCTGGTTGTGCTTTCATTCGCACTTTCTGTTTGCGCTAAACTGTTGGGGGAAAATTGATTTTTAGTGGTTGCACCAGTTTGATTGGCGGCGTTTTTAGGTAAATATAAGGGACCTGAATAACCACAGGCGAATAAAGCCGCAAGGCTAGTTGCGGCAATGAGAGATTTTTTTAACATTTAGAACTCCTATGCTGATGGAGTGAATACATCCGAAAAGAAGTTAGTCTTAACTAAGTTTAATTCACTAATAGCGCTATTATACAGGCTTTCGATCATTCCAGGATTGCCACAAGCATAAACTTGATATTGACTTAGATCTGGGTAGTTCTGCACGATATATTCGGTCACTAAACCGTGATAGTAATCAGCTGGTGTATTTTCATTGCTACATAGGGTTACACTTAAATCCAAGTGTTGTTGCCACATAGGCAGTAGCTCGGTTAAGTAAAAATCTTCGGGTTGGAAATTGCCCCAAATTAAATGTACTTTACGTTTTGAGTTGCTTGCTATCATAGACTCCAGAATTGATTTAAGCGGTGCAAAGCCTGTGCCTGTGCAAACCATCAAAATTGGCGCCGTGCTGTCTTGTAACGTAAAGCTGCCTAGTGGTCCTGTAAAGCGTAGAATTTGTCCTGCTTTAAATTCATTCCAGAGTGCTTCTGAAAATACTCCACCTTGACGATAGCGAATATGTAATTCGACCATACCAGTGGCGCTTGGGCTATTGGCTAATGAGTAGCTACGATTTTTGCCTGCATGGCTTAAATCAATGTATTGTCCCGCAAAAAATTCAAAGCTTTGATTGGCCGGCAGTTTTAGTTTTAAAATTGCAACACTACCAATTTTTTCAATTGATTCAATTTTTGAGGGTAAAGTTTTAACTGGGAATCCATTTACAAAGCCTGGAATATCTAGCACGACATCGCTAGTTGCCGAAGCTTTGCAGAGTAAAATAGTATTATCAGCCAATTCTTGTGAACTTAACGCTGATGGAGCATATTCTTGGTGAGTGACACTACCGCTGGTTAATTTGCATTTACACGCACCACAGTCGCCACTTTTACAACCATGAGGTAGATTTATTTTGGCTGCTAATGCTGAATCAAGGAGGGTGGCATCAGTAGTTGTGGTGAAGTTTATATCATTGGATTGAATTGAAACGTTAAAATTCATGGTTAATAATACCTTATGGAGTTGATAGACTATTGCGTTATTGTAGCATATGCTAAAAGTATTGCTAATTTTATTGCATCAGAGTACGCGATATTTTTACAGCCTAAGCTTAGCGCCGTAAAAGCACGATATTATATACTATTGTTGTAATACTGCATTAACTTTATCGTTAATAGATTATATAAAGTTGTCAAATGATTTAAAATTAGGCTAAATTGTGTGATTTTAAGGTAAAATTTATTTAATTCATTTATTTCAAAATTACGAATGTTACGCATACTTTGTAGATTTTTTAGGCTGAATTCTCTTGAAATATTTTGCCATGGGGTATGAGCTAATCACATAATGTATTCATTATTAATTACCCCAAGCGGTTCTGGAATATTTAAAGACTTAAGCGTTTGGAGTAAGTTAATTTCAATGCTGCGCGTAATACTGTTAATTGGAATACCCGCTGGGTTGTGATTAAACGGATTCATTAAGCTCATGCCATTAAAGTGAATGGCGTTAAACACAAACCCCATTAGCCAACCTAAGGCGATTGAAGCAATCCCAATTAAACCTGAAGTTGACATCGTAATTAGGGCAATAAAGAGCCAAATAAATAATTGGGTGAAATAGACGTAAGTAATTGGATAAATTGTATTATTAATCCGTTCTGATTTACCCATTCCATCACAGAAGTTTTGTAACAGACTATTTAGGCTGGCAAAAACAAATTCATCAATTGCACCAGTTTGGAGCAATGTATTTAAATCTTGGGCTTGAAACTGCAAAATTTCGTTGGCACGATGGTAATTGGGATTCAATGAATTAAGCTCGTCAGTGGTTAAATAAGTTGTATAGTTAGTATTGGTGTCGTCTTTGCGTAAAGAACAGCTTAACGCATATAAGAAAGCAATATGACGACGAATCATTTTTTCAGCCTTGATGTGATCTTTGCTATAGGCAACTAAACTTCGCGCCCAAGAACGCGAGTCATTAACTAGAGCACCCCAAATAATTCGTGCTTCCCACCAGCGGCCATAAGCTTGATTATTATTAAACCCAATAAAAAATGCGATGGCAGTACCCATTAGTGATGGATAAGCAATAGGTAGCATGGTTTTAGTGAAAATATATTGATCGACTAAATACACTAACGTGCAAAACAGCAACATGGAAATATCGACTTTCCAAGTGTAACTAATTACTTGATAAAGACTAAGATTTTTCTTAACTAACATGAATAATTCCTTGAGACATGATTAAAAGATAATATTAGCATAATTTAGCGTGAATAAGCTTATTTTGCGTGCGTTGGATTGACTCTTGAATTGCTAAATTTAAAGAACTTATAGAGTTCCATAATTAAAAGCAGTAACAGTGATAAAGCAAACAACATTAGCCACTCGCGCCAATTAATTACGTCTAAATGTAAAACGCGTTGCATAAATGGAATGTGTGAGATAAGTACCAATGCATAAATTTTACGGTAATTTAATGTTAAACTTATGGATGTTAATTCGATAAAAGAAATAAGTGATATTTTTTCAGTTCAGCGTGACGCGGTTTCTATGTGTTTAAACCTTTGGGATAAAATAGAACTATCAGCTTTATTTGATGCGGCACGAAGTTGTCGCCCATCAAAGTTGCCACATGATGGAGTAGATTTCATTAAAGATGAAATTGAGATAGAGCCCCATTCACCAAAGAGAGTTGCAGCTAGGGTTAAGGAAAAATTCGGTATAGCAATAAGCGATGATACTGTAAAGCGCATATTACGTGATATTGGTAAGAGGTGGAAGCGAGTGATGACCTCTTAAAAATCAAGCAAGACCCAGTTAAATTTAGTGAAGCACAACATGATATTAGTTAAATGCAGTTGCAACATAAAGCTGGAGCTATAGACCTAACCTATTTTGATGCTTCCGGCTTTTCATTAAAGCCAGCAGTTCCATATGCATGGTAGGATATTAATGAAAACATATTATTAAATTCTGGTCATAGTGTTCGTTATAATTTTTGCCAACATACACTTTAATCTTGCCGATGGTTATAAGATGGTTGGAGATGCCGTGGCAGTTGAATTTGCGCGACAGTTAGCCGCAAAAATTTATCAAGATATCATGTGATAGTTATTCATCTGGAATAAAAGCTAAACTATATGAGTGCAAAGCTCATTGTTATAATTAATTAAAAGGGACAAATTTATGCAAGTTACTGAACGTCGTAAGTGGTACATTGGCTTTGGGGTTATTTTAATTCTTATGGTAGCGTTACTAATTATTTTGCAGGCTAATTGGTACTGGATTTTTGGGTTATTAGGCTTTTTGCTGGTTGTCGCTGTATATGATCGTGGACAAAAAAAGCATACCTTATTACGTAATTTTCCTGTCTTAGGTCATATGCGTTATATTTTGGAGTTTTTCCGTCCAGAAATTCAACAATATTTTGTGGCGAGCGATGATAGCGAACGTCCTTTTGATCGTAAAACACGTACCGTGGTTTATGAACGTGCCAAGGGGATTTCGGATACGATTTCATTTGGTAATGATCGCGATATTATGAAAGCTGGCTACGAATGGGCATTACATTCATTAGCGCCAAAACATCATAGCTCGGTAGATCCACGGATTGTGATTGGCAATGAGCAGTGTAGTCAGCCATATTCGGCTTCACGCTTAAATATTTCGGCGTTGAGTTTTGGTGCGTTATCTAAAAATGCGATTATGGCGCTGAATTTAGGGGCGAAGCACGGTAATTTTTTACATAATACTGGTGAGGGTGGCTTAACTGAATATCATTTACAAGGTGGTGATGTTGGGCTGCAAGTTGCCACGGCATATTTTGGTTTTCGAACTCCTGATGGTAATTTTGATCCTGAAAAATTTCGCAAACAAGCCTTATTACCGAATGTAAAAATGATTGAAATTAAGCTTTCACAAGGTGCTAAACCCGCACACGGTGGGATGCTGCCGAAAGAGAAAATTACCCCAGAAATTGCGCGAATTCGTGATGTACCGATGGGGCAAGATGTGATTTCTCCGCCAACCCATCGAACTTTTTCGACACCAGAGGGTTTATGTCATTTTATTACGCAATTGCGTGAGCTATCTGGTGGTAAGCCAGTTGGATTTAAATTGTGTATAGGTAAAAAAACCGAATTCTTTGCTATTTGCAAGGCGATGCTACAAACGGGGATTTATCCAGATTTTATTGCCATTGATGGTATGGAGGGTGGTACGGGTGCTGCGCCATCTGAATTCGTTAATTCAATCGGTATGCCGTTACAAGAGGCGCTGGTATTTGTGAGAAATGCCTTAGTTGGCTGTGGCTTACGTAAACATATTCGGATTATTGCCAGTGGTAAAAATACTTCAGGCTTTGATATGATTCGAATGATCGCGTTGGGTGCAGATGTGATTCATTCGGCGCGCGCAATGATGTTGGCATTGGGCTGTATTCAATCTAAACAATGTGGTAACAATACTTGCCCAGTTGGAGTTGCGACACAAAACCCACGCTTGTTTAAACAGTTAGACATTGAGGATAAAGCTGAGCGCGTGTATAATTATCATACCGCAACGGTGAAA
>Ga0247836_1007309_pt1 | contig 11766 bp, 5 predicted proteins | sample LaCruzMarch2015__4_FD_187116 | JGI IMG/M metagenome (GOLD analysis project Ga0247836, IMG submission 187116) | Freshwater microbial communities from meromictic Lake La Cruz, Castile-La Mancha, Spain - LaCruzMarch2015_14m | ecosystem: Environmental > Aquatic > Freshwater > Lake | place: Spain...
TCGCTCCACCTGCACTACAGAACCTGTGTCGCGTCGCAAGCGTCTTGCATCAGCACGAAACCAAACGAAAATCACCCCACCATCCGCATGATGGTTTTAACGAATCAGCGGACATCCCCGGACACCGTGAACGCCGAGGAAGTGAACCTGGATTTCAAGAGTGGTCGAGCTTCGAAGCTCACCATCACCCTGCTCACGCGTGGCAACAGCGGCCAGATCAGTGCCGAAAAACTCGATGCTGTGTTCAAGGCTGCCGGGCGTGCGCTGGGCGCGACACTGGGGGTGAGGCCGCAGCGCAGCGTGCCGTTTGGCAAGGCGATCGTCAAGACCGACGGCTGGCTCTGGACCACGCCGCACACGCTGGCGCTTCTGGAGTTCAATGCCGAGGCACCCAAGGGCGACGTCGAGTTCCTGCGGCTGACGTTGTCGCCCGCCTCGGCTCGAAAGGAATTGCTCAATGTGGCGGGCATCGGTGGCAATGCGACCACGCGCAGGCGCGATTCATTGGTCAGCTCGGTGAAGCGCGACACGGCGTCTGGGTCTGTTGAAATCACCGGCATTCCAATGCGCGATCAAGGGGCCAAAGGCTACTGCGTCGCGGCTAGCTGCGAGCGAGTGTTCCGCTACCTCGGCGTGCCATGCGACATAGACGAGCTTGCTAAACTGGTGGCTGCCGATGCCGACAAAGGTGCCAGCCCGTCCATCATGTATGAGTCTCTGAAGAAGATCGACCAGCACTACAACATGCGGGCCAAGCTCCTCAAAATTCCCGTTGGCTATGGCCTTGGCGACGCCGCCAGCCGCAGCGAAGTCGAGCGTGCCTGGAAGGCCGACCTCGGCAAGCTCATCCAGGAACACATCAACCAAGGCCTGCCCTTGCTCTGGTGCGTGATACTCGGGCCAGGAGAGACTGGTGTTTCGCCCGGCCTGCCGCCTCCGGGTGCCATCACCAACGGGCCGCGTGCCCGACAGGTCGGCCATATGCGCCTGATCACTGGCTACAATACAAGGTCCGGCGACGTCATTTACAGCGACTCCTGGGGTGCCGGGCACGAGCGCAAAACCATGACCCGCGCGGAGGCCGAGCAGATGACGACGGCGGTGTTTTCAATGAGTCCCAGCCGCTGAGATCGGCTCGACCGCAGGCAGCGTGAACAGCTTCACCTCATCGCCACTGCCGAGCTTGGGCTGATCGTGGCCATAGCCGGCGGAGTGTAGCAGCGCGGCGTCCAGGCCCTCGTCGATCAAGGTCTGGCGCACGGCTTCGGCACGGCGTTGGGACAGGCTGCGGGCGTAGTCCGTCGGCAGCCCGCGGGTGGCGAACCCAAGAACCATAAGCGTGGTCTTGTCCCGCTGCCACTGCGCTGCCAGCGGCTTCAGTATCTCCTGCTGCACGGTCGTCAATTCATAGCGATCCCGGGCAAAGGAGATCGCAGGGCCTACGGGCGTGAGCTTATGCTCCAGCGGCGAGGGCAAGGCCTCCTGCGGGGCCAGTGCATAGATCACCGTGGGATCATCGGTGCCGGGCAGCAGGCTGCATTGGCAGAGCAGCAGGGCAGTAGCAGCGGCGGTAAGCAGGCGAGTCGTCACGGCAGAAATCATGGCAAGGTAGCAGGCTTTCCGAAAGCGAAACGATTGACTACTCTTCGACGTCGCCTGTGCGCGCGATCTTGATGAACACGTCCTCCAGCGAACTCTGCTCGGAGCGCTCCACGATCTCCTTGGGCGTGCCCTCAGTTACGACCTTGCCCTTGTGCAGGAAGATGACGCGGTCGCAGACTTCCTCAATGTCACGCATGTTATGCGAGGTGTAAAGAATGCTGATCTGGCGCTCGGCCTGCACCTTGCGGATGGTTTTGCGCACCTTGTCGGCGATGTCGGGGTCCAGGCTCGCGGTCGGCTCGTCGAGCAGCAGCAATTCCGGCTCGTTGAGTAGCGACTTGCACAGGTTCACGCGAGTGCTTTCGCCGGCGGAGAGCTGGCCCGTCACACGCTTGCGCAGGTCGGCGATCTCGAAGAGTTCGAGCAAATCGTTGATCTTCTGCTTCGCATTCGGCACACCGTAGATGCGGGCAAAGACGAGCAGGTTCTGCCACACCAATAGATTGCCCGGCAGCGCGGTGTAGGCGCTGGAGAAGTTCGCACGCTTCAGGATCTCGATGCGGTGCTTGGCCAAGTCCAAGCCGAAGGCGTGGATGCTGCCCGAGGTGGGCGTGGTCAGGCCCAGCAGCATATTCATGGCTGTGGTCTTGCCCGCGCCATTGGCACCGAGCAGGCCGAGTACCTCGCCTTTGTGAACCCTGAAGCTGAAGGCATCCAGCGCCTTCACCCCGTCGAATTCACGCGTTAAATCGCGGGCTTCAAGGATCACTTCACTCATAGGAAATCAGGCCGCCCAGCCGAGCGCTTTCATCTTGTCTGCCACCGCGTCCTTGGCTTCTAGCAGTTCGCCAATCGGGTCCCACTTGCCGCTGATCAGGGCTTCGCGAGCGCTCGCAGTAGTGGTCACAGGGAAGGACTGATCGCCGTAGCTCCCGGTCAGTTTTTCCACGTCGACGGTGATTTCGAGGGCGGGATTCGCTTCGATGGCAGCGGCCAGGGCGTTGATTTGATCAGCGGTGCCCATGACGCAGGGAATGCCCAGCGTGGCGCAGTTGCCGAAGAAGATCTCGGCGAAGCTCTCGGCAATGACGGTGCGGAAACCGAAGCGATACAGCGCCTGTGGGGCATGCTCGCGGGAGCTGCCGCAGCCAAAGTTCGGGCCCGCCAGCAGCACGCTCGCTCCAGCAAATCGCGGGTCGTTCAGCGGGTGCACGCGGTCGGTGCCGTCCTCATGCTTGCGCACATCATAAAAGGCGAACTCGCCCAGCCCATCGAAAGTCACGCACTTCATAAAGCGCGCAGGGATGATGCGGTCGGTGTCGATGTCAGCGCCCGGAACGTGAACGCCGCGGCCAGAGACGGAAGTGATTTTAGCGAGTGCCATAATGCGGGCTCCGAGAGTAGCAGCGAATGCGCGCCGGGCAAATGGCGTGTGAGTTCGGCCACGAAACAGCAGGCAAGGCCCGTGGTGCGGATCTTTGTGCCCTCTTTGCTCTTTTGTGGATAAACAAATGATCAGCTTTATCGTAACATATCCGTTGCCATGACTTCTCGCTATTGGAAATCCCTCGTTCTGCCGCTGCTGGCAGCATCGTGGCTTTCCTCCAGCCAAGCGCAGACGGCGTGGACCGAGCGTGACTCACGCCTCGCCAACGAATACCTGTCCCTGCTTGTGGAACGGCCAGAGTATGGCCGCGTGGTCGATCTGTTGTGGGATCTCTACCAGAAGCGCGAGGCGACCAAGCTGTTGCTCGACAACATCGCCACGCAGGCCCAGGCCTCGAAGCATCCCAGCGTGCTGCTGGTGCAAGGGCACCTCCTGCGCAAAGGCGGCGACCTCGCCAAGGCGGCGGCCATTTATGATGAGGTGCTGAGGCTGGAGCCGAAGAACGCGCTGGCCCTGCTCTCGCGGGCGCAGGTGGCGGTTGAGTCAGGTGACTCGGCGAAGGCCCTGACCTTGCAGGCCCTGCTGGCCGCTACGCTCCCGGACAACGACCCTGCCAAGGTCGAGGCCTGGATGCAGCTTGGCAATCTATCGCTGGCGGCGGGCAAGACCGACCAGGCGGTGAAGGCCTGGCAGTCGGCCGTGAAGCTGAAGCCTCAAGATTTGGCACTCGCCCGCACCGCGGCCCAGCTCATGCTGCGCGCGGGCTTCCCGGAAAAAGCCGTGTCCTTGCTCGAAGCACTGGCGCAGCAATCCGATCCGCAAAAGCGCCTCGAAGCCTTGCATGACCTAGCCCGCGTCCACGAAAATGCGGATCAGTTTGCCAAGGCCGATCAGGCGCTGCGTGCGGGCCTTTCGCTGCTCGATTATCACGACAGCCGTTACGCCGAGTTCTTCCTGCGCCGTGTCCGGGTGCATGAGCGATTCGGGTTGCTCGACGACATGCGTGCGGAACTGCAAGGCCGCGCGCGGCAGCAGCCCGCGACCGAGCAGGCGCTCAATGACATGACGCGCTTCTTTACGCTGACGGTCGATCCTGATGAGCGCTTGGTGTGGCTGCGCGAGCTGGTGAAGGCTGCGCCACAGGCCGAGCAGTATCGCTGGGAGCTGGTGCGTGCTTTGCTGGATCATGAAGGCGCGGCCGAGGCCTCCAAGATCCTGGATGAAAAGCTAAAACACGATGGCTCTGACTTGCCCGCGTTGGTGCTGCTGCGTGCCGAGGCCGATCTTCGTCAAGGCCAGCAGGACCCCGCGATGCAGCGGCTGCGCGAGTTGATCGAGCATCAAGGCACGAACGATGTAGAAAAGCAGGTGCTGTCCTTCGCCCAAGAGCGCTCGCTGGATGCGGTCGTGGAAATGATCCTGCAGCGCCGAGTGCAGCGCGATGGCGACAAGCCCGAGGCGGCCTTTGAACTGGCGACCTATTACCGCTCACGCGATCGCGGCACCGAGGCAACCAAGGTGCTGCATGACTACGCCACACGTGCCAGCACTGCGGAGGAACAAGCCCGGCGCTTGAACGATGCTGCGGCATTTTTGGCATCCGGTGGCAATGATGAGGAAGCACTGCGCCTGCAACGGGAAGCCACCAAGCTATCCAATGGTGGCCGCGAAGAGTTGGTGCGGCTCGCCGATTTAATGGCGGGCAGCGGCCAGAGTAGCGACGCCGTTGAGCAGCTCGAAGCCGCCTTCCAAAAAGCGACCAGCTACGACGAGCGTGCCGACATCGACGACCGGCTTTACTCCCTGCTGATGGGGGAGCAGAAGGAACAAGCGCCCAAAAAGCCTGCAGTCTCCAATAGCGAATTCACGCTGCCCGCCTTCATCACTGGCGCGGGCTTCGGCACCGACGCACCGACCAGTGACGGCGTGGTGAAAATGCCCAAAGCACTGCTCGATCATGCCAATCAAGTCATCCGAGTAGCGCAGGATGTGAAGGCCAGCTCCGAGCTAATGGTTCGCGGCGTGTGGTGGGCCAGCCGTGTCGACCGCATGAACGATGCCTATGCATTGATGCGCCGTGTCTGCATAGACCCAACGACCCGCAAACGAGTCGACCAGCCCATGGAGATCGAACGTCTGTGGCTGGAGGTCGCCATGGTTGATGACAATCGCTTGCTGATCAGCCACCAGCTCAAGCACCTCATCGAAAGTGATGCCTCGAACCGCGTGCAATACCTGCTGCGCCTCGCCGAGCAGCACATGGCCAGCAACGTGCCGGAGCTGGCGGTGAGCGAACTGCAACGAGCGCTCCAGGAGCAGCCCGACAACGAAGGTGTGCTCTCCGCCCTGACCCAATGCTATCAGCTCACACGCCAGCTCGACAAGGCGCTGGAACTCTGGCGCAATGCGATTCAACGCACGCCAGGCAATGCGGGTATTCCCTTGCGCGAACGCTATGCCGAGCTGCTGATGAAGGCGAACAAGCTGGGCGACTATGTGGAAACGCAGATCGCGATTGTAGAAGCCGAGACCGACATCAAGCGTCGGCGCGATGCCTTCAAGCGCTTCATTGACCGGCTGGTGTGGAGCGATGCGAGCAGTGGTGAAGTGGAGCCCGCGATCATGCAGGAGCGCCTCAAGCTGGTGGAGGGCCGCTTGATTGAGCGCACGCGCAAGCATCCCTTTGATGGCTTTTTCCACGAGGCGCTGGCAGCCGTGTTTGAAAAGAATGGCGACGCGCAAAAGGCCTTCGCGTCCATGAAGCAGGCCTACTACACCTCGCCTGACACGCCGTTTTCGCTGGATCAATTGCGTGCGGCAGCGCTCAGGGCCGGGGACTTGAAGGCTGCGATTTATTTCCAGAAGCAAATCGTGGCCACAGCTCCGGCCAAAGAGTTAGCAAGCGAATCCCGGCAACTGATTCAACTGCTGGAGCAGACCTTCCAAATCGCCGAGGCGGACAAGGTGCGGCGTCGGTTGGAGAACCGCCTGTCGCAGGACGCGCAAGCGCTCGAAGACCTGGCGCAGTATTACAAGGACACCGGCCAAGACGAAGCCGAGAAGCGCGTCTATGAGCAGGTGCAGCGAGTGCGCTCGTGGGACCCACGCAGCACATTGCGACTGGCTTTGAAATGCATCGCTGTAGCAGATGAACAAGCGGCGGAGCAGCACCTGCGGCAACTCCTGTCGAAGACCCGTGCGCGCAACTCACTGAAGACCCTGCCACCCGAGCGCTGGCCTTTCCCTCTGGCCGATGAACGCAAGCCCGGCGCTGCAGCTTCGATGAAGGAACTCGTCGATCTGCTGGATGAATCACGCGGTTTGGAGAAGGCCGAGACGGAACGCCTGCGGGCCTTTTTGAACACGCCGCGACCCGAGTTCATGGAGCTGCCTGACGATGTATCGCTGGTGCGCCTGCGTGGCATTGAGGAGATGTCCAAGCTGCTGCGCAGACAGGGTGGGGGAGGCTTGCTTGCGTGGACCAAGGAATGGCAGGAGGGAACGAAAGCGCCCGCGATCGAGAAGCTTTGGGCGCTCTTCTACGCAGGGGCTAACAAGCCGTTCCAGACAGCACTTCATGAAGCCATCGGTCAGGCCGAGGATGTGGATCTGCAATTCGTTCACGCCTGGATGATCGTGCGATCGGAAGGCATGAGACAGGCGCTGGCCTGGATGAAGGTTCCCATCATTGGTCGTGACAAGCAGGCGCAGCGGCGGCGCATTTTGCAAGCGGTGACCGGGATGATGGCGGACTGGGAGAGCTTCCGCTATGAGCCTTCGGAACTCGTCGTGCTAGGCAATGCACGACTGCTGCAAAACGGCGCGCTACTAGACTTAGTTAAGCGCTTGCAGGATCGCCAGCGCTATCTGGAAGCGATTTCGCTGGTCGAGTGTCTACGCCGTCAATCGCCGGAACTGTGGCGCTCTTATTCATTCGTGCTTTCGAGCTTTGCAGAGTCGGCGGAGCTGTGGGATTTGCAGCGCCAGTATTTGCATGAGGTGCTGGATGAGTCGCCGCAGCCGGGTGGCTACAGCGGTGAAGATCAGGATCCATTCTTGATGAGTGTGATCGCGCTGCATCGTCTGGCGCACACACCGCAGGAGCGAGATGAGGTGGTGCAGGAAGCCTTGGCAAGGCTGCGTTCGTCGCCGCCCAGTGCGCTGACGACCATGCGTGAAGCCGCCGTCGCGGGCCTTGCGGGTGCCGTGGATCCCGCAGTGAAGGAACTGGGTAGCTTCGCCAGTCAGGGCTTGCTCGGATCACGTACACTGGGCGTGCCGCAGGGAGGCTTAATGCCGCAGGGCTCGCTGCGTGGCGAGGACAACAATCACCTGCGCAGCTACTGGGAGGACCTGCGCATGATCGGTGGCATCCTTTCTCAGCAGGGCCTGGGACCCTTGGTCGCGGCGATGGATGAGCATCTCAATCAGCAGATGGGCAGTGTGCAACTCGGCCCAAAAACGAGCGACACCTTTAGCCTGTGGCGCAGCTCGCGACTCATTCGTCAACTGCGCGCGACGAACTATCCGAACCGCGTGCGCCTGATCCGCGAGTATCTCGCGTCGGTCGACATGAAGGAAGAAGATGCGGTCGAAGCACTCATCGAACTGGGGCGTGACCTGGAAATCAATGGCTTGATCCGTGAGTGCATCGAAGTTTATCGCCTGCTTCCGCCGCGTGCGCCGACGAACAATTTGTATGCAGAGTATTTTATTCGTGTCTGCGAGCAAGCGTGGGAGCCGGGACCGGGGCGCGAGTATGTAGAGAGCTTGTTCGGCAAGGACCCGGTCTACAAACCGCAGGGCATCGGCGATGAAGTGCTGCGCGAAAAGCACGCACGCTATTTGGCGCTGCAACGCGATGCGCTACGCCTCCGCGAGCTGGCGTGGAAGAAGGAAGGCTTCACCCGTGTTCTGGCAGGCCGCATTGCTCATGAAGTGCCGTATGCGCGCGAGCTGGCGCTTTTGTTGGAACACGATGGCGACACAAAGGGCGCGTTGGAGGCGTGGAACCAGATGCACATGGCGCTGATCAGTGGCACGCCAGACAATCCCATGCCCGCAGATCCTGAGGCCGCGCTGCACCGGGCCAGACTCATGGTCGAGCTGAAGGCCCCGCATCCCGCGCATCAGGCCTTGCAAGAGGTGCCGGTGAAGGATGCGATCGACGAAGCGCATCTCAATGTGCTGAAGCTGCGTGCGCAACTGGCGGCGGAGACGGCGCAGTGGGAGGACGTGCGTTCGCTCATGACCGTAGCGGTGGACAAGAAGTCGCCCGAGCTGGCGCTGGCCATCACCGATGAACTGCACAAGGCCAAGCGCAGCACCGAGGCGCTGAACTTCCTAACCCAAGCCGAGCGCGCGATGAAGGGGCTGGAGGAGCGTTTTGCGCTGCGGCTGGAGCAACTGCGCTTCTTTGCCCTGGACGCCACCTGGACCCCTGAGCGTGGGCGCAGTCAGGTGGCAGCTCTGTTCCGTTCGGGCGGACGCAGCCGTGCGACCTTGCAGAGGTTAACGACGTGGTTCGGACACCTGGCCAAGCAGCCCAGCGTGGCTCCAAGCTGGATCGCCGTGTTGAAGACGGAAGCTCGTAGCGGTAGTGATTCTGCTCTGGCGGCGCTGGGCTTGTGCTGCCTCGTCTCGCAATGGCAAACCAGCACCTTGCCTGCAGAGGTCACCGCCGCGTGGAGTCGGGCCTCGGAGCGCGATCGCCCTTGTGTGCAGCTGGCGGCTCAGGCGCTGATCGATGCTGGGCGGCCTGCGGCTGCTTGGATGGCGTGTGAAGCGCTGCGCGCGACACCGGCCGGCATGCAGGCGCGATTGCTGCCGATTGCTGCGGTTGCCGCAGCGGCCATGAAGGATGATTCCCGGTTGCGCGAGTTGTATGCCGAAGTCGTGCGGATGCCTTTTCCTGGTGGCACGCTGACGAAGGAGTGGGCTGATGCTTTCACACAAGCCGACCGCGCCGATTGGGCCCGAGAGCTGTATGACCTCGCGGCCGCACAGATGGGCAACACGAGCCGCCCCAACGCAGACTTGACACGCGTGCAGATCGAGTTCCTGATCGGTCAGAAGGCCTTTGAAGCCGCCGAAACTTTGTTGCTGCAAAACTACGGCAGCTTCATTCCTGAATCTGCGGCGATGATTGTGAAGCTCTACCGCGAGTGGGGCCGCTTGGATCAGATCGAGGCGGAAATGCCGAAGTATTTCCTGCCTGAAGGCGTGACCTTGGAGGTGCGGTTCTTGAGCAAGGAGTGACAGCATCTTGCCGTCGCTTCTTGCTTAACCCACCGGCTTCAGCACCACCTTCTTCACATCGAGCACGGCGGACTTGGTCTTGTTCACGGGGTCAATGACGAGGCGTTGGGTGCCGGGCTCTTTGATCTCGATCTCGCCGACCTGCACGTCCTTCCACTTCTGGAAGCCGCCCGTGTCTTGCACGGTGAATTTCTTCTCCTGGCCACCGACTTTCACAGCGACTTCGCTGCCGTGATTGCCGCCGCCGCAGCCGTGCGAGACAATGACTTGATATTTGCCGGGCTTGGCGACTTCGAACTCCCACTCGGCGAAGTCTTCCGGGTCGGTCCAGTAGCCGAGGCAGTTCTTTTCGCGCTTGGACTCGAAGCGCATGGTTTCGGACCAGGTCGTGGCGTCTTTGGCATGCAGCGTCAGGCTGCCATCGTCGGCTGGGGTGACCGTAGCCTCGCCCTCATGTGTGGGGACCAGCTCGACCTTCACAATGTCGAAGCCGGAGGAGTTCGCAGCGCTGGGGGCGTAGATGGCGAACCCCTGGGTCTCCGTGTCGGCGATGAAGACTTCGCCCAGATAGGTGTCGCGGCCAGCGGGGGCGGCGGTGAGCACCTTGCGCAGGCGGGTTTCGCCCATCTTGAGCTGCACGCCGAGCGTGGCGTGATCCAGTTCATACGTGAGGCGCACGAGGTAGTGGCCAGTGCGCTTGGGCTTGAAGGTCCAGTCGAATTGCAGCCAGTGATCCATGGGCGTCATGACGCCGGATTTGGGCAGGAATTCCAGGATGCCGCGCTTGGGCATGTCGGGCCGCTCGAGCGGTTCGTCTGTCCCGAAGTCACCCAAGTCGGCGACGACGGCCGCCTTGTCCTTGTCCTCCGCGTGAAGGAGTGGCGCGGTGAAAACGCAGGGAAGGGCGAGGCAGGCGAGGAGACGGTTCATGATGAGAGGGGATGCGGCGGAGCATTCCCAACGTGCCATGCGCGCTTTTGTTTGCCGAGCAGAAAAAGTTTCGGGTTTCGAGCCGTGCGATGAATCGCAACGGCCCGAAACCCGAAGGGAACTTGATGTGAACTGGCCTTACTCGGCCTTGCCTTCTTCAAACGCGCAACCGTGCTTGTCTTCAGCAGGCTCGATGTCTTCGACGACGGCGTGTTCCTTGAGGAATTCAAGCGCGTTTTGCAGGCGCAGGTCGTCTCTCATGCGGTCGATCATGCCGTTCTTCTGCGCCTGGGCGATGAACTTCTTCACCGGGGTGCGGCTGCGGTCGGCCCAGTTGGCCACGGCCATGCTGAGCTGCGCGTCGCTGACTTGCAGGTTTTCCTTCTTGGCGATTTCTTCCAAGATGAAGCTGACCTTGACGCTTTGCTTGGCCTGCTGAGTCGCCGTGTTGACGATCTCCTCCTGGTTCTTCATGATCTCGTCCTCGGCCATGCCCTGGCGCTGAGCGCGCATGGCGATGTCGTTGGTGCGGCGCTGAGCCTCGCGCTCCACCGCTTCCTGCGGCAGGTCGAAGTTCAGGTTGTCATGCAGGAAGGCCATCACCTGGTTGGAATGCTGGGCATCGCGGGCCTGCTCTTTGCGCTGGCGGAGACCGTCGGCCACTTCCTTGCGCAGGGTTTCCAGCGTGGCTTCGGCACCGAGTAGCTTCTGGGCAAAGGCCTCGTCCAGCTCAGGCAGCTTCTTCTGCTTCACGCCTGTGCAGTTAGCGCTGATCTCGATGTTCTTGCCCTTGAGCACGTCGTTGTGGAAGTCCTCGGGCAGGCCGATAGTCAGCTCGCGCGACTCGTCTTTCTTGATGCCGACAAGGCCAGCGTAGAAGCCGGGCAGGAAGTCCTCTTCCTTGTCGAGGAGGAACCAGTTGCCCTCGATCTTGCGGAAGTGCACCGGCAGATCGGGGTGCGTTTCTTCCAGCGGTTGGCCGTCCATCTTGGCCACGTAGTTCAGCACGACAGCGTCGCCCAACTCGGCACCACGATCGACGTCGTCGAAGCTCTGCTGGCGCTCGCGCAGGTGGTAAATCTCATGGTCGATGTCGTGGTCGCTGACGACGACTTTCTCCAGCTTGACCGCGATGCCCTTGTAGTCGGGCAGTTCGAATTTCGGCGCGGTGCTGACTTCGGCGGTAAAGGTGAAGGTGTTGTCCGTGTCCAGCTTCACGTCGCGCACGGAGAGCACTTGCAGCACTTCCATGTTCTCTTTGCGGATCGCCTCACGGCAGCCGTGGTTGATGAGCTGGTTCTGCAATTCGCTGTCCACGCTGTCTTTGTAGCGCTTCTCGATGACGGAGACGGGCACCTTACCAGGGCGGTAACCGGGCACGTTGGCGATGCTGGCGTAGTGGCTGGTGATCTCGCTGCGCTGCTGCTTGACCACGTCCGCAGGCACTTCGACATGAAGGACGGCGCGGCAGTTCGGCTGATGTTCGACGTTGATGTTCATAAAACTCGTTCTAGTGAGGGCTTCTGACCCGCTCACGCCAGCGGAGCAGCACACAGCGCCCGCCGCCCGGCGAAAGGGGGGCGGATGCT
>Ga0247836_1007311_pt1 | contig 11764 bp, 10 predicted proteins | sample LaCruzMarch2015__4_FD_187116 | JGI IMG/M metagenome (GOLD analysis project Ga0247836, IMG submission 187116) | Freshwater microbial communities from meromictic Lake La Cruz, Castile-La Mancha, Spain - LaCruzMarch2015_14m | ecosystem: Environmental > Aquatic > Freshwater > Lake | place: Spain...
CCTCGGCGCTCGCGGCCGTGCTCGGCGCGGGGGGGGCCGAGTTTGCCGGCCGCACGGTCGTGCTGCTGCTGTGCGGCGGCAACATCGACCTCACGATCCTCGACCGCGTGATCGACCACGGGCTCGTGGCCGACGGCCGCCGCTGGCGGTTCACCACGCGGATCAGCGACCGCCCCGGCGGCGTCGCGCGCCTGACGGCCGCGATCGCAGCCACCGGCGCGAGCGTCCGCGAGATCGTCCACGACCGGGCCTTCGCCGGGCCCGATGTATTTTCCACGGGTGTGGAGGTGACCGTGGAGACGGCCGACCGGGCCCACGTGGCCGCGCTGGTCGAGCGGTTGGAGGCGGAGGGGTTTGTGGTCGCTCCAGCCCGACGGCCTCCCGCGGCCGAGTAAGCCCGCCGCTGGCCGACCCTGCGGGTTGCGCAGGCCCTGCCGGGCCGGTATTTTTTCGTGCACGGGCCATGCGATTCGGGCCGAATCTTCTTTGTTGCTGGCCCAGGCCGGAGCCGGCATGACGACAGGAGCGTCGCATGGTCACTCATCACCACGGCCTGGTCGCGGCACCCCCGCGATCCGTCTCGTCACAATCACCTGAAGAAACGGTTCGCGAGTTGGAGCGGCTGCGCCGCGAACTCCTGCGCCGGATCATGGAACGCGAAACGAGGAGACAGTCCGCTCGCGGACTGCTCCGCTGACCACCGGGTAATCCCGGAGGAAGGCCGCGATGAAGAGCGTGTACAAACGGTGGATCCGATCCGCCGCGGTGCTGGCGGTTGCCCTGGGGGCATACCTGCTCGCCGCCGACGGGGCCCGCGGGCAGTCTGCGCCGTGGGGCTGGGACACGGGCGGTCCGGCCAAAGCGGTCTGGACTCAGCAAAACCTCGCCGAGTTTCTGCTCACCGGCCAGACGCCCCATCCAGCGGTCGCGCGAATCATCGCGCCAGAGTCGTCGGGCACATCGATGGGCTCGGGCGTGCTGATCGACATCAACCGCTCGCAAGGGCTCGTGATCACCAACTGGCACGTCGTTCGCGACAGCCGCTCGGCCGTGCTGGTGCAGTTTCCCGACGGCTTTCAGTCGGCGGGCACGGTGGTCCGCTGGGACGAGGCCTGGGATCTGGCGGCCCTCGTGATCTGGAAGCCACGGGCCACGCCCGTGACGATCGCCGCCACACCCCCCGTGATCGGCGAAACCCTCACGATCGCCGGCTTCGGCCGCGGCTCCTACCGCGAGGAGAGCGGCCAATGCCTCGACTACCTGTCGCCAACGACCGGCTATCCCCGGGAGTTTGTCGAGCTCAAGGCCACCGCCCGGCAGGGTGATTCGGGTGGCCCAATCTTCAACGCCTCCGGCGAACTGGCCGGCGTGCTCTTCGGGCAGAGTGACGGCCGCACGATCGGCAGCTGCTCCACCCGCGTGCAGACGTTTCTCGCGGCGGTCGGCTCTCGCGGCTTCGTGGCCACGCCGATCGCCGAGTTTTCCGATGCTCGGGCTATCGACCGGGGGATCGGCCTGGCCGCTGCACCCGCCGGCCCGGCCGTCGAGCGGATCGCCGATTCGGGTGGTGCCCCGCTGCCGCGTTCCGCGCAGGTTGATTCGACGCCCGACCTGCCGCCGGCCTGGTCGCCCGACAACGTCGCGTTGCGGCCAGACGCCGTAGCCATTCCGTCGCGTGGCGGGCAGATGGCCGGATTCACCATGCCGGCCTGGGCCAACTGGCCGGCCGATGGTGGGTCTGGGCCAGACTTCCTCGCCGCGGCCGGCGGGCTTGCCCTGATCGTGCTGGGGCTGCGGGTGCTCTTTGGCGGCCGCAGCCGCCAGCGGCTCGACTGACCCGCGGGCCGTCGGTTTGCCGCTCTGGCATCCGGAGTTGATACTCCAAGGGCTATGGACGACCAGCCCGCGCACGATGCCGGCGACGAGGATCTTTCCGGCCGGAGGCTCGGAGGCTACTGGCTCGTGCGCCGCCTGGGCAGTGGCGCGATGGCCGACGTGTATCTGGCCGAGCAGACGTCGCTCGGCCGCCATGTCGCGATCAAGGTGCTGCGGCCGGAGACGCTCCGGCATCCGGCGGCCGTGAGCCGCTTTGAGCAGGAGGCCCGGGCCGCGGCCTCACTCGTCCACGGTCATATCGTGCAGATTCACGAGGTGGCCTGCCTCGACGGGGTGCACTTCCTGGCCGAGGAGTACGTGGCCGGGCCATCGCTGAAGACCTGGCTCGAGGCCCGGGGGCCGCTCGACCCGCGGCAGGCGCTGGCCGTGCTCGCGCAGGTGGGCTCGGCCCTCGTCCGGGCCGCCCAGCAGGGCATCGTGCATCGCGACATCAAGCCTGAGAACCTGCTCGTGACCCCGGCGGGCGACGTGAAGGTGGCCGACTTCGGGCTGGTGCGGGTGGCCGGCGAGGATCTCGAGCTCACGCAGGACGGCATGACGCTTGGTACCCCGCTCTACATGAGCCCGGAGCAGGGGGAGGGCCGCATGGTCGACGCCCGCAGCGATCTCTACTCGCTGGGGGCGACCGTCCATCATCTGCTCGCCGGCAAGCCCCCTTTTCACGCCCCGTCGGCGATCGCCGTGGTCATGGCCCATATCAAGGATCCTCCGCCGCCGCTGGCGGCGCGGCGCCCCGATCTGCCGGCGGGCCTGTGCGGGATCGTAGACCGGCTCCTGGCGAAGGATCCAGCCGATCGCTACGCATCGCCGCAGGAGCTCCTCCAAGCTGTCAGCGAGTTGGAGGCCAGCGTGGCCCCGGGCATGCGGCACGGCGAGTCGCCGCTGGCATGGGATGCCGACGACGTGGCCCTGTTCGGGGGTGCCGCGAGTGACCCGCGGACAGCAGCCCTGGCCAACGCGGTGACGGCGGCGATCCGGCCGCATGCCGCGACCGGCCGGCTGCGGGAGGCGACCATGCATCTGGTAGCCGTCGAGAGCCGGGCGCAGTCGCAGCGAACGGCCTGGCGGCGGGCCTTCCTGGCGACGGCCGTGGCAACGCTGGCGGCGGCCGGGGCAGGGTTTGCGGTCGGCCGCAACCTGCCGCGGGCCAGCACGCTTTTTCGGCAACGCCGGTAGGCGGTGCGGCGGGCCAGCGACTCGGCCCCCGAACGGGCGGGCGAACGAGCGGGCGAACTGGCAGGTGAGCCAGGCTGGGCAGCTCGCCGGCCCAGCCCACAGCCAGAAAAAACGCCTGTACGGCCCCCGGATAGCCCCCTTCAAGTCTGCTTGACTCCCACGCCGACACTGCTAAAACCGAAATGGCATCGTTGCGGCGTAAGCCTCAGAAGTTTGTCACCCGCCCCCATCGTCTAGTGGCCCAGGACGTTGGATTCTCAGTCCGAAAACCGGGGTTCGACTCCCCGTGGGGGTACTTTCAGGCAGCCAGCGACGGCCGCGCTACCCGCAAACGCGAGTGGCGCGGGAGTTTCGCTTTCGTCGTGCAACCCGTGTAGGGCGAGCTATCCTTGCCCAGGGCTGTCCGGTGGCCGGACGGACCCGCATCAGGGAGACCTCCACCGTGCATTCAGCCCGCCACCTGTCCGCGGTTTCCGTCGCCGTCGCCCTGATCGGGCTCGCGCTCGGGAGCGCATCCGCGCGTGCCGCCGACCCACAGCCGGTGCCGGCCGCCGATGCCACGGCCACCGCCGATGCCGGCCGCGACCGTGCCACGATCTACCGCTTCGACCCCATGGACGAGAAACTCCATCCGGTGAAGACCGCGGAGATGCGGCCCGGCCACGTCTACGGCCGCTTCGATCTGGGCCGCGGCTGCTGGGTCTGGAGCAAGGCCGATGCGGCCGGCAGCCTGCGCTATGCGATGGGCGAGGGTTCGACCCAGCCCGCCCGGATGTTCGACCTGCGGGGCAGCGACGCCGAACGGCAGCGGGCCCTCGAGCGCCGCGCCCCCGAACTCGCCCGCCTGTTCTCGATTCAGGGCGCCAAGCCGATGCTCCGACTCGATGCGACCGGTCGGTGGGAACTCGGGCCCACGCCCTGCGTCTCGAGCGTGTTTGACGAGGCCACCGGCGAGCGGTGGGAGTGGCATGGCGATACGCCCAGCCTCGTGATCCACTCCGGCGGCAACCGCTGGCTCCACCGCGACGGCTGGTACGCGCCGAGTCGGTGAGGCTGCCGACGCCGTAACCTCGACTCCGGTCGATCCGCCTGACGTGCCCAGCCTTCAGCCCGACGCTCAGGCCTTGTACGCCTCGCGGCTCACGTCGGGGGCCACGCCCTCCGGCGTCTCGTCGCTGGCGATGTCAAACCACGACTCCTTGAACTCGATCCGCTGCTGCGTCGTGGGGTTAGCCAAGGCGATATTGCTCACCAGCGCGATCACCGCGTCGGCGATCGCCACCTCGGGCTTGCAGCGGGGCTGGTTTTCGGGCGCGGGGTTGCGGATGCACCAGGCCCAGTGCTCCATCTCCTCGGTGTAGCCGCGGGAGGGAGGGCCGTCGCTGCCGCTGCCACCGGTCGCTTTGGCCGGGCCAGCCCCGCTCTCCGTGGTGTCGAGGGCCGGGGCGCCGTCCTTGCCGGTGGCCACCGTCACCCGCGTGTCGCGGGCGGCGTCCTTGTAGAGCATCACCTCCTGCTCCTGCTCCAGAATCAGCGTGCCGGCGGTGCCCATCACCACCTCGCCGTAGCCGCCAAACCCGTTGCCGTTGATCGAGGAATAGGTGACCACGATCTTCTTGTTGGGATCGGCCACCTTCCCTGCGTCGTCGAAGTAGCCCGGGGCGGGATACTCGTAGATGCAGTAAACATGGTCGTCGATCTCGCGGTCGGCCGGGAAGATGCTCCGGTTGCCGACGGCCGTGACCGTCAGCGGCTTGATTTTCTGTCCCTTGCCGTGGGCCGCGGAGACGAAGATCCCGGCTGCATCGAGTTGGTGGCTGCCGAGTTCCGCCATCAGGCCCCCGCCCGTCCGCTGCCAGAGCCGCCACCGAATCAGCTCCTCGAGCGGAGTCCGCGTCGAGCCGTCGCCGAGGGTCAGCGAGGTGTAGCCGTGCGCGGTCGCGTCGACGTCGGCGTCGAGCAGTTGGGCCTCCGCCTGGGCGATCCGCTTTCTCAGGGCGTCGATCTCGGCCGGCTTGGCCTTGTCGAGCGACTGCTTCCAGCCGTCGAGCTGCTTGACGAGCTTCTCGTCGCCCGGCATCGGGGGCTTCCAGGAGTCTTTGCCGGGCAGGTTGCCGCGGTGCCATTGGGCCCGGATCGAGTGCAGGTCGCCGATCAGCCGGGCGGTGCCGATCGTGTGGACGGCGTTGTCGTACAGGATGCTGTAGTGCCGCTGGTGGCCGGTCGCCAGGAGCTTGCCCGTCTCGCTGGAGACGCGGCCCATCTCCTTGCACTGATGGATGCTGTGGCCCATCAGTTTCTCGGTGAGCACGTGCTTGCCGGCCCGCATCGCCTTGATGGCCGCGGCGGCATGCAGGTGGAGCGGCAGTGCGATCACCACCGCTTCCACGTCGGGGTCGGCCAGCAGCGCTTCGTAGGCCTCGTAGACCTTGACCTGCTTGCGGGCTGCGTCTTCCGACGTCCAGCCATACTTCGCCATCAGGCCGGGCCGGACTGCGAGGGCGCTCGGGCTCGAGGCGTCGCCGTGGAAGGCCCGAAACCGGTTGTAGGGGCGGATGTCGGCAATCGCGACCACGTTCAGGTAGTCGGGGTTGAGGGCCCCGATCAAGACGCTCCCCTCGTCGCCGGTGCCGATCACGCCCACACGCAGCGGATCTCCCACGCTCTTGCCGTAGCCGAAATAGAGCGATCCGAGGCCGGCACCGGCCGCCACGCCCGCGGTTACGCCAGCGAGGAAGTCGCGCCGGGTGATGCTCACGGCGCCGGAGAAGTTTTCCTTGCCGATCTGCTTCTGCTGCTCGGACAGATTCATCGGGTCTCCTCGCGAAGGGAAGGTCTGGTCAGCTGCCGCGGGGCGGCGCCGTGCTGCAGCACGCGCCGGACAGCGGGCAGTGGGCGGAAAGCCAGGGCTGGAGAAAGTAGTCGAGGCCGCTCCAGCCACCGGCGGGCAGTGCGGCGATCGCCACCAGCGCGGCCAGCTCCACCCACTGGTCATACGTGGCCTGGGACCCGGGCACCCAAAACGGCTGCGAGGCCACGACCGTAGTCAGAAACAAGGCCCCGCCGATGGCGTTGAACTTCACGAACAGGCCGAGCACCAAGCAGGCGCCGATCGTGGTCAGCGACCAACTCACAAACCGATCGCCCTTCCACAGCATGGTCTTGGGAGCGACGGCAGCGAGCTTTTCGCGGTCGGCGGCGGGCAGCACATCATCCCACGCCGCCACGAGCCGTTTGCCCATCGCGGCCGCCTCGGCCATCCAGGCGGAGGCTTTGCCAGCGAGCTCCCGCCGCTTCTTGGAGACGCGGTCCCGCTCGAAGGGCACCTCGGCCGCGGCCTTGGTCGCCTCTTTGTCGGCGAGCCGGACGAGTTCGAGGCGATAGTCGGCGAAGTCTGGCCGCAGGCCGGCCAGCCAGCCGGCGAGTTCCCGGCGCGACGCCTCCAAGCCGGCCTTGGCCGCCTCGAGCTTCTCCTCGGGCAGGGGCACCACTCGCAGCCGGTCCACGAGCCGCTGCTCCCAGCCGGTGACAACGCTCTTCTCCCAGGCCGCGATCGCCTCGTCGGCCGGCCGCCGGTCGGCGGCGCCGAGCGTGCCCGACCAGTCGCCCGTCTCCGGCAGTTGCGACCGGTACAAGGGCGCCAGAGGCCCGACGGCCGCCTTGCGGAAGCCTGCGCTCGACCACGCGGGGTCGCGGAGATGGCTCACGCCCTCGAGGAAAAAATGCAGCCCGGTCACCGTGCGCAGAAAGGCCAGGGCGACGAGGGCGAGGAGCGTGGTGCGCATGACAAGGCCGTGACGCATGAAACAGGGCAACCCTGTAGTTAAACCTCAGACCATCCCCTGCGGCAAGCCCCCGGTCGCCGCTGCCCGCTACGCTCGGGCCCCGGCCGGCACTTGCCAGAACGACCGTCCGGCTGTGAAAACTATAGGCCCCTTATGCGGATCGTCCTCTGTTATCCCGCCGAGCCCCCGCACCTTGCTGCCATCGCGGCGGTCGCGCCGGAGGCCGAACTCGTGGCTGCCGGCCAGGAGCGGGTGGCGGCTCTCCTCCCCGCCGCCGACATCTTCTGCGGCCACCCGAAGGTGCCGGTGCCCTGGGAGCGGGTGGTCGCCGAGGGGCGGCTGCGGTGGATCCAGTCGTCGGCCGCCGGGCTCGACCACTGCCTGGTGCCCGCGGTCGTCGATTCGTCGATCATCGTGACGAGCGCCTCAGGAGTGCTCGCCGACCAGGTGTCGGAGCACGCCCTCGGCCTGGCGATCGCCTGCACCCGGCGGCTGCCGCTGTTTCTCGCCCAGCAGGCCGCCCACGAGTTTGTCCGCCGCCCCACCCGTGACCTGACCGGCGCGACGGTGGGGATCGTGGGCTTGGGCGGCGTGGGCCGCCGGCTCGCGGAGGTGCTCGCGCCCTTCCGCGTGCGGATCCTGGCGACCGACTGGTTCCCGGTGCGGAAGCCGCCGGGGGTGGATTTTCTCGGGCCGCCCGACGCGCTGCCCGAGGTGCTCGCGGCGGCCGACATCCTCTTTCTCTGCGCGCCGCTCACAAAGCACACCCGTGGCATGATCGACGCCCAGGCCCTCGCGCAGATGAAGCCGGGGGCGATCCTGGTCAACGTGGCCCGTGGGCCGCTCGTCGACGAGGTGGCCCTGGCCGCCGCCCTGGAGAGCGGCCGGCTCGACTCGGCCGCCCTCGACGTCACCCCGGAGGAGCCGCCAGCCGCCGACAGCCCCCTGTGGCGAGCCCCGCGGCTCGTGATCACGCCCCACGTGGCCGGCCAAAGCGGCCGCCGAATTGATGCGATGACGAAGTTTTTCTGCGATAATCTTCTAAGGTATTCTCGGGGAGAGGCCCTGAAAAACCTCGTCGACAAGCGGCTCGGATTTCCGGAGCCGCCGGCAGACGAGTCTGACGGGCACGGCGGCCGACCATGAGCACCACCATTCTGCGCGAGGAACGGCCCACGATTCCGGCCGCCGGCGACGTGGGCACCCCCTGTCCCGAGGAGCTGCTCGCCCGCTACACCGAGATCCTCGGCTCCGGCCGGCTCAACTGGACCGAATACCACACGCTCTCCCGTCGGCTCGGGGCGGGCGGGCAGGGGGTGGTTTACCTGACTACGCGCCGCGGGGCGGGCGACTTCAAGCTGCCGGTGGCCCTCAAGATCTTTTCGCCCGAGCGATACGAGACCGAGAGCCTGTATCTGGAGGCGATGGATCGGATTGCCTCGGTGGCCGCCCGCGTGGCCCAGATCCAGCACGACAACCTGCTCGACGTGCAAAACTTCGTCGAGCAGCGGCGGATCCGGATCATGGAGATGGAGTGGATCGACGGCTACGACTTGTCGCGGCTCTTGACTCCGGAGCTGCTCGAGCAGACCAGGGCCAGCGTCGACGAGGGCCGCTGGCAGTATCTCAATAACGTCTGTGTGACCGCCGGCCCGCGGCAGTCGCGGCTCAAGCCCGGCGTGGCGATCGCGATCGTGCGGGAGTGCCTGGCGGCGCTCGCGGCGCTCCACCGCGAGGGGATCGTGCACGGCGACATCAAGACGGCCAACATCATGGTCAAGCGGACGGGCAACGCGAAGATCATCGACATCGGCTCGGCCCACGCCGTCGACGACCTGCCCCCCACCCGCACCTGCACCCCGGCGTATGCGGCGCCGGAGGTGCTCGAGGGCCGCGACAACACGCCCCGCAGCGACCTCGCGAGCCTCGGCTACGTGCTCGTGGAGATGCTCTCCGGCCAGCCGCCGTTCGCGGGCCTGCAGTCGTTCCGCGATCTGTTGGAGGCGAAGCGGTCGCTCGTCCACCGGCTGCCGCAGGTGCTGCCCGCAGAGGTGGCCTGCAACGAACTGCTGATGGATTTCTGCCGCGGCCTGATCGTTCCCGACCCGGCCAAGCGGTTTCCCAGTGCCGAAGACGCCGACCTCAAGAAGGGAGGCGCCGCGAGCTTTCATCGCCAACTGATCGTGGGCGGGCTGGCGAGCGAATACGAAAACGAACTCCGTGCCTGGCTGGACGAGCTGGCTTGAGCGCCCGCCTGGGCGTCACCTGAGGCGGCGGTAGATGCCGCGGACCAGTGCGGTGGTCGCGCGCGGGGCGAGCCGCTTGAGCCGCCACAGCCAGCGGGCCTGGTGGCCCACCACCACGTACCGCCGGTTGCGGTCGATCGCCGTCACGACGTGGTCGGCCACGCGGTCGCTCGACCAGGCCGAGGCCGCCATCCGCCGCTCGGCCTCGCGGCGCTCCACGCGGCCGGAGAAGTGCCACGAGTCCAGCAGCCCCGAGCGGAAGAAGCCCGGGCAGACCACTGTCACGCCGGGCCGCCGCCGGTCGCACTCCGCCGCGATCGCTTCCGAGATCGCGATCACGCCCGCCTTGCTGGCCGCGTAGGCGGCCATCGACGGCGGCGCGAGGATCCCGGCGATCGAGGCGACGTTCACGAGGTTCGAGCGGCGCTCCGACCGGAGCCAGGGGAGGAAGGTCTCGCAGCCGAGCGCCGTGCCGAGCAGGTTGGTGTCGAGCACGCGTTTCCACTGTGCGTCGGGCAGCGTTCCCACCTCACCGGTTGCCCCGACGCCGGCGGCGTTGACCAAGAGCCCGAGCCCGGGCCACGCGCCGCGCAGGCGATCGTGGATCAGCCGCCAGGCGTTGCCGTCGCGGACATCGGCCGCGATGGGCGACACACCCGCGGCGGGCGGCAGACTGGCCAAGGGGCCATCGAGGTCGACCGCCGCGACCTGCCAGCCGGCGGCCACGAGTCGCTCGAGGATCGCGCGGCCCAGACCACTGGCGGCGCCGGTCACCACGGCCGTCGCCGGTCGGTCGGGGTGCAAGGAGAGCCGGCGGCTGGGCACGGGGGCAGATGCGGGCGACGGGAGCCGGTTTGAGATGGGCCGGGGGGCCCGAACTGCGGTGAGAAGCGAGGGTGACGGGACTCGAACCCGCGGCCTCCAACGTGACAGGCTGGCGCTCTAACCAACTGAGCTACACCCCCGTTGTCCGACCTGAGTCGGCATCGGGTTTTGTCACCGCAGCCGGGCAAGTATACCGCCCGCTCGCCCCGCGCGAAGCGACGCCACGATTCGGCCGTAGACGCCGTGGGCCACGGCATACGGAGGAGACTTTTGCCGCCCCCCGAGCCGGTGCTCCACCAAAATCCAGCGCGCTCTAGAAAATGCCGCGCGCCGGGTCGAAACCCTTCTTTTCGGCGATCGCGAGATCCTGCTCGGCTTGGCCCCGGAGTCCGAGCGCTTGGCAGGCGAGCCCGCGGTGGTGGTGCATCACCGCCAGACCATGATCAGTTGTCCGCACGCGGTAGGCCAAGTCGCCGTCTGAGATATGGCCGGAGAGCAGCAGCAGCCGGCGCCGCTGCTCTTGGGTCGCGTCGATCGCCGTGTTCAGGTCGGCAAGCGCCTCTTGCTGGCGGCCGAGCAGGTGGAGCACATAGCCGCGGGTATCGAGGAACTCCGGGCTCCCTTCGCCACTTCCCGCCAGCGCCGCCTCGATGTCCTCGAGGGCAGCCTCGAGTTCACGGCCGACCAGGGCGCGGATGTAGGCGCGGTGGTTGCGCGCCTCGGGATTGCCCGGCCCCGCGAGTTCGACGGCCATCTCGGCGGCCGCCAACGCCGCATCGGCGTCGCCGCGGATCACATACGCGAGCGCCAAGACCCGCTGCGGTTGGACGGCGGTCGGGGCAATCGCGGCGGCGAGCGTCGCGTCTTTGAGGGCGGCGGACGGGGCGCGGCTCTCGATCTGCAGCATCGCCCGCCAGCAGAGGAGCCGGCTCTTCTCCACCGGGTCTGACTCCAAAAGCGGCCCGCCCCAGGCGATCGCCCTTGTCATGTCGTCGATCGCCGCGGCGAGCGACCCGCGGCCCTCCCGCAGGATCGCCCGCTCGAGTGACCACTGCATCACGCCCAGGCGGACGGCGGGCATCACCGCCGGCGCCGCCAAGGCCGGAATGATCAGCCCAAGAAGCACCGCCACCAGGATCAGCCGTTTGGCCGGTCCGGCCCCGCCGCGGGAGCCCCGCGTGCGGTTCGTGGCGGCCCCCCGAACGGCCGTGGCGGCGGCCTCGGCCGGCCGTTCAAACTCGGGTGGAATCGGAAAGCCGAGCCGGTCGTAGTTCATCGAGGCGTCGCCCTGGGTACCGACCGCCGGAGCGATCGGCAAATACTGACATCGTTCTCCGACATCCACGCGCAGAATAGTTTATCCGCCCCGGCGCCGTTGGCTGCCGGTTTGACGTTGGCGGCGGCGTGCCGTAGCCTGGAAAAAACCCCAGGGGCCGCCAGCCATGCCGCTCTTCGAGATCGAAACCAGCGCTCACATCATCATCTCCTGGGCCGCCGACGAGCAGGCGGCGGGGGAGGTGGTCCGCGACGCCTACCCCACCGAGGAAATCGTCAGGTTGACCCGCCGGCCGCGGGATACCTGGGTGATCTCGAAGTCGGCCCTGGGCCTGACCGACTCGCGGGTCAATCCCTGCCACACCGCCCGCGATTGCCTGGCGAAGGCGTCTGGCGACAAGGTGCACGCGATCCGGCTCTACATGCACGAGACCGGCGACGATCTCGAACGGGCCCGCAAGGTCATCGAGTCGAATATGGTGATGGGTTGGTGAGCCGCAGGGCCAGCAGCGCCGTGCCTGCGATGGCCGCGGCAAATCCGAGCAGCGATGCGTCGACCGG
>Ga0247836_1007325_pt1 | contig 11749 bp, 10 predicted proteins | sample LaCruzMarch2015__4_FD_187116 | JGI IMG/M metagenome (GOLD analysis project Ga0247836, IMG submission 187116) | Freshwater microbial communities from meromictic Lake La Cruz, Castile-La Mancha, Spain - LaCruzMarch2015_14m | ecosystem: Environmental > Aquatic > Freshwater > Lake | place: Spain...
TATTTCCAAGAGCTGGTATCAATCCATACCCACGCCCCTGTGACACTGCCTCCGGAGGCATCCGGAAATTTCCACTTTTGCGAAGCATGGCTGCCGCGGGACGAAGTTTTCATCCGACTCAAAGAGACAGCCCCTGTGATCCTCGACCTCATCGCTCAGTGCGGTTAACCATCAACATCGACATTGACCCTCATCCCCATTGTTTGGTGGAGAGCCGCAAAATCGGGGCGACAGGATTCGAACCTGCGACCTCCTGGTCCCAAACCAGGCGCTCTACCAAGCTAAGCTACGCCCCGTAACTGCAAGCGCACCCTGCTCGGTCGTGACGCCGCTGTCAAGCGGAGCCCGGAGCTTGCCATCAAACGGGTGCCGGAATACCTGTCTGGGTGATGGAACTCGCATTCACCAAAATGAACGGTGCCGGCAACGATTTTGTGGTGCTGGACAACCGGCATGGAGCCAACAGCCTTGATTCGCAACAAATCGCGATGATCTGTGACCGCCACCGCGGGGTGGGGGCCGACGGGCTGCTCCTTGTTGAACCCGCTCAAAAAGGCGCTGACTTCCGGATGAGATATTTTAATTCCGACGGTGGAGAAGCCGAGATGTGCGGCAATGGTGCCCGGTGTTTCGCTCGTTTTGCGCGGGCGCTGCTGTCGGCCGCCCCGGACAGAATTTCCTTTGAGACCGCCGCCGGGGAAGTTGTTGCACGCTTCGCCGGGGACCTGGTTTCGTTGAGGATGAGTGACCCCGTGGCCCGGTCCGGCCCGCTCGATCTGGTCCTGGCAGGGAGCCTGCGGGCGCTCCATTCTTTGAATACCGGAGTTCCTCATGCGGTTGCCTTTGTAGGGGATGTGGAGAGCATGGATGTCGTGGCCGAAGGCAGGGAGGCCCGGCATCACGAAGCCTTTACACCGAAAGGCACCAATGTGAATTTCGCTCAGGTCATCGAGCCGGGCAGCCTTCGTCTGCGGACCTACGAGCGGGGGGTTGAGGGTGAGACTCTGGCCTGCGGTACCGGGGTTTGTGCGGCCGCATTGATTCATGCCGGGCTCGCCGGCTTGGCGGGGCCGGTCTCCGTTCGGGTGCGCGGGGGGGACACTCTCTCCGTTGCTTTTCGCAGGGTTGGCGAAAATTTTACCGATGTCGTGCTTACGGGCCCTGCGGATTTTGTTTTCGAGGGACGGATTTCGTTGTAACCCTTAACGATGTCATTTCGAGGAACTTTCACTGCACTGGCGACTCCCTTCCGCGGAGGGGATTTTGACGAACCCGCATTCCGGTCGCTGATCGCCACACAGATTAAAGCGGGAGTCGATGGGATCGTGCCTGTTGGCACCACCGGCGAATCTCCAACACTGACCCACGGGGAGCATTCGGAAGTCATCCGCGTTGCCGTAGAAGCCGCTGCGGGCCGTTGCAAGGTGATCGCTGGGACAGGCTCAAACAGCACCGCGGAGGCCGTCGCGCTCACTGCCGGGGCGGAAAAGCTGGGAGCCGACGCCGCTTTGTTGGTGGCTCCTTATTACAACAAGCCCTCCCAGGAGGGGCTCTACCGCCATTACAAGGCGATCGCCGGGGCGGTACAAATCCCTCTGGTCCTTTACAGCATTCCCGGTCGCTGCGGTGTCGAGATCGGAGTTGAAACCGTCGCGAGGCTGGCGGCCGATTGCGCCAACATTGTTTGCATCAAGGAGGCCGGTGGCAATGTGGAGCGCGTGAGCCAACTGCGGGCGGCCCTGCCTGCAGCCTTCGAAATCGTCTCAGGCGATGATTCCCTGACCCTCCCATTCCTCTCGGTGGGAGCCGTTGGAGTGATCAGTGTGGCCTCCAATGTCATCCCGGCCGAAGTCGCGCGCATGGTGCGCTGCTGGAATGAGGGGCGTCCCTCCGAGGCCGCCGCCATCCACGCGAAATACTATCCGCTGTTCAAAGACCTTTTCCTGGAAACGAATCCCGTGCCGGTGAAATATGCGCTCTCGCAAATCGGAGTGATGGGGGCGGAAGTGCGACTGCCCCTTTGTGAAATGAGCCCGTCCAACGCCGAAAAACTGCGTGGCACGCTCGGACGGGTCGGTCTCTTATGAAGGCGGTGAGACTGGTGATTCTCGGTGCGAAGGGCAGGATGGGGCAGGCGCTTCTTGCCTGTGCGGACGGTGACCCCGAACTCACCGTGGCAGCGGGACTGGATGAGGGCGACGATTTGGGCTCCGTGCTGGGTGACTGCGATGCCGTGATTGATTTCACCCACGCGACTGTTACAGCCTCGATTGCGGAAACCTGCGCGAACTCCGGCAAGGCCCTTGTCATTGGAACAACCGGCCAGGACGATTCATCCCGCCAATGCGTGGCGAGGGCGGCTGCCTCGATCCCGATTGTCTTCGCGCCGAACTTCAGTGTGGGAGTCAATACGCTCTTCTGGCTGGCCGGCCGCGCTGCCCGGATTCTCGGCTCCGACTTCGATCTGGAAGTCGTCGAGATGCACCACCGCCTGAAAAAAGATGCCCCCAGCGGAACAGCCCGCAGGTTGGGCGAGATCCTGGCCGAAGCCCGCGGGCTCCCCTATGAGGAGGCGGTTCGCCATGGGCGGGAGGGCATGCCCGGAGAGCGCACAGCGGCGGAAATCGGCATGCATGCCCTGCGGGGAGGGGACGTTGTCGGGGATCACACGGTGATTTATGCGAATGTTGGCGAACGTCTCGAACTGACGCACCGGGCATCGAGCCGGGACACTTTTGCCAAGGGCGCACTGCGGGCGGCGAAGTGGGTGCTTCAGCAGCCCCCGGGCCTCTACGATATGCAGGATGTCCTCGGGCTTCGAGAGTGACCATGCAGGAGTTGACTCATCGCGTCGGTATTGCCCTGGGGAGCAATGTCGAACCCAGAGAGTCGCATCTGCTCGCCGCACGGCACTTCCTCTGCAATCTCAACGATGGACAACCGGAAGACTTCTGTTTCTCCCGGATCTATGAGACAACCCCCGTCGATTGTCCTCCCGACTCCCTCTCCTTCCTCAACGCAGCAGCAATCCTTGTCTCCCGACTTAATCCGGCCGGACTCCTCGACCGGCTTCAGGACTTCGAGCGGCAATCGGGCCGGCCGGCCGTGCATGAGCGTAACAGCCCTCGGACCGTCGACCTTGATATCCTCTTTGTAGGGGATCTCACCATGGCGGGCCCACGGATTGAAGTGCCGCATCCCCGCGCGCGTGACCGCGCATTTGTTCTTGTTCCCCTGGCCGAAATTGCTCCTTCGCTCAGGCTGCCGGGTTGTGACCTGACGGTTTCGGAGTTGGCATCCCAATTGGATCTCCAGGGCATTCGCCCATGGGAGGGACGGCTATGAAATCTCCGCGTGATCGCTTTGTGGAGATGAAGCGGAGCGGGCATCGATTCGCGACCCTCACGGTGTACGATTATGTGTTTGCGCGGCTGCTCGACGATCTGGGCCTCGACTTTTTGCTGGTGGGAGATTCGCTCGGGATGGTTCAGCTCGGGCACCCGGACACCACAGGGGTGACGATGGAGCAGATGGAACACCACGTTGCCGCCGCTGCGGCTGGAATCAAGCAATCCCTTCTTATCGCAGACCTGCCAGCGGGCAGCTTCGAGGATAAAAAATCCACACTGGACCATGCGCGACGCCTCCTTCGGGCCGGTGCATGCGGCGTAAAGATCGAGGGAGGGGCAGAATTTGCCTTTCAAGTGGCCGCGATGGTTGCTGACGGCATCCCGGTGCTCGGGCATATCGGGATGCTTCCGCAGAAAGTGCGTGAAGAGGGCGGATACAAAATCAAGGGGCGTACCGAAGAGGAGGCGGCCAGCCTTCTTGCCGATGCCCTGGCGTTGCAGGACGCAGGGGCCTTTGCAATCGTCCTCGAACTGGTGGAGGAGTCAGTTGCACGCAGGATCACCGGGGCGATTGAAATTCCCAGCATCGGCATCGGCAGCGGTGAATTCTGCGATGGGCAGATTCTGGTTTCCCACGATCTCCTGGGATTATTCCCATGGTTCCGTCCGGCCTTTGTGCGGCCCAAAGCCGACCTTGCCGGAGAAATTCGCCTCGCCGTCGGGGCTTATCGGGATGAAATCAGGAATCCGGCCCGGCCTTTCTCAGCTCCCTGACATTGGTTCCCGCTGCCCCGCCAACAAACCTTTCGCAGCGAAAAGTTTTTTGGATTCCTTGAGGAGGAAGACGGTGACACATTGGGGATTCAAAATCCTGGCTCCAATGCATCGAATCCGGGAAATCAAGGAATCCAGCGCCGTTTTTCTCTTGCCAGCAGCCCTCGGGAAAATAGCTTCTTCGATTCGCAGGATGAATCGTCTCACTTTAGCCGCCGCGGCCCTCATTGCAGGGTCCCTCACAGCCTTTGCCCAGTTCGGCAGCTTCGGGGACGTGCCGGTTGAGATCACGGCCGATGGAAACACCCGCTTCGAAGGTGGGGTGGCCATTGCTGAAGACAACGTTCAAATCCACTACGGGGATTACAGCATTTACACCGACTATGCGGAGTACAACCCCGACACCCGGGATGTTCTGCTTGTTGGAAACATCCGCCTCTATACACCCAACGAGGTTCTTACCGGGCAGCGGGCTCTTTTCAACCTCGAGACGAAACAGATGCGCGCTCTCGAGATTTCCGGTGCCAGGGCGCCGCTCTTCTTCAACGCGTTTGCCTTCCAGGCCCCCTCCAGCCGCGAGTTTCGCGTGAAAGACGGCACCGTTACCACCGACGATTCCTCCATGCCCGATTTCCGGGTGCGGTCCCGCTCGATCCGCATCTATACCGACAGCCGGGTGATCTTCGTCAACTCGACCATTCTCGTCGGCGATGTCCCGATCTTCTGGTTCCCCTACCTCTGGGCCAATACCAACAACTCGGGCTTCGAATTTCTGCCCGGCTATGACAGTCGTTGGGGGCCTTACCTGCTTACTGCCTACAGCTTCCCGGTCGGGGCGGGGGATTCGATCATCGCCAAAGCGCGCGCTGACTATCGCGGTGAGTTCGGCTTCGCGGGCGGTGCCGAGGCGGACTTCAAGTACGGGAAGAACGACCGGAGCTACGGCAAGTTCATCGGGTACTACGCGTTTGACGATTCCGTTGCCTCCCAGAGCGCGCCCGGTGAGCCGCAGGAAACCGAGAACAAGGAGGGACGCTACCGTGTGACATTCAAGCACCGGCTTTTTCTCACCGATGATATTTACGCGACCGCCGACCTGAACCTCCTCAGCGATGTGGATTTTCTCGAGGACTTTTATCCCAACGAGTTCCGGGTGGATCCCCAGCCCGACAACTATCTCTCGGTCACAAAGTGGGATGAGTTTTACACACTTTCCCTCATCGGGCGCTGGCAGGTCAATGACTTCCAGGAAGTCACCGAACGCCTCCCCGAACTTGTCCTCGATTTCAAAGAACACCGCCTCTTCGGCCTGCCTGTCAACTACGACGGCACCACGGGTGTGGCCAACCTCCGCCGGGCCTTCTCCAATGAGCAATCCTTCGGAGAGACCGGCTTTTCCGACTATGAGGCCATCCGCTTCGACACCTTCCATCAACTCTCCCTGCCAACGCAGCTATTCGGCTGGCTGAATGTGATTCCCCGCGCCGGATTCCGGGCCACCTATTACTCGGAGAGCGGAACGTTCTTCACCAGCAAGCTCAATCCGGTCACCGAGTTGGATCCGGATTCCGGCGAGGTGATCACCCTCTTTGATCCGGAACGTGACCAACCGAGTCCGCTCAACGCGCCAACGAACGATCTCGAAACCAAGGGCCCCGTCTTCCGTCCGGTTGTGAATCTCGGCCTCGAAGTCTCGACGAAGCTCTCCAAGGCATACGAGAAAATCCAGAACAAGTGGTTGGGGCTGGACGGTGTGCGCCACGTGATTCAGCCCTACATGAATTTTTCCTATGTTTACAACATGGGCCCGGAACCCGGAGAGGTTCTTCAATTTGACCGTGTGGTGCCATCCACCCAGTTGCTGCCGCTGGACTTTCCGCAGTTCAACGGTATCGACACGCTGGACACCTGGGCGATCATGCGCTTCGGGGTGCGCAACCGCCTGCAAACCCGGCGTGACAACCGCACCTTTCAGTGGCTCACACTCGATACGTTCTTCGATGCCAACTTTGATAATCCCTATTCGGATACCGATGCCTCCAACATTTTCAATGTATTGCGCTTCCGGCCCGTGCCATGGTTGTTCGCCGATGTCACGTCGCAGATTCCCTTGGACGCCCAGGGCTTCACCGAATTCGGCACCCGTTTCTATTGGATGCCGACGCCCGCATTCAACTTCTCGGTCGGCAACCGCTATATCGATGGGAACGAATTCTTCACGGATAACAGCCAGGTCGATTTCTCAGCCTATTGGAGAATCAACGAACACTGGGCCGTGAGCCTCTATGAACAATACGAGTTCGTGTCGAATGTTCTCCAGTTTCAGCGCTACATGGTTCACCGCGATCTTTCGAGCTGGGTCGCGTCTTTCGGTGCCCAGGTCCGCGACAATCAGGGCGGTGACACCGACCTGGGAGTTCTCTTTGTGCTCACGCTTAAGGACGCACCCCAGGTAACCCTTCCCATCCAATTCGATGCCGGTACCGACCCGATCGAGCCGGGAGCCAGCAACTGACCTTCTTCTCAGGGGGGCCTCACTTTTCAAGTTATGAAACTTTGTATTATCGGTTCCGGATATGTGGGGCTCGTCAGCGGGGCGTGCTTCGCGGAGGTGGGTCACAATGTGATTTGCGTGGATAACGACCAACGCAAGGTGGACAAGTTGCTCGCAGGCGAGATCCCGATCTATGAGCCGGGACTTGAGGACCTGGTACACAAAAACGTGGCCGCCCGCCGCCTGCATTTCACCACGAGCACCGGGGAGGGAGTCGATGGTTCGGAAGTTGTGTTCATCGCCGTACCCACGCCGCCGCAACCTGATGGCAGCGTCGATCTTTCCTATATCGAAAAAGTTGCGCGGGAGATCGCCGCAGTACTCAAGGCGGGCGAATACCGGGTGATCGTTGACAAGAGCACAGTGCCGGTGAAAACCGGCGAAAAAGTTGCCGAGACGATCCGGCGTTACAACAAGACGGGTGCTTCCTTCGATGTTGTAAGCAACCCGGAATTCCTCCGCGAAGGCTGTGCTGTCCCCGACCTCATGAAGCCCGACCGCATTGTGATCGGCGGCAACAGCGAGCGCGCCATTGCATTGATGCAGAAAATCTACGAGCCTTTCATGGCTCCCGTGCTGGTCACCGACATCAACTCGGCCGAACTCATCAAACACGCCGCCAATTCGTTTCTGGCACTCAAAATTTCCTACATCAACGCGGTCGCACAGATTTGCGAGGCGAGCGGGGCCGATGTCGAAAAGGTTGCCGACGGCATCGGTGCCGACAGGCGGATCGGACGGAATTTTTTAAATGCGGGAATGGGATACGGCGGTTCCTGTTTCCCCAAGGATATTGCGGCATTCATTGCGATCAGTGACCAGTTGGGAGTTCCCTTCACCCTGCTCAAGGAAGTCCAGCGGATCAATGCGGCGCAGAGGGAACGCCTCCTCGTAAAAATCCGCGAGAAGCTTTGGGTCCTTCGGGACAAGCGCATCGCGGTCTGGGGGCTCACGTTCAAGCCGGACACCGACGATGTGCGCTCGTCCGTTGCAGTCGATCTGGTTCGCGATCTCCTTGCCGGGAATGCCGTGGTTTCGGTCTATGACCCCAAGGGGATGGAGAAAGCGAAGGAATTTCAGCTTGTCGAGGGAGCCCGTTTCGCGGAGTCCGCGCTCGATGCAGCAAAGGATGCCGAGGCGCTGGTCATTGCGACCGAGTGGAAAGAATTCGCTGCCGTTGACCTCTCCGAGCTGAAAGCCGTGATGCACACGCCTTTGATTTTTGATGGCCGCAACCTCCTCGATCCGCAAACCGCCCGCAGTCTCGGCTTCGAATACTCGAGCGTTGGCAGGGCCTAGCAGCCTGTCGGACTCGCGATGAAACCATTATTTTCATTCCAGCGCTCCGGGAGAAAAGGAATTATCCGCCCCGACAGGCTGCCAAGCCCGGCACTTGGTTCCGGCAGATTCGGGGCATTTTTCCATGGTTTGAGGCAGTGCCTCGTTAGCTCTTAGTTGCGCGATGGCCAGTACCTTCGGGGAGATTTTTCGTATCGCCACCTGGGGGGAGTCCCATGGCGGTGGCGTGGGGGTGGTGATCGATGGGTGCCCTCCGCGTCTCCCGCTCTCGGAGGAGGACATTCAGCCGGAGTTGGACAGACGGCGGCCGGGTCAGAGCGATATCGTCACACCCCGCAAGGAGTCCGATACCTGCCGGATTCTCTCGGGCGTTTTTCGTGGCGTGACCCTCGGGACCCCGATCTGCGTAATGGTGGAGAATACGGATGCACGGCCCGAAGCCTATCGCGAGATGCAGGCCGCCTTCCGGCCTTCGCATGCCGACTTTACCTATCAGGCCAAGTATGGCGTGCGCAACTGGGAGGGAGGAGGCCGTTCGTCAGCCCGCGAGACGATCGGACGCGTTGCCGCGGGGGCCGTTGCCCGCAAAGTGATGCAGACCATCCACCCCGGCATTGAAGTCATCGCCTATGTCGAATGCGTCGGGGATCTCACTGCATCTGTGGATCCCGCGACCGTCACCGCCGCAGACGTTGAGGCCAATGTTCTGCGCTGTCCCGACCTCCGGGCCGCCGAAGCAATGATCACGCGCATCAAGGAAGTCCGTTCACTCGGCGACTCGCTCGGAGGGGTTGTCGGGTGTGTGGTGCGCGGCCTGCCGGTTGGGCTTGGCGAGCCCGTCTTTGACAAATTGGATGCAGACCTTTCCAAGGCGGTCCTGAGCCTGCCCGCCACGAAGGGGATTGAATTTGGCAGCGGGTTCGCCGGCACGTTGCTCCGCGGTTCGGAACATAATGATGCGTTTGTCATGCGCGACGGGCGTGTTTCCACCGCCACCAACCGCTCGGGCGGGATTCAGGGGGGGATCTCCAATGGCGAGCCGGTGGTTTTTCGCACGGCTTTCAAGCCTGTGGCAACGATAGCGAAGGCCCAGCAAACCGTCACCGAAGAAGGCGAGCCGGCTGAGCTTGCTGCACGCGGACGTCATGATCCCTGCGTGCTTCCGAGGGCGGTTCCCATGGTCGAGGCAATGGTATGGCTTGTGCTTTGCGACCACGCACTTCGTCAGCGTGCCCAGGACTGCCTGCCACGGGAAAGACTGTGACGCCGGTGGACGGATTCTCACGATGAACCTTCCGGCCGGGTCACCTTTCTGGCAGGTGGCGCTTCTCTTCGCCGGTTTCGTCTTTCTACTTTTTGAGGCTTGGCGTGGATGGCGTGCGGGATTTGTGCGTGCGGGCTTGAATCTTGCGGCTCTTGTGATCTCCGGGCTCTTTGGTGTGCTTGCAGCGCAGGGAGCCGGCGCGCTTTCCGGCGGGCTTGATTCGCCATCGGGCCTCGTTACGGGGATGGTTGTCGGTCTTGGAGCCGGTTTGTTTCTCTTCCTGCTGATATGGATCGCAGGGGCCTTGCTGTTCAAGCGTACGGCGCAGCAGGGCGGTATAGTCCGCTTTCTGTGGGGAGGGGGAGGGGCCTTGCTCGGATTGGTCACGGGCATCGTGATTTTGTGGGGAGGGATTTCTCTGGTGCGCACTCTCGGTTCGCTTGCAGAGGGTTCGGCTGCCTCGGCTGCGAAACGCAATGCGCCGCCGCCCCAGGTCGCAAAAGGGCTTGTCACGCTCAAGGAATCGCTCGAACTCGGGCACGCCGGAGAAGTCGTGAAGGCCGTGGATGTGTTTCCCGCCGATTTTTATGCTCTTATTGCGCAAGTCGCGCGGGTGACAAACGATCAGGAGGCCATGGCGCGATTCATACAGTATCCCGGCATTGCCGAAATTATGAACACCCCGCGTATGGCCGTCCTGCTGGGTGACCCCGCCGTGTTGGCCGCCGCCGAGAAACGCGACATTCTCGCCCTCATCAGAAACAAGTCGCTCCACGAGGCCATGAAAGATCCCGAACTCGCTGCACAACTTCGCACAATCAATTTGCGCGAAGCCTTGAATTTTGCCCTCTCTCCCGCGCAAGATGTCAAACCCAAGCCAGCCCCATGATTGACTACATCGCGACCATCGGACTCGAAGTCCACGTTCAGCTAAAAACCCGCACCAAAATGTTCTGTGCCTGTGCTGTCGAGTATGGGGCCGAGCCCAACACAAATGTTTGTCCGGTTTGCATGGGAATGCCCGGTGCACTTCCTGTGATGAATGCCGAGGCGCTCCGCCTCACCGCTCTTGCAGGTTTGATGCTGGGTTGCGAAATTCCGGAGGTCTGCAAATTCGACCGGAAAAACTATTTCTATCCGGACATGCCCAAGAACTACCAGATCAGTCAGTACGATCTGCCATTGTGTCTCGGTGGTGAGGTCCCTTTGAACGATCTCGCTTACCCGAAGGATGCACAGAAATCGATTGCCAATCCGGGCAAAAGTGTCCGCCTTGTGAGGATTCACCTGGAGGAGGACGTTGCAAAGTCGTTCCACATGGAGAGCTCGACCGGGATCGATTACAACCGGGCGGGGACCCCCCTGCTTGAAATCGTCAGCGAACCGGATATCGCCGACCCTGAGGAGGCCTTCGCTTACCTCACCGTTCTCCAGCAGGTCATGATTTACGGCGGAGTGAGCGATGCCGATATGGAAAAAGGCCAGCTCCGGTGCGATGTCAACGTCTCCGTGCGGCCTGCCGGCACCGAACAATGGGGCACGAAAATTGAAATCAAAAATCTGAATTCGATTTCCGGAGTCCGCCGTGCGCTTGCCTTTGAGATCCCCCGCCAGGCTGCGGCCCTCCGGGCCGGGGAAGTCCTGCAGCAGGAAACCCGGCGATGGGACGACACCCGCGGCGAAACAACTCTCATGCGCATCAAGGAAAGCGCGCACGACTACCGCTACTTTCCCGATCCGGACCTTCTTCCGGTGCGCACAGCTCCCCTTGTCGAGGCCGCCGCCGCGCGCAAACCGGAACTGCCATGGGACAAGCGCGCCCGTTACGTGCAGGATTTCGGGATTACCGAGTATGATGCTTCGGTTCTGGCAAATGATCTGGCGCTCGCCGGTTTTTTCGAGAGCGCCGCCCGCGATTGCCCGAAACCCAAAACTGTCGCAAACTACATTCTCAACGACCTCCTGAGTGCCCTTTCATCCTCGGGCACCACACTTGCTGACTGCCCCCTTCCGCCGGAGGGCCTGCGGGATCTCGCCTCGCTTGTGGAGGCTGGAAAGATCAATTCCAAACAGGGCAAGGAGGTTTTTGCCGCCATGTTTGAAAGCGGCCGCGCCGCCGCCGAGATCGTCAAAGAAAAAGGGTTGGAACAGATGAGCGATTCCGGTGCCATCGAGACACTGGCCGATGAAGTGATCGCGGCCAACCCCGGCCCGGCGGAGGATTTTCGTCAGGGCAAGGCCGCCGCGCTTAATTTCCTCAAGGGACAACTCATGAAGCTTTCCAAAGGCAAGGCAAATCCCCAGGTGGCGGGAGAGATCCTTGCCCGGAAGCTTGGCGGCTCAGCATAACAACCGGCAATCCCAGTGAAAAAGCTGAGAATTGGAATTGTCGGAGCGGGCACCATTGTGCGGCAGCGTCATGTGCCGGGAATCTGCGCAGAGGAAGATGTCGAAATCGTTGCCGTAGCCAACTCGACACCTGCCTCATCAAAATCCTTTTGTGAGGAA
>Ga0247836_1007331_pt1 | contig 11740 bp, 9 predicted proteins | sample LaCruzMarch2015__4_FD_187116 | JGI IMG/M metagenome (GOLD analysis project Ga0247836, IMG submission 187116) | Freshwater microbial communities from meromictic Lake La Cruz, Castile-La Mancha, Spain - LaCruzMarch2015_14m | ecosystem: Environmental > Aquatic > Freshwater > Lake | place: Spain...
AGCGTGCAGATAGCCACCAATTCCGTCAACCGTCGAGGATTCCCTGAACGTGACCTTGGACTTTAGGCGGTTGACCCGCACCCTGCAAGTCAGCCGCTGTAAACTCCGGTGGGTGCTTTTCGCCGCCTGCGCTGTTGGCGCGGCCGCTTCATCTGGCGCGTTGCTGGCTGCCGACACCCTGCCGACCGAGCGCGAGCGGGCGCATTTCAAAGCCTTCGACGCAGCGATTGCGCCCGTGCGGGGCTACGATCTTTCCGTGGAAGAGGCCGCCCGCATTCGCGATTGCATCAAAGCCATCAACGCGCTTGAAATCACCAAAGCCCTTGAACTGCGGGCCGCCATCAAAGATCCCGTCGGGCTGAAGCTCGTCAACTGGTACCGCCTGCGCGCCGGTTATGGTCAACTTGGCGAATACAAAACCTTCCTTGCCGAAAACCCGGGCTGGCCCGACCGGGCCATTCTTAATCAACGCTTCGAAGAACTCGTGTTCTCAGCAGGCGGCAGCGCGGCATCAATCCAGGCCCATTTCGAAGACGCCGAACCCAGAAACGGCATCGGCCAAGCAGCCCTTGCCTCCGCTGATCTCGCGCTTGGCAATACCGAAAATGCCAAAGCCCGTGCGGTCAAAGTCTGGCGCGACATGACTGTACCGCCGAACTACGAACAGGGCTTCCTGGAGCGGTTTGGCAAATACCTGACGCTGGCCGACCACAAATGGCGTCTCGACCGCCTGCTGATCGACGACATCCGCTGGGCGCCCGATCGCGCCGACCGTGCTACGGCCATCCGCCGCCATATCGCGCGCTTTCCAGCCGAAGACCAAAAGGCAGCCTTTGCACGCCTTGCGGTTTTCATGAAAGCCGAAGACGCCAAATACGACATGGCAAAAGTCATGCCGGATGTTTCCAAGAACGACTACGGGTTCACGTACCACCGTATCCAGTTGCTGCGCCGCGCGAAGAAAATTGACGACGCCGCCAAGCTGATGGCAACGGTGCCGCCCGACCCTAAAGTCGTGCCCAACCTTGACGAATGGTGGACCGAGCGGCGCGCGATCGCCTATTCGGCACTCACGGCTGGAAACCCTAAACTGGCCTATGCGCTCGTCCGTAACGCTGGCCCTTTGTCGGTGAACCCGGCCAAGGAACAGGCGTTCATGGCGGGCTGGCTTGCCATGCGCTTTTTGAAAGATACGCCTGCTGCGATCACCCACTTCACCGCTGCCGCCAAAGTTGCCGATGGCCCGCTGTCACGCAGCCGCGCTGCCTATTGGCTGGGTCGGATCGCCGAGCAGGCCAACGATAAAGCGAAAGCAACGGGCCACTATCAGCAGGCTGCCCGCGAGATCGACACCTTTTACGGGCAGCTCGCCCAACTCAAGCTCGACCCCGCCAATCGCCGCATCGACATAAAGATGCCGGCACCGCCAACGGCTGCCCAGATCAAGCGCTTCAACGATCTGGATGCTGTGAAAGCCGTTGTCGTCGCCCGCAAGTCCGGACTCGATACCGCCATCACACGCAATCTGATTGCGCACCTCAAGACCTATTTCGACAACGAAACCGAAGTTGCGATGGCGGTTCATCTGGCGGACGCCATCGGCGATATTCAGCTCGCCTTACGGTCGTCCAAAACCGCCATCGCAAAAGGCCAGAACCTGCTGGTCTACGCTTATCCGGTTCACACCTTCCCGAGCTTTACCCCGCTCAGCACTCCGCCCGAGACCGCATTTCTGCTTGGCATCACGCGCCAGGAAACCGAGTTCAACAAAGACACGATCTCGGGAGCGGGTGCGAAGGGCCTGATGCAGGTGATGCCGATCACCGCGCAGCACGTTTGCAAGGATCATAAGATCAATCCGTGCGACCTCGACCGGCTGCTGCCCGACACCGCCTATAACGCCAAGATCGCATCTGCCTATATCGGTGACCGCATGCGTGAATTCGGCGGGTCCTACATTCTCGGATTGTCGGGCTATAACGCGGGACCGGGGCGCTCGCGCGAATGGATTCGCGCCTTCGGCGACCCGCGCGATCCGAAAATGGACCCCATCGACTGGATCGAGCGGATCCCCTTCCAGGAAACCCGCGAATATGTTTCCAAGGTCTTGTCCAACATCCAAATCTATCGTGCGCGCCTGGGCGACGAGGCCAACGCGCTGCAGCTCGACCGCGATCTGCTGCGCGGGCGCGGCAAGACGGGGACTCCTGGCGGGCCAATCGGCGACCGTTAAGCCGGGCCTGCTCCCGCCAAGGGCTTGAGGCCCGTGGAAAACCGGCCATGAAGTGATCAGATGCAGCTCCTTTCGACCTGGGCTATGAACTCCAACCGATTCCACCCCAGCCGAGGGCACGCATGACCGCCACGCTGAACGCACGTTTCGAGGACATCACTTTTTCGGCCCGCGATGGCCTGCGCTTGTATGCGCGGCATTATCCAGCGCCTGGATCATCGCTGCGGCCTGTCGTGTGCCTTGCTGGCATTACGCGCAACTCGCGCGATTTTCATGTGATTGCCTCAGCGCTCTCGACCGATCCGATCCGTCCACGCGCCGTCTATGCCGTCGACACGCGCGGGCGCGGCCAGTCGGCCCATGACCCCGACTGGAAAAAATACATCGTCCCCATCGAAATGCTGGACGTGCTCGATTTCCTCACGCTGCGCTCGCTGTCGGATGTGGCCCTGATCGGCACCTCGCGCGGTGGCATCATCTCGATGGTGATGGGGGCAGCCCAACCGTCGGCCATTGGCTGCGTCGTGTTGAACGACATCGGTCCCGTCGTCGAAATGGACGGCCTGTCGAGGATCGCTGGCTACATCGGGCGAATCCCGCACCCCCACTCCTGGGCCGACGCGGGGCGGATCGTCTGCGATATGAACGCCAAGCAATTTCCCCGCGTTTCCGACGCCGACTGGATTGAAATTGCACGGCAATTGTTCAACGAGGCCGACGGGAAACCAGCTCCGGGATATGATACTAAGCTATCGCATTCGCTGTCAGTGCTCGACGGCCCGATGCCGACGCTCTGGGCGCAGTTCGAGAGCCTGAAGCGGGTGCCCGTGATGGTGTTGCGGGGGGAAAACTCCGACATTCTATCGGCAGCGACGGTCGCGGAGATGGGACGCCGCCATCCGCGCCTTACCGCCCATACGGTTCGCTGGGAAGGTCACGCGCCGTGGCTGCGCGACGGGCATACCATCAAAGAGGTCGCGACGTTCTTGGACGCGAGCGATACGACATGGAAGGCGGGTTAAAGCGTGGGACCTGCGTCGGGCGCTGCGCGCTAGGGCACGTTCGCTCTTGATTGAATCAAATGCATCGGGCGAACGTGCTCTCGGTTCTTGTTTGTAGAGACTGATTCACGTTCTCGATGTCCGCAAGCGCTTCCATCTCAAACGATCAGGCTCTAGCCGGGCTACCGCCCGGGCCCGTTTGTAGGAACGAGTTCCCCCCAACCCCCCTCCCTTTTTTAAACTTGAGTACCTTGGAGATGGGGGGCGTTGATGCTGCTCTGAGCGGATTGGAACTTTATCAAGAGCAGTTGAATGGGCTTGAACGCGGTGTTGGAAAAGAAAACGGCGGCGGAGACCTGATCTCCACCGCCGTTTTGATTCATAAACCCGGGTCTGATTCAGGCTTCGCCGCGGTCGACGCGTTTGGAGAACTCGGTTTGGCCGCCTGAGGCCAGAATGCGGGCCTGTTCGACCCAGTTCTCGCGTTCGATGCGACCCTTGAAGTCGAGGATCTGGCTGACCCGGTCGATGTCGGCGATCGTCCAGTTGGCAATCTGCTCGTAGCCCGTGACGCCGAGCGAATTGAGCTTCTTTTCAATCAGCACGCCGATGCCACGAATGCGCTTGAGATCGTCGAGGGAACCACGTCCACCGGACGGGGGGCCATCGCGCAGCGCTTCAGACCGCACGGAGCGCAGACCGGCTAGGTCGGGTCGCGAGACGCGGCCAGCATCGGGGGCGGCTGGTGCAGCCGCGGCTGCCAGAGCCGCGACGACGGGAGCCGCAGCAGCGGCGGTTGCAGCGACTGCCGGTTTGGCGAGATTTTCGCGAATGGCGTCGACGAGCTTGGACGGCATTGCCGGTTCGATATTGGCGGTTGCGCGGGTGATTGCAGCCGATGCCATGGCGGCGGCAGCGGCGGTCGCAGCAGCCGACGATGTGTCGTTGCCAGTTTTGGCGGGAGCGGCTGGCGCTACCGTTGCCGAGACAGATGGCGCGGGCGTTGCAGGTGCAGCGACTGGTGCGATCGGCGTTAGAGCAACCGGCGAGGGCGCTGCGGGGGCGGCAGGCGCTGCGGCCACGGGTGCCGAAATTGGGATTTCACCACGCAGGCGGCGGCGCGAATAATCCGTTTCGCCGCCAGTCGCTAAGATCTGGGCCTGCTCGATCCAGTTTTCCTGCTCGATCCGACCGGTGAGCCCCAAGGTCTGGCTGATCCGACCGACATCGCTTGGTGTCCACCGTGCGATCTCGCTAAACCGCATCACTCCAGTCGATCTCAACCGCGCCTGAAGGGCTGCATCAATCGAGCGGATTCGCATCAGATCGTCGCCGGCAGGTGCGGGCTGGACGGGCGCTGCGGGGGCCACCGCTGCGGGCGCTGGTTTGACCGCGACGGCGGCAACAGGTGCGGCTGCGACGGGTGCGGCCGTGGCCACGGAAGCGGCGGCGGCTGCAGCGGAGGCGGACGCTGCCCGAGCGGCAATCGCCGCGAGTGCTGCTGCGCCGGCGACGACCGGCTCGAAGGGTACGTCGGTCTGCGCTGGCTTGGCTGGGACTGGCGCGACAGAGGCAGCGGTTGGCGTAGCGGCCGGAGCATCCGGTGCGGGGATTCCTGCCGGCTTGGTTGCAATTGGCCCGACCGGCGGCGACCCTGCGGCGATCCCGGCAGGCTTCGAGGCGATCGGCTCGTTCGCCACCGTGCCAACGCGCGGTGCAGCGGAGGGTTCCGCTGGCTTTGCTGTCGCGGGCGTCACTGCGGCGGGTGCCGTCGCGACCGGGGCTGGAGCAGTCGCTGGCGCGGCTGGATTGATTGGAGCCGCCGGTGCCAATGGGGCGATCGGCGCCAATGGAGCGACCTGCACGGGTGCAACGGTTGCGGCAACCGTTGGGGCCGCTGGCGTTACAGCGGCAGCAGCCGGGGCGGGTTTCACAGGGGCGGGCGTGGGCAGCGGCGCAACGGGGGCCGTTGCGACAGGTGCCGGTGCCGATGCGGTGTTACGGGCAAGTTCGGGGCGGAGTGGTTCAGGACGCGGCTGGCTTGGTTCACCGTTCAAGGCGCGCTCGAACCTTGCTGCATCAGGCTGCACCGATGCGGCTGCGGCCTTTGCGGGAGCGGCGGCTGGCACAACGGCTGGTTCAACGTAGCCTTGCGGGATGCCGATGGTGGTGATCGGGTAGCTCGTTTGGGCGGCTGGCGCGATTGCGGCTATTGGCGCAGATGCTGCCGTTGGCTGCCGGATCGTAACAGCGGCTGCGACCGAACCGGCGCCACCTGCCGCCGCAGCCGGGAGATCGATGGTTTGGATCTGCGGTTGCACCTTTTCGGGGTACGGGCGTGGAATGCCGACGGTCGTCGTTGGGTAGGTGTAAGCGTTCGTGCCGCGATCCGTTGTTGCGGCGGGTGCGGGCGGCGCTACCGGGGCAGGAGCCTTGCTGGCTTCGACGACGGGTGTGGCCGGTGCCGGGCGAGCGGCCACGGGAGCCGACGCTGCCTGAGGTGGCAGCGGCTGCGGCGCTGCAGTCCGGGCCACCGCGGCGACGGCTGCAGGAACGGCAACGGCCGCTGGAACCGCGACCGCATCAATTTCATGCGCGCCGAACATCCGGCGTGCCACGCAGCCCAGAATGGCCCCTAACAACCCGGCCAGCAGCATCCACGCGAACGTCTGAAGCAACAAGAACTGCATGACAAAATCTCCCACCACGTCCGCGCGCCACTCTGGCGGCCGCGCCATTCGTCCAAAAAACGTTATTCGCCAGATTTCGCGGGTCCACACGACGTCCAACCGACCCAGAAGCCGGTCGCCAGCGCGACAAACAACCAGGGCACCAGCAACTGTTCGGCTACGTAGAACATGACTTACTCCTCAATGCCGTTTCCGGCCCGTCAATCTTGCCGTTTCCGGCTCGTCTGTTTTGCCGTTTCCGGCCAGTCTGTCTTGCCGTGTCCGGCTCGTTTGGTGTCTGGCAGCGTCCGGCTTGGCCGCCGCGTCGCTGTATCCACGGCGTTGGCGGCGTCTCCGATCCGGCCCGGGATCAAAATGGGGTCCGTGCCTTGCCGTCTAGGGAAGCTGGACCAGCGGATGCCGGTCCTGCTTTCCATCATTTTGTTTTGACGGAGAATTCGATGCGCCGGTTTTTGGCCCAGTTATCCGCCGTATCGTTCGGGGCGATCGGCTTGGTATCGCCGTAGCCGACGGCTTTGATGCGGTCTGCGCTGATCCCGTTCTCAACCAGGAAGTTCACGACCGATTGCGCGCGGCGCTCCGAGAGCGGCTGATTGCGCTCGGGAATGCCCTCGCTGTCGGTATGACCTTCAATTTCGATCAACACGTTTTCGCACTTGCTGGCGATCGTCGCCAAGCTGCGCAATGTCGGAAACGACTGGCGCAGCAGAACGTCGCTTGCCCGCTCGAATTGAATCATGCCCGCATTTCGTGCGTTGCGCAGATCGCCTTCGCATACGGATGCTTTGGCTTTCTCTTCTTCCATGCGCTTGGCCTCGATGGCTGCTGCGGCAGCGGCGGCTACGCGCTTTGCCTCCGCGTCGCGCTCGGCAGCGATTTTGGCTTGCGCTGCGATTTCGGCATCGCGCTTGGCTTGTGCTGCAAGCTCTCCGTCGAGCTTGGCGCGCTGTTCGGCAGCTTCGCGCTGAGCGAGGGCTGCGAGTTCGGCTTCCCGCTTGGCGGCAAGTTCACGCTCGTCGACGACGGGCTTTAGACCCTTGATCGATTCAGTTGGCTTGTAGAATTCAGGCAGTTGCGACTTGAATGCTTTTTTCGTCGTCTCAGCGATTGCCTCATCGACAGCGGTGCCCGACAATGACATCTGGCCCGACTTATATTCGGCGACACCTTCCTGGAGCGTTGCAAGTTGATCCAGGCTGACCTTGACGGCTTTTTCCCAGCCGTTTGGCGCGCCGTCACCAATTTCCATCTTGTCGACGATGCCAGTCTTGCCGAATGCCTGCTTGGCGTTCGACAGCAGCGCTTCGCGCATCCGGTCGCTGGGGACATAACCAGTCAGAAGGACGCTGTTCCCGGCCAGTTTGGCGGCCCAAGAGTAGGGCGACACGACCGGCGGTGTGACTTTATCGGATGCCAGCTTCATCGACTTGGGCAAATTCGTCAGCGCAGTCTTGGTGTCCTTAAATTGCGCCGCAGTTGCCGCTTCGCCAGATATTGAGAGATCGAGGCCCGACAGGTCGGCACTGCCCCTCTTCAAGTGCGCGAGCTGTTTGAGGCTGAATTTGACGCCGTCCAGAAACTCACCCGGCGCTGGATTTCCGCGCGCGAATTCGAGATTATCGAAAATTTCTGCTTTCGGAAACTGCGACTTGGCCGCGGCGACCACTTGTTTGCGAACCGTTTCGGTGGGGACAAACCCCGTCAGCATCAGACGGTTCTCGGCAATCGCTGCACCCCAGGTGTAGGGTTCAACCTTGCGCAGAAGGTCGGCCTGGCCGTCGAGAATACGGACGCCATAGATGCTGTTACCCAGCTGTATGGCTTTGCTCGGCTCTGTTTCGTCGTTGGCGCGGCCGGACAAGACGCCGTCACGACCGTCAAAGCGGACTTTCGCCCAGCCGAGGTTTGCGTTGGCCATAGCTTCCGTTACCCGGTTGCGCAGATCGCGCTCGACAGGTTCTTTGATCGAGAGGGTAGCCAGCCAGCTAAATACAGCAAGCGGAATGAGCCCCCAAACCCAACGTATCGGATGACACTTCATTACAGCCGGCTCCCCGTAGCAAACGCACAATCGATTTGGGTGCGACACCTAAAACCACAGTCGCACGGAATTACGACGTCCCCACGTCAATTCCGTCGTGCAGCTTCATGCGCATGTTCCCCAGGTTGCCATACACTAGCCACATATTAATTCAACGGCAATCCGTGATTCGTTCTCTGGATGTCCGGACTGGGGCTGGCATGCATCAGCCATTGGCTATAAACAGCGCGAACGGAGGACCTTTCCAGCGGTCCGCAACCACCAGGAACGCATGCAAAATCGGCCATGCTTGCCCCAACGATTGCTTCGGGCAGCCGGTCGCGCGGCACCGGACGGCTGATGAGATATCCTTGGACAGCATCGCATCCGGCGGCGGCCACCCGGTGCATGACGTCGCCTGTCTAGACGCCTTCGGCAACTGTCGACATCCCCAACGCTACTGAAAATTGAATGTGTTGCTCTGGAGATTGCGCAGCGAGCGCCGTGTTGATGCGCTATAGCGCGCCCTTTCGGCTCTGCATCATCAGGTAGGTGTCGCTTGAGGCTTCGGCGATCTGGAACCAGAGGAAGTTTTCGCGCCGAACGTCTTTCATCGCCTCGTAGACACGTTTGAAATTTGCGTTCTTGGCCGAAATTTCGTCGTAGACGGCGTTGGCTGCGGCAAAGCACGCGTCGATCGTTTCAACGGAGAATGTCCGCAATTCGGCACCGCCTTTGACCAGCCGTTTCAATGCTGCTGCATTCTGCATATCGTATCGCGCGGTCATCACCGTGTTGGCGTGGGTCGAGGCCGCCCGGACAATCGCCTGATAGGGTTTGGGCAGGCTATTCCATTGGTCGATGTTGATGAAAAAATGCAGCATCGCCTGACCTTCCCACCAGCCGGGATAATAGTAGTATTTGGCGACATTCTGGAAGCCGAGCTTTTCGTCGTCATAGGGGCCGACCCATTCGACGGCATCGAGAGCACCCTTTTCGAGTGCGCCATAGATTTCTCCGCCCGGCAATTGGACGGGCGAAGCGCCAAGGCGTGCAATGACTGCGCCGCCAAAGCCGCCGATCCGGATTTTGAGACCGCGATAGTCTTCGGGGGGCTTGATTTCCTTGCGATACCAGCCGCCCATCTGCGCGCCGGTGTTGCCCGCGGGTAGGCCGTAAATCTTATAGGATTTGTAAAAGTCGTTCAGCAAGTCGATGCCGCCGCCCTCATACATCCAGGCGTTCATCATGCGGCAATTCAAGCCGAATGGAACCGTGGTGCCGAATGCAAACGTCGGGTCTTTGCCCCAATAGTAATACGAGGCCGTGTGGCAGCATTCGACCGTGCCGTTATTGACCGCATCCATCGCCTGCAATCCGGGCACGATTTCACCGGGTGCGAAGACCTGGATTTGGAATTTGCCGTCGGTCATATCGGAGACCGTTTTGGCAAAGACTTCGCTGGCCCCAAAAATGGTGTCCAGAGACTTTGGAAAACTCGACGTCATTCGCCACTTAAGCGTTGGGGCGCCTTGCGCGATGGCTGGCGCTGCCAGGCCTGCTGCCGCGACGCCTGCCGCCCCACCCGTGATCAGTCTCCGGCGATTGACATCGCGCCCCATCGTGATCCCCCCTATGCCTGCTTGACGCTGCGTTATAGTGGATAGTGTGGGCTGTGCCCATGTTAGATGTTGGGCGCTACGCGTGTGGGCTACCGCCCACGCCCGTTTGGGGGATTGCATCCCCCAAACCCCCTGCTTTTTTGGGACTTTAGAGAAGCGCATGAAGGAATTTGCTATCCGCCCGACACCGGACGATGCGCGTCTGTCGTCAATCGTGCCGGGGATCGATCATGAGGGGCGCACGGTCGAGACGGTCGTCGTCACGGAGCGGCCGCTGACGCTTTACCTCAACGCGCGCGAGATCGTGACCATGATGACGATTGGCGATCATCCCGATCTGCTGGCGGTCGGGTATCTGTTGAACCAAAACATGTTGCGCACCGACGACACAATCACGGCCATTGATTACGATGATGACATCGACACCATCGTGGTGCGCACGGCGCGCAAGACGGACTACGAAGACAAGCTGCGCAAGAAGACCCAGACCTCGGGCTGCGCGCAGGGCACCGTATTCGGCGATCTGATGGAGGAGTTTGCGGCGACGAAACTCAACCCGCGCGCGCGGCTGAAGACGTCCGATCTATATGTGCTGACACGGAAGATCAACACCGAGCCGAGCCTGTATCTGAAGGCCGGCGCAATCCACGGCTGCGTGCTGTGCAAAGGCGATAAGCCGTTGCTTTATATGGAAGATGTCGGAAGGCACAATGCGGTCGATAAAATCGCTGGGTATATGTTCCTGAATGGCGTCAAACCCGGCGACAAAACGTTTTACACCACAGGGCGGCTGACGTCGGAGATGGTGATAAAGACCGTCAAGATGGGCATTCCGATCCTTGTTTCGCGCTCGGGCTTTACTGCCTGGGGCGTCGATCTGGCGACCAAGGCCGGGCTGACGCTGATCGGGCGGGCGCGCGGCAAGCGGTTCGTCTGTGTGGCGGGTGCCCAGCGGTTGGTGTTCGATGCCGACCTGGCGACCGTCGATGTGGGCGAGGGGAAAATGCGCAAGGGGGCGATGGTTGAGGGGGATTGACTCTTGGCATTCGCAGCGGTGCTGCGAGCGGGGCCAGCCCCGCAAACCCCGCTGGGAAGCGCAGCTTCCCAGCCCCATCAGTTTTTCAAACTTTGGAAGACTTAGTCCCGCCGCATCCCTGGGATCATGCGTGAGAGGACGCCGTCCTTTTTGACGAAGGCGTGCATGAGGGCGGCACCGATGTGCATTGCAATGAGGCCGAGCAAGGCTATGGCTGCGTAGCTGTGGAGATTGAAGATGATCTTGGCCATGTCTTCGTTGGGTGTCACGAGGCCGGGGACTTTCACGCCGAACACGTCGAGGGCTGGATAGTAGGCAATGCCCAAGTAGCCGCCGATGGGGACGGCCAGCAGCAGGACATACATAACCCAATGCACTCCTTCGCTGACGCCTTTTTCGACCGGGGTGAGCGTCGGCTCGGGCTCTGGAGCGCCTTGGGTCAGGCGGTAGACGATGCGGACGATCATCAGCGCCAGAATGATCAGGCCGATCAATTTGTGGCTTGAATACAAGGTGTTGGTGGTCGCATCCCAGATATTGCGCGCGCCACGATCGGCCATGATGAAGCCGATAGGCGCGGTAATGAGGACGAGGGCTGCGATGCTCCAGTGGAGCAGCCGGGCGGTGGGGGCATACGTTAGATGGGCGCGGGATCGGGGGGGCATGCGGGTATCGGTGCGGGGCATTGGGCGATCCTCTCGAACGACAGACGCTGTGCGTGTTCAATCCTTGAAGTGGCAATCAAATAACACATCGCCATCGGGCAGCACATAGACATCGGTCTTTGGCCGGGCCGCATCGGCGAGGCGGTCCAATGGGCGGAGTGTCAGCCCGGGCTTGCCGGACCCTAAAATGACGGGTGCAATCAACATATGCAGCCGGTTGATCACACCGGCATCAATGAAAGACGAGACGGTCGTCGCGCCGCCCTCGATCAGCAGGCGCTTGAAACCACAGGCAAACAGCGCGTCGACAATGGCGCGCGGGGGGAGCTGGCCGTCAACGCGCGGGATCTGGATGACCTCGACGCCAGCGGGGGCTGCACCGCCGCACGCATTGATCAGCACGCGGCGTGCGCCATCGGCTCCGTCAAAGCATTTGGGGTTTGGTTGCATCCGCATACTGGGATCGATGACAA
>Ga0247836_1007334_pt1 | contig 11735 bp, 10 predicted proteins | sample LaCruzMarch2015__4_FD_187116 | JGI IMG/M metagenome (GOLD analysis project Ga0247836, IMG submission 187116) | Freshwater microbial communities from meromictic Lake La Cruz, Castile-La Mancha, Spain - LaCruzMarch2015_14m | ecosystem: Environmental > Aquatic > Freshwater > Lake | place: Spain...
AGCGGCACCAAGATGTTTATCACCGGGGCGACCTACGGGCGGCTCGTCAAGCTCTTGGCCATGCACGATGGGAAGCCAGCGATCGTGCTCGTGCAGTTGCCCGCCGCCGACACGACCACGTTTCGACTGCGACACTATCCACTCCATCCGCTCAAGCACACCCACAACGCGGCGCTTGAGTTCACGGACTTCGAAGTCAGCGACCATGATCTGCTCACCGCACCAGCCGGCGGCGACGGCATGTCGATCGTCTGGCACGGGCTCAACCGCGGCCGCACCACGCTCGCCGCCCAGGCCGCGGGCACCCTGCGGCTCTTGCTGGCCCACGCAGCCGAGCACGCCGGCCGCCGGGAAAGCTGGGGCCGGCCAATCGCCACTCGTGAGCTTGTGCAGGGCCGGCTCGGCCGGATCGCCGCAGCGATCACGGCCTGCGACGCGGTGGCCTCGTGGGCGGCGGCCGCGGTCGACGGGGGAGGGGGCGAATGGGAGGCGATCGCGGCCAAAGTGGTGGCGAGCACGTGCGTCCGCGAGGCGGCGATCGACAGCTTGGGCATCCACGGCGGCCGGGCCTTCCTGGTGGGCCATCCGTTGGGCGACTCGCTCCACGACCACTTCGCCGTCGGCGTCTACGAGGGGGAGAGCGACCTGTTGGGCCTGGCGCTCTTCCGCGGCCTCGCCAAGGGGCATCCGCTGGCGGCGGTGCAGCGGGACGCGGGCCGCCTGCAGCGGATGGCGGGCTGGCTCGCCTGGCGGGCCGGGGCCTGGAGCCGCTCATGCCGCCGCGACGACACCGGGATCCTCGACCGCGGCCTGCGGGCCCACGCCCGGGCGGCCCGCCGCGGGCTCACCCGCGCGGCCCTGGCCATCGATCGGGCAATCCGCCGACACGGCCGCGGGCTGGCCGAGCGGCAGCTCGAGATCGGCGGGCTCTCGGCGGTGGTTCGTGACCTGGCGAGTGTTATGGCCGTGGCCCACCATGCCGATGCCGCGGGCGACGAGGCGGCGGCGGCGAGGGCGGATGTGTGGTGCCGTCTGGCCCTGGCCCGGGTCAATTGCCGTCATCCGGGGCCGGACGACCTCGCAGCCCTTGCGGCCCTGGGCAAGGCCGCAACCGACGGCCTGCTCGGCCGTTAGAGTGGGGTTGGCCGCTCGGCCGATTCATCCCTTTCCAGAGGTATCTTCAATGGCTCACAAGGTTGCATGGCGTCTGGTGTCTGCGGTGATCGTCGGCTGCTGCGTTTCCGTGGCTGTGGCGGCCGATGGCGAGAAGAAGCGGCCTGATCCGGAGCAGATTTTCAAGCGGAAGGATGCCGACGGCGACGGCTCGCTGTCGCCTGCGGAATACAAGAAGGGGATGCCGGAAAAGGCCCTGGCCAAGGCCGACGAGCGGTTCAAGAAACTCGACACCAGCGGCGACGGCAAGCTCTCGCTCGACGAGTTCAAGGCGGGCATGAAGCCCAAGAAGTGAGCGGACGGGATCGCTTGCGGAGCGGCCCGACCAGTGGGTAGTCTTCAGGGAATGGCAGAGCGGGGGGCAGGCGACTGCCCCCGCTGGGCCTCACTCCGTGGGGGCTTCGCTCATGAGTCCGGGGCTTTCTGATCGGCGGGTGAGCCGTGCGTCGGGCATGACGCTCGTCGAGTTGCTCGTGGTGATCGCGATCATCGCGCTTTTGATGGGGCTGCTTTTGCCGGCTGTGCAGGCCGTCCGCGAGTCGGCCCGCCGGGTGCAATGCAGCAACAACCTCAAGCAGATCGGGATGGCGACGCAGTCGCACCTTCAGGCGTGGCAGACCTTCCCCAGCGCCGGCTGGTGCTGGGGCAACGGGCCCGACCCCAACGCCGGCTACCGCGAGGAGCAGCCGGGCAGCTGGATCTACAATCTGCTCGCCTACATGGAGCTTTCGGGGCTGCGGAACATGGGCGCCAGCCTGACCGGGGCGGCTAGGAACTCGGAGGTGCGGAAGGTCATCGAGACAGCGTTGCCCGGGATGAGTTGCCCATCCCGAAGGCCCGCGCCGAAGCCCTTCCAGTTTGTACATGGCGGCTGTTTTGCGCGACTCGAACGGCCGGCCCTCATCGCCGCAACTGACTACGCCGGGTGTGGCGGATCGCGGCGGGTCGCAGTTAGTGGAGTTTGTGTGGCCGTTGAGCAGCGTCCTGATGGGGTTTGGCGTTGCACGAGCCGGAGCAATGATGGCTACGGGTTACTCAACCTCCCAAGCAATCAGCAGGAGATTGCGAGACAGCTGACAAATGGCTACCCGCACCGGCCTGACCCACCGTTGAAACTGGACCAAGTTGAACTGATCGATGGGGTGATCGCGAGCTTTGGTCGCGTCAGGGAAGACGACGTCACTGACGGTCACAGTAACACCATTCTCGCTGGAGAGAGGACGTTGCACCCGGAGTATTACGAAAGGAGCTACTGCGAGAACGACCAGGGGTGGACAGTCGGGTACGATTGGGACAACATTCGCTTCACGCAACCTCGGGACGCCCGTCCAAACGAGCCATGCCTCCAGCCAGACTCATCGATTCCGCCGGGGCATGTGGATTGTCAGGGCCAGTATGGCAGCGCACACAGCAGCGGCGTTGGCTTTGTTTCTTGCGATGGTTCGGTTCGCACGATCGCGTACGGCGTTGATCGCGAGATCTATAAGCGTCTGGGTAGTCGAAATATGAACGACATTGTGATCCGAGTGGCGCAGTAGTAGGATTCAGCTCCGTCAGCCAAGCCTCACTCGCTCCGGACGAGAACCGGCCACCAGCTGCACAGATACCAGGCCCGGGGCGTGGCGAGCTCTGCCAGGGTCGCGAGCGACACGCCGGCCCCTGGCGACTGGCCGCCGAGCACCTCGTCGAGCAGGGCCTTGGGCTTGGTGTACTTCACGACCCGGGCCGTGTCGTCATCGAGGCCGGCGAGTTCGACGGCCCGGGCCACCGCGTCCTCCAGAAACCCGATCCGATCGACGAGGCCCGCCTCCTTGGCCTGCTCGGCGGTGAAGATCCGGCCGCTGGCCACCTTGTCGATCGCCGCGTCGTCGAGCTTCGGCCGGCCCCCCTTCACGATCGCCTTGAAGCGGGCAAACATCCCGTCCACCAGCGACTGGAGGATCTTCCGCTCCTCCTCGGCCACCTCGGGCGAGCGGTCGCGCGTGGGGCTGAGCATCTGCTTGAGCGGGCCGCTGGCGATCGAGTCGTCGCGGATGGCGAGCTTTTCCAGCGCCGCCGAGACGTCGAAGTGCGGAATGATCACGCCGATCGAGCCGGTCAGCGTGGCCGGCTCGGCGAAGATCACGTCCTCGCGGCCGCCGTTGGCCATAGCCACGTAGTAGCCGCCGCTGGCCGCCAGCCCCCCCATGCTCACGACCACCGGCAGGTCGCGGTCGGTGATCAGCGTCGAGAGCCGGTGGTGGATCTCGTCGCTGCCGCTGACCGTGCCGCCGGGAGAATCGACGCGGAGCACGACCGCCTTGACCGCCGGGTCGTCGGCCACGTGGTCGAGCTGCGCGCGGGCGAAGCCGTCGCCCCCCATGATCGCCCCGGCGACCGTCACGATCGCGATCTTGTCGGGCGCGGCGCGGGAGAGGGAGTGGTGGGTCTCGAGCACCCGGGCGTCTGTCTGGAAATACTGCGAGAAGGCCGCGGCGCTGCCCAGGGCCCAGAGGAGCGACAGCCCCGCCACCGTCCAGGCCAGCCGCGTGCCCCAGCGGTTCCACGCCCCCGCCTGCTCCAGGATCACCCGCGTCGGCCTCTGTTCCTCGATCGCCATGGCGTGCCCTCGTGGTCGCAACGTGCCGGCAGCGCGCCTGCGGCGCCGCCCCGCTCCATGGTACCGCCCTCGGCCCGCCGACGCGCAGGGCGGCATTGCGGTTGTCGAGTTGTCGGGCCGACCGCTACCTTCAGCGGTCTGCGGTCGCCCAGAGCGTGCCGCGCGAGCCAGCCAGAAGAGGAGCGACCACGTGTTCGTCTGCGTCAGCACGGAATGCCTGCCCGACATGCCCCTGGCGGCCGCGATGGAGCGGCTGTCGGAACTCGAGTTCACGGCCGTGGAACTCGACGTGCACGAGCACGGTGGGCACCTCCAACCGGCTGCCGTGGCGGCCGATCCGGAGGGGGCAATCGCCGCCTGCAGCGACCTCCAGCGGCTCCGGCCTGTGGCCGTCTCGTTCGCTGCGGCCGAGACCCCGGCGGTCTACGACCTGTTTGAGTCCTGCTGCCGGCTGGCCAAGTCGCTCGGTGTGGTGACGATGGTGGTGGAGTCGTCGGAGCTCGGCACCCCCTTCAACGGCGAGATCGAGCGGCTCCGAAAGCTCGTGGGCATCGCCGCCGGTTTCGGTGGGATCGTGGCGGTCAAGACCGCCGCGGGCCGGATGACGCAAGACACCGAGACCACCGCCTCGCTCTGCCGCAACGTGCCCGGCCTTGCCGTGACGCTCGACCCCAGCCACTTCATCTTTGGCAGTAAGAAGCCCGCCTCGTGGGAGCCGATCCTCAAGTATGTCGCCCACGTTCACCTGCGGGACACCAAGCCCGACGTGTTTCAGGTGCGGATTGGCCAGGGCGGCGTGGAGTATGGAAAGCTCGTCAGCCTGCTCCAGCGGGGCGGCTACAAGCGGGCCCTGTGCGCCCACATGCCCCCGCTCGCGGGCGTGGATCAGGTGGCCGAACTCCGCAAGATGAGGCTCCTGCTCGAGAGCCTGCTGTAGCACCTGCCGGGCCATGCGGTGATGCGGGCCGGTCCGCCGGCGGTCAGCGGAGCGTGGTGGTGCCCGAAGCTTCGGCGCGGCTGGCCATTTCGGCGTAGTTTCGCGACTGCTCTTCGTCGCCCTGTTCGGCGTACATTGTGGCAAGATTGCCGTAGGCCACGGCCAGGGCCCGCTCCTCGAGTTGCCGCTCGTCAACGGCCGTCACCATCAAGTCCACGCCCTGGCGACTGAGCTCCAGGGCGTCTTCTCGGCGCTCGACCTGCCAGTAGGAGATCGCCATGCTGACATACGACTCGCCCAGCCGGCCGAGTTCACCTTCGCGGGCGAAGCGGTCGTTATCCACCCAGAGCGGGATGGCCCGGTCGAACCAGGTCACGGCGGTGGCATGATCGCCCCGCTGGAGGCTGTGCAGGATCCCGATCCGGAACATCAGTTCGCCGAGTTCCTTTTGCTCACGGTCGGTGAGTTCACGCTGTTCGCTGCCCCGTTCCAGGTAGGCGGCTGTGAGCGTGGCGTTGTCGAGCATGTCGGAGGCATCGCCGCGGATCTGGGCGGCCGTGATGGCGTCGGTGAGCCCCTGGCCGACATCCCAGTCGATCTGTCGGCGGCGCCAGGGATCGGCGACGGTCTCCCCGATGCGGTCGCGGAGTTCGAGCATCCGCTTCACCCAGGGGAGCGGCTCGATCGACTCGGTCGAGCCGGCTGCGACGGCCAACGCCCCGCGGCAGAGTTGGAGTTCGAGCACCTGCCGCTTTGTGGGGTCTCCGCTGAAGTCCTTGACGAGGGTCTCGCTGCGAAGGATCCACTTGGGAATCACGCGGCTCTTCTGCTGCCAGGTTCCCTCGGCGATCGCCAGGGCCGTGCCGAGGTGGGCGTCGAGCAGAATTTCCCGGACCGGCGCTTCCAGCCGCGAGTTCGGCTTCGATAGCAGCGGAGCGGCAGCCTTGATGGCTGCCGTGAAGTGTTCCACCGCGGCGCGGTGGTCGGGAGCTTTCCCTGCCAAGGCCACGCGGCCGAGCAGGCGGGCAGCCTGGGCCGCGACCAGTGGCGGCTGCTCCGCACCGGCCTGGACGCGCTCGATGATCGTGCGGGCCTCCGCCGGCCGGTCGAGTGCCAGTAACACGGAGGCATGCCTGAGCCGCACCAAGGGTGATTCGGGGTCGAGGCGGGCCAGAGACTCGGCATGCCCCAGGGCCTCGGACCAGCGGCCCTGGCTGCTCGCCATGGCCAGCAGCATGCGGTGGGCCCGGACATGATCCGGGTCGATCTGGACTGCGTGCTGGAGGTCGGCGAGGGCATACGCCGAGCAGGAGTCGAGCTCTTCCTCGGCCCGCAGCACGAAGGCATCGGGATCCAACGGCTCAATCAGGATCGCCGTGGCCTGGCGGGTGCCGGGCTCGAGGCTCAGGATCACGCCGCGCTCGGGGTAGACTTCACCGATCACTGCATCTTGCTGGTCGCGAATGCCCACGGTTCGGAGGTCGGCGATCTCCAGTTGGCGGGCGAGGTCGGCGATGGGCATCGGCTCGGCGAGCTTGATGCGAATCGTGGCGACAGTGTCGCCCGAGAAGCTGACTGCGACGCGATCAAAGGGGGCGATCTTCCAGGTGGCAACTCCCTCGGCATCGTCTTCCACCACCGGTTCACGGGGGCCCCAGGTGGCGTCGAGTTCGGCCCGGCTCGTCTTGCCAGGCAGAGCGCCCCGGAAGCTGGCGGGGTCGATCGACAACGTGGGCATCTCGTCGGGTGTGGCCGCAACCGGGGCGTTGACAGTCGGCTTGGCGGGTTCCGCGTCACGAGCCTGCGCGGAGAGAGCCTCGTCCTTGTCGGCAGCAGCATTGGCGTTGGCCTCGACGGTGATCGTGAGCGGCTTGGGGAGCGAAGCGACCCGCTCCGAGATCCAGCGTCGAAAGCCGCTTGTCGGCGTGGCTGCAGCCGGCGCCGGCTTCGGAGCCGCAGTCGGAATCACTGCTGCCGCCACGGTCGGTGGCGTCGGCGGACGTGGATCGCTCCAGTCGGCAACCTGACGGACCCGTGGTGTTGCCGGCTCGATTCCGGCGGCCGGCACGACGGAACTGTCATCGGCTTCGGCCTCAGCATCGGCCTCGGTCGTCGCAGCCTGCTCCGAGGGAGGAGGCACGCGAAGCGACTGGAGCCAGCCGGGAAGCTGGAGGGCGGCCGGAGGATTGGCCGGCTCGCCGTCGGCGGCATGGACGCAGGCGGCGATCACGATCACGATCGACAGCGGCAGGAGGGAGCGCGACATCAAGTACCGCAGCGTGGCCACGAGGCATCTCCTTGGTCGGACATGGCGAAAGCCGGCGGGCCCGCGGCCCGAAGCGAGGGGACGGTAGAGGCTGCCTGCCGGCCAGTCCAGACCAGACCCGCCGGCGGAAACGGCGGCATTCAGGCCGCTGGGGCGGGGCGGCCGCCCTGGCCAGCTAGACCCCCCAGCTCCCCGACTTCTGGCCGCCGTGCGACTACGATGGGGGAGACTCGTGCGAGGTGTTCATGCCCGATCCCAACCGAGAACAAACGGCAGCCGCTCACGTCATCGTGGTGGGGGGCGGCCTGGCCGGCCTGGCGGCTGCCGCGGCAGCGATCGACCGGCAGGGAGCGGGACCGGCCAGCGTCACCATCCTCGAGCCGGCCGATCGGGCGGGGGGCGTGCTCGGCACCGTCCGACGCGACGGGTGGCTCGTCGAGCGTTCGGCCGACTGCTTCCTTGCCGCTCGACCGGAGGGCATGGCTCTCGTTGAGCAACTCGGGCTGCACGGCGACCTGGTGGGCGTCGACCCCAGGGTGAGGCGGGCGCTTGTCTGGCATGCTGGGCGGACGGTGCCGGTGCCGCGCGGATTCCGGCTGCTGGCCCCTGGGCATGTCACGGGAATCCTGCACTCGCCGCTCTTGTCGCCGGCGGGGCGGCTGCGGGTGCTGGCCGAGCGGTTCGTGCCGCGGCGGACGACTGGCCCGGAGGAGTCGCTGGAGGCGTTCGCCGTGCGTCGCCTCGGCCGCGAGGCGTTCGAGCGGCTGGTGCAGCCGCTGGCGGCGGGCATCTGGACGGCCGATCCAGCCCGGCTCGGCATGGCGGCTGCCTGCCCGGAGTTCATCGCGATGGAGCGCGACAGGGGCAGCCTGTGGGCGGGAGAACGGGCTCGCCTTCGCGAGACCTCCGCGGGTGACGCGACGGGGGCCCGGTACGGCCAGTTCGTGAGTTTTCTCGGGGGCATGCAGACCCTTACCGACCGGCTCGTGGAATGGCTGCGCGGCCGCGGCGTCGTCATCCGCCCGGGCCGTGCGGAGCGGTTGGCCCGGGCCGGAGATCGCTGGCAGCTGACGGTCGATGCGGCCGATGGTGGTCTCACTGCGCTTGCCGCCGACGCCGTCATCATCGCCACCCGTCCCTCGGCCGCGGCGGTTCTGCTGGCCGGACTTGATCCGGAGTTGGCCGCCGACCTCGCCGGCATCGCCACTGCGGGATCGGCGATCGTGTCGCTGGGGTTTGCTCGTGACGAGGTCGCACATCCGCTCGACGCAGCGGGGCTCGTGGTGCCGCGCACGGCCGGGCGCCGGGCCTTGGCCGTTAGTTTTTCAAGCTCAAAGTTTCCGCACCGGGCCCCGGCCGGGTGCGTGCTGGTCAGGGTGTTTGTCGGCGGCGCCCTCGACCCCGAGTCGCTGGCGCTCGACGACGGGCGGCTGGTCGACCTCGCGATCACCGAGGCGGCCACCTTGATCGGCGCCACGGGCCGCCCGCGGCTCGTGCAGGTCGATCGCTGGGCCCACGCCATGCCTCAGTATCACATCGGACACGCCGATCGAGTTGACCGGATCGTGGCGGCCGTCGCCCGTCATCCCCGGCTCGGGCTGGCCGGTGCGGCCTATCGCGGCGTGGGCATCCCGCAGGTCATCGCCTCAGGCCAAGCCGCGGCCCGCAAGATCACCGGCGAACTCTGACTCGGGCCCCGCGGCTACTTCTTCTTCGCACCCGCCGCCGGAGTATCGCCTTCGCCCTCTTCCTTGGCCTTCTTCTTTTTCTTCATCGCGAGTTTGGGCACGCGCACCTTGGGCAGGCCGATCGGGCTGCGACCTGCCTGCCAGCGCTCCTGCTCCTTGAGCTTGGTGATTCGCTCGGCCCGAGTCAAAACCCCGCGGACGCTCGTGCCTCCCTTGCGAACCCGAAGGCTCTTGTCCATGGTCATCGGGCTGTCTCCTGAAAGTAGGCGAAGGGGGGTGGCGTGGAGGCGGGCCAGAATGCGGTCTCGCTCCGCAACCCAAAATAGGCCGATTTGCCGCGTTCTTCAAGGCCTGCCCCTGGCGGCCGGGCTGCGGCTCCTCCCCGCCCGCCCCGCCTACGACCGGGCTCGTTCGACCGTGCTCACCGCCCCAGCTTGCTGATCGCCCCCAGGAACCGTTCCATGCTTTCCGGGCGGGCCGCCGGTTCGGCCGCCAGGCAGGCCATGATCGAGGCGGCCAGAGGCTGGGGAATCTCGGGCCAGTGCTGCTCGATGGGGTCTGGCGGCGTGTCGTGCGACATCGCCACATTGCCGGTCTGGCCGCGTGGCCAGGGGGAGGCCAGGGTGCAGAGCTCGTAGGCAGTGACCCCGAAGGAGAAGACGTCGAGCCGCTTGTCGGCCTGTCTGTGGCGGACCACCTCGGGGGCCATGTAGTTCGGGGTGCCGATCCGGTTGCCCGGCTGGAGGAAGACGGGCTTGTCGGGCACGGTCAAGCCGAAGTCGAAGAGGATCAGTCGCCCGTCGGGTCGGAGCATGAAGTTGCGCGGACAGATGTCGCGGTGCACGAAGCCGGCGTGGTGCACGGTGGCGATCGCGCTGGCTGCCTGCCGCACCAGTTCGAGCTTCTGGACCGGCGACAGCGCGACTTTCTTGGTGGTCAGCAGGCTATGCAGCAGGGTGCCCTCGACGAACTCCTGCAGCACAAACGGTTCGCCCGTGGTCGACTCGCCCCACTCGAGCGTGCGGGCGATATTGGGGCCGGCGATCTGCTTCCCGACCTCCCCCTCGCCCGGCTTACCGAGCCCCTTGTAGCGGCCCTCGATCGGTGCGCTTTTCACGCGGTCGATGATCTTGAGGCCGCGAATCTCGCCGTCCTCAAGATCCCGCACCTTGTAAAAGGCCGACATGGTGCCGGAGTTGCTCTCGCGCAACCGCTCGAATCGCTTCCAGAGGTCGACCTGCTTCGGCCGCGTGCCAAACAACCCCGAAAAAATGCCCATCGCAAGTGCCCGAAGGGAAGCCGATCTCGCCGCGGAAACCACCCCGCTGGCGTTGTCCTGCGGCGTTTGGCCGCCAACACCCTGGAAGATACACCACCCGGGCGGGCAGTACGATCCTGTGCCCCGCGGCAGAGGCGGGCCTCAGGTCGCCGAGCGACCGTCACAAGGCTTGTTTGAGCTGCGCGAGTTCCACGTGCACAGCCTCGAGCTCTCGCTCGATCCGCGGCACTTCGCCGGGATCATCGGGCTGCTGCTTCGCCCCCGCCAGGAGCTGTTGCAGCTTCGCGATCTTCTGATGCAGCACCTCCATCCGCTTTTTCTGTTTTTTGTCCATCGGTCTTCTCCTCGGGAGCAGCGGGGCGCGGATTCTCACCGCCGGAGGTCGGCCGGGCCCCGCCGCGGACTGAATCATCCTCGTCCCGACCACCGGCGGCATTCGCGGCTTCGATGTCGTCGAGGTAGGTGCGGGCGTAGGCCTTGACCGGATCGGGCAGGTCGTTCACGCCGGTATGCAGCTGCCGCATCCAGCCCGAGATCAGCACCACCGCCACCCCCAGGCCGACGGTGACCGACAGCCATTGCTTCCGAGCGTCACGAATCCACTGGGTGCTCGCGCCGCGGCCCACCAGACCGCTGGCCAAATAGAACACGATCAGCGCCAGCAGAAACTTGACGCCGAACAGCGCGTGGTAGCCGGTCTGCCCCATCCAGTCGCCTCCCCAGAGCTCAGGCGCCGCCTTCACGCGGCGCATCAGCAGCACGTAGTTGACCAGGCCACTGGCCAGCAGGAGCGTGATCGCGCCGATCACCCAAGGGAGCCAGCGCCGTCGGACGCCGGTGTGGAGGCGGTCGGCGGTTTCGGCACCCAACTCCTCGGCCGCGGGCACAAAGGCGACGCGGGCGAACAACAGGCCGCCGAGGGCCACGATCGCGGCCAGCACATGGGCCCAGCGGAGCAGAAGCGTGAGAGGATCCATGAGAGGCTCGGGAGGGAAGGTGGAGGTGGGGCGGGGCTTGGGAGACCGGACGAAGTTTGCCGCGGCGATGCTTTCGGCGCCTGCGGACGTGCCGTCCGGCCGGCCCGATCGTACCTGATTGAACGGGGCCGACCAGCCGCCGCCGGGCGGAACGGTCCACACCAGTGGCGGTCGCCGGGCGATCGCCGTACAGTTCGACAATCTGGCCGTCGGGCCGGTCCGTCCGCTGCCACGACTGGTCCTGTCGCATGGATCCCTGGGCCGACAATTTCCGGGCCGACGACTCGTTGCCCGGAGCCAGGCCGCATGAGCGGTGGATGCGGCTGGCCCTCGAGGAAGCCCGGGCGGCCGCCGCGGAAGACGAGGTACCCGTGGGGGCGATCGTGGTCGCGGCGGGCCGCGTGGTCGGCGGCGGCCACAACCAGCGGGAGCAACTCGCCGACCCGACAGCCCACGCCGAGATGATCGCGATCACGCAGGCCGCGGCCAGCCTCGGCTCCTGGCGGCTCGAGGGTTGCACACTGTATGTCACGCTCGAGCCCTGCCCGATGTGCGCCGGCGCCATTGTGCAGGCCCGAGTCCCGATCGTGATCTGGGGTGCGCCGGACCCCAAGGCCGGGGCGGTCGAGTCGCTCTATCGGCTGTTCGACGACCAGCGTCTCAACCACCGGGTCGAGCACGTGGGGCACGTGCTGGCCGATGAATGCGGCCGGCTGCTCACGGAATTCTTCCGCGGCAAGCGGTCGTGACCCTGGCGCTCAGCCGCGCTGATCGATGGGCCTGAAGTCCCGGAGCGTCGCGCCGGAGTAAACCTGC
>Ga0247836_1007336_pt1 | contig 11731 bp, 12 predicted proteins | sample LaCruzMarch2015__4_FD_187116 | JGI IMG/M metagenome (GOLD analysis project Ga0247836, IMG submission 187116) | Freshwater microbial communities from meromictic Lake La Cruz, Castile-La Mancha, Spain - LaCruzMarch2015_14m | ecosystem: Environmental > Aquatic > Freshwater > Lake | place: Spain...
TCGCGCGAGCAAGGCATTCCCGTCGGGCCGGGCCGTGGTTCTGGTGCGGGCTCGCTGGTCGCATATGCTCTGGGCATCACCGACATAGACCCGCTGCGCTTCGAACTCGTGTTCGAGCGATTCTTGAATCCTGAACGTGTGAGTCCGCCCGACTTCGACATCGACTTCTGCCAGACTCGTCGCGGCGAGGTCATCGAGTATGTGCGGCAGAAGTATGGCGAGCGCAGCGTCAGCCACATCATTACCTTCGGCACCATGGGGGCGAAGAGTGTTATTCGCGACGTGGGTCGTGTGCTGGGCTGGAGCTATGGCGATGCGGACAAGCTGTCAAAGATGATTCCGACCGAGTTGGACATCGAGCTGAAGACCGCCGTCGAGAAGAATCCTGAGCTGAAGCAACTGGTCGAAACCGATGGCAAGACGCAAGAATTGTGGAAGCACGCGACCTTCCTGGAAGGCATCACACGCGGCGTCGGCGTGCATGCAGCGGGCATCGTCATTGGCGATCGTTCGCTGGATCATTTCATCGCGCTGACACGAGACAAGGATGAGCAGATTTTGTCGCAGTTCGCGATGAAGCCGCTGACCGAGCTAGGCATGTTGAAGATGGACTTCCTCGGCCTGAAAACGCTGACGGTGATTCAGGAGGCGGAGTATTGGATCCACAAGCGCGTGCCAGACTTCAATGTCGGCGCAGTGCCGCTGGATGATCGCAAGACTTTTGAGATGCTGAAGCGCGGCGAAACGGTCGCGGTGTTCCAAATGGAATCCGGCGGCATGATCAATACCTGCCGTCAGCTCGGGCCGGATACAATTGAAGAAATCATCGCTATCCTGGCGCTCTATCGTCCGGGACCGATGCAGTTCATCCCTGACTACATCCGACGCAAAAAAGGCGAGGAACAAGTGGAGTATCCGCATCCCTTGCTGGAAAAGATCGCCAAGGAGACCTACGGCATCCTGGTCTATCAGGAGCAGGTCATGCAGGCCGCGAACTTGCTCGCGGGCTTTTCACTGGGACAGGCTGACTTGCTGCGTCGAGCGATGGGCAAGAAGGACTTGAACGAGATGGTGAAGCAGCGCCTCGTGTTCGTCGAGGGCTGCATGAAGACCAATGAGATCCCTGAGAAGCAGGCCAACGCAGTCTTCGACTTGCTGGAAAAGTTTGCGCAGTATGGTTTCAACAAGTCGCACTCCGCCGCCTACGGAGTCGTCACCTACCGCACCGCATATCTGAAGGCAAACTACCCCGTGGAATTCATGTGCGGCGTGCTCAGCTTGGAGATCAGCAGCACGGATAAGATTGCTAATTTCGTCAACGAAGCCGAGCGCATGGGCATCAAGGTGCTACCGCCAGACATCAACAAGAGCGACCTTAAGTTCAGCCCCGAGCGCTCGGCCAAAGCGGGCGAGCCTGATGCGATTCGCTTCGGCCTAGCGGCGATCAAGAATGTCGGCGAAGCAGCCATGCAGGCCGCGGTCGTTGAGCGTGAGAAACACGGAGACTTCACATCATTGGATGATTTCACCGCGCGCATGGATACCCGCGCGGTAAATAAAAAGATGCTCGAAGCGCTCATCAAAGTCGGTGCCTTTGATTTTAGCAAAAAGACCAGGCTGTTTCTGTTCGGACGAATGGACCAAGCGATGGCTGGTGCCGCACTTGCCCAACGCGACAAGAAAAGCGGGCAAGCGAGCTTATTTGGTGACTTCGATTTGATGCCCTTAGCACCCGTGCAGACTGCCATTCCTGAGAGCACTGATGAATGGTCTAAATCGGACCTGATTGGCTTCGAGAAGGAGTTGCTCGGCTTTTATGTCAGTGGTCATCCACTGGACACGTATCGTGGCAATTTCGACTCGCCCAAGCTGACCAAGATTGCCGCCATTGAGGAGATCACGGAGAAGACGACTATTACCATCGCGGGACTGATTCAGAGTTGTGAGGTCAAATACACAAAGAAGGACAACAAAGCCTTCGCTGTGCTGAAGATCGAAGACTTCACCGGAGCCATCGAGGCCATGTGCTGGAACGAAGCCTTCGAGAAAGGCAAGGAGTTGCTCAAGCCCGGCACGGTGGTCGCCATGCGTGCGACCTGTGAGAAAGATCAGCGCTCGGAGATGAACCGGCTGATGGTGCGTGAGGTGAAGCCCCTGAAGCCCAAGAAGGTATCACCAAAAATCGAAGTGGTGGAAGACGTGCCACAGGTGCTGCTGCTGAAGCTGGACACCGCGAAGCACAGCATGGGCGACCTGGAAACGATTCGTGACATCCTCGCGGATCATCCAGGTGAAGTGCCCGTGCAGTTCGAGATTCGCAGGGCGGGCCAGGACACGATCAAACTTGCCGCAGGTGAGGACTTCAGCGTCTCGCAGACGACCTTGCTGATCGAAATGCTACAGCCTTGGATGTGAGGTGCGACTGGCCTTCCTCGGTGCCATCGACTTCACACCACGGCGGTGAGCAGCGGCCTGCCATTGAAATGCGCATCCAGGTTGTCGAGCAGCAGCTGCGACATCTCGCCCCGAGTCTCGCGTGTGGCGCTGCCGATGTGCGGCAGCAGCGTCACCTGTTCCATGGCCAGCAGTTCGGCAGGCACCTTCGGCTCATGCTCGAAGACGTCCAGCCCGGCGCAGGCGATCACGCCCTCGCGCAGCGCTTCGATCATCGCGGTTTCATCGACGATGCTGCCGCGAGCAATGTTGATGAGAGTGCCTTTCGCACCGAGGGCACGGAGCACGTCGATATTGATGAGGTGCTTGGTCTTGTCACCGCCGGGGCAGGCGACGATCAAAAAGTCCGACCACGCGGCAAGGCTCACTAGCTCAGCGTGGAAGGCATACGGCACGTCCTGCGCGCTGCGACCGTGGTAGCCGATCTGCATCCCGCAGGCCGTGAGCCGCTGCGCGATGGCCTTGCCAATTCGACCCAGGCCAACGATACCTGCGCTCTTGCCGGAGACCTTGCCCGTCAGCGTGGTCGCGCCCTTGTCCCACTCACCCGCATGCAGCCAGCGATTGGCCTGCACGAGGCGGCGGCTGGTCATCAGCACCAGGGCAACCGCGATGTCAGCCACGTCATCGGTCAGCACATCCGGCGTGTTGGTCACCCGAATGCCACGTGCCCGACAGTAGTCGATAGGCACGCCATCATAGCCCACGCCATTGACGCTGATGATCTCCAGCGCCGGCAGTTGATCGAGAAACGTTGGCAGCATGACACTGCCGCCTGTCATGACAATGCCACGCACCCGCGAACCGACATCGCGCAGTAACTGATCCCGATCCGTCGCATGGAAGTGGTCCACAACCTCGTGCTTCTCACGCAAGGGTTGCAACAGGAACTCGGGTAGAGGAGCGATTTGCAGGATCATTGTTTGAACAGTGGTGGGGTGAATAGCGCGCCCAACAACCCGGCAAAGATACCACCGAGGACATCCGCCATCCAGTCAAAAGGATCGTTGCCGCTGCGCCCAGGCGTGAAGGTCTGATGCCACTCATCCAGCGCCCCATTCACCGCGCAAAAGATCACGGTCCAGAGCAGCGCCGAACGCCAATTCTCCAAACGGATGGCGCGGTGAAAGCAGAAGCCCCAGATGGCGAAAAAGGCGAAGTGCTGCACCTTGTCCTGCCAGGTGAAAAGTAGGTGGGGTACATAACTAGCCTGCGACGAGGCCACGAACAGCACCACCAGCAAGACGAAAACACAAGCCCACCAAAAACCGCGATGCACGGGCAGCAATCTCATGGGCCTAGTCGCGCAGTTCTTGCTCAAGTCGCTCGCTGAGCCACTGCTTGATCATGCTCTGGTAGTTCAGATAGCGGCGGCGGGCGATGCGCTTGATACGACTCAGCATGCGGGGGTCGAAGCGCAGTGTGATCGTCGTGCTCTCGCGCACATCCGGGCGATGCACGGACATCTGCATGATGCGACCGTCCAACTGATGATCGGCCCAGAACTTGCCTTCAGCCTCGTCCGTTTCAAAGGTGGGCACTTCCTTCCAGGCGCGAATGACTTTTAGCGATGCGGCAGGTTCCATGGCTCAGATTTCCTCGGCTTTTTTGCGCTCGTAAAAGTAAGCTTCCTCGGTCGTCATCGGGCGCGCATAGATGACCCGGTAGCGTTTTCCGTCGGTCCAAAAGACGGAAAAAATAGGCGTGCCACTCAGCGCTCGGCCCAGACTAAAATACCGTGCATCCGCCCCGCTGGAGTCCGTGCCATCAGGCAGGAGCTTCAAAGAGAAAGGATCTTCGAACGACTCCTCAATGTCCTTGGGAGGCAGTTTCGCGAGGTCGAAGGAAACGTCGATCCAGTCAAAGTCCATGTGCGTGAGGGTTCTGGCGATATACGGTAATACGGCAGGTTAGCGGGGATATTGAATGAGTTCTATCTCATACCCCTCCGGCGCGTCAATGAAAGCAAAGACGCTGCCAGAGGAACTTTGGGTCGGCCCGTCCGACAAGGGATAGCCCAGGGCGGTGCTGTGCTTGGCGAAGGCTTCGATATCCTCCACCTCAAACGCGAGATGTGTCAGATCAGAGCAAAAGGTGACCGGACCGCTGGCAGGGAAGCTACAAATCTCGATCAACTCCTCGCTGCCCGGCGTCTTCAGGAAGACCAACTCGGAACCACGCGGCGACTTGTGGCGCTTCACTTCCTCCAGGCCGAGCACGTCCTTGTAAAACGAGATCGTCTTGTCCAAGTCGTTCACGCGATAGCGGGTGTGTAGGAGCTTTTTGACCATGCTAGAAAAACGATGTCGGGGTTAGTGCCATAGAACGATACGCACAGCAAAGGGCATTCCTGCCGGTTACCGCCGGAACCAGCCCATCAAACCCTTGCCGTTGCTTTCCGGCTTGGCTTTCTCGGCCGCTGGCTTTTCGCGATTGCCCTGCGGGCGCGCTGGGCTGGGCCCACCGGAACCACGATTGTCGGGGCGGCGCTGCGGTTTCTTGTGCTCGGGGTTGCGTGGCTTGCCTGGATCGGGCCTCTCGCGGCTGCGATTTTGGCCGCGCTCAGGGCGCTTCTCCTCAGGCGTGGCCGGAGCCGCTGCGGAGTAGTCAAAACCGTCGGCACGCCTGCGCACCAGCCCACGGCCGATGAAACGCTCCAGGCTTTTCAGCGAGCCCATCTCCTCGCCACAAGCGAAGCTAATCGCATCACCAATGGCCTGGGCGCGGCCGGTGCGGCCAATGCGATGCACATAGTCCTCGGGCTGCGGCGGGAAGTCGAAGTTCACCACGTGCGAGATGCCATCCACGTCGATGCCGCGGGCGGCGATGTCCGTCGCGACCAGCACACGCACCTTCCAGGCTTTGAAATCGGCCAATGCGCGCAGGCGTTGGTTTTGCGAGCGGTTGGCGTGTAGCGTGGCGCACTTCACCCCGCTCTGCTCCAGGCGCTTCGCGATCTTGTCCGCGCCATGTTTGGTGCGGCTGAAGACGAGCACCATTTGCAGTTCCTCGTCGCGCAGCAGCAAGTGCTTCAGCAACTCCAGCTTCAAGTGACGCGGCACTTCATAGACGACCTGGGTCACGGTCTCGGCAGGGTTCGAGCGCTTGCCGATCTGCACGGTTTTGGGAGCCTTCTGAAACTCGCTGGTCAGCGCCTCGATCTCCTTCGACAGCGTGGCGCTGAAGAGCAGGGTCTGGCGTTTCTTGGGCAACGTCTGCACGACACGGCGGATGTCCGGCAAAAAGCCCATGTCCAACATGCGATCCGCCTCGTCCAGCACCAGATGCTCCAGCTTGGAGAAGTCCGCCGCGCCTTGGCGCATCAGGTCTAGCAAGCGGCCGGGCGTGGCGATGACAATGTCGCAACCAGCCTTCAGGGCCATCATCTGCGGACGCTCGCCGACACCGCCATACACCTTGGCAATCTTCAGCGGCAGATGCTTGGCATACGCGATCACATTCTCCTCGATCTGCACCACCAGTTCACGCGTCGGTGCGATGATCAGCACACGCGTGCCACGCTTCGCTCCGCCCTTGGCCAGCTGCGATAGGATCGGCAGCGTGAAAGCTGCGGTCTTGCCCGTGCCCGTCTGCGCGATGCCGATCACGTCACCGCCCGCGATCACGGAGGGGATTGCCGCCGCCTGAATGGGCGTGGGTTCTGTGTATCCAGCTTCCTGGACAGCTTGCAAAATGAGGGGATCGAGACCGAGAGCTTTGAAGGGCATCCTTCCCCTTACGCCTTTAAATGGCGAAGTGCGAAAGGTTTGTGCCTCAGGTCACTGCGGCTTTCACACACAACAAGACAGGGCGCTCTGCCCTCATAGCGCCGTAGTGGCGGGCTGCGGACAGCCCGCCCTACCTGTCCATCCTCACACCGCGCGCGGATAATCCGTGTAGCCCTTCGCGCCATTCGTGTAGAAGGTGCCGCCTTCCGGCTCGACCAACGCCACACCTGCCTGCAAGCGCTCCGCGAGATCGGGATTACTGACGTAGTGATGACCGAAGGCCACGGCATCGAACAAACCAGCGCCGATGCCTGCATCGCCTTCGTCCTTGGTGTAGCCCATGTTGACCACCAGCGTACCTTTGAAGGCCTCGCGCGCCACGGGGACGATGTCGCCCGTCTGCACGCCGAAGAAGTCGGCCCGCATCAGGTCCAGGAACGCAATGCCGCGCTCATTGAGCTGCGTTGACACATAGTGCGTAAGGGCCACCGGATCGCTATCGATCATGTCATTGTAGCTGTTCAGCGGCGAGATGCGCACGCCCACGCGTTCCTTGCCCCACACGCTGATCGCGGCATCCACCACTTCAAGCAAAAGCCGGGCACGGTTTTCAATCGGGCCGCCGTAGGGACCCGTGCGCTTGTTGGCACCATCGCGCAGGAATTCATCGAGCAAATAACCATTCGCGCCATGCACTTCCACGCCATCAAAGCCCGCGGCCTTGGCATTCGCCGCTGCCTTGCGGAAGCCTTCGACAATGCCGGGCAGCTCGTCGTCGCGCAGCTCGCGCGGGATGACATACGGCTTCTTGCCTTCCGGCGTGTGAGTTTCGTCGCCCGTGATCATCAGCGGGCTCGGGGCCACGGGTTGGGCACCGCCATTGAGCAGCGGATGGCAGGCACGACCGCCGTGCCAGATTTGCAGGAAGATCAGGCCGCCCTTCGCATGGACCGCATCGGTCACCTTCTTCCATGCTGCGACTTGCGCGTCGGAGTAAATGCCAGGCTCGCGCGCTCCAAAAGCCGAGTTGCCTTCGATGGCCATCGTCGCCTCCGCAACGATCAAGCCAGCGCTGGCACGCTGCGCGTAGTATTCGGCCATGATGTCGGTCGGCACATGATCGGCATCCGCGCGACAGCGGGTCAGCGGGGCCATCAGGATGCGATTGGGGAGCGTCAGTGCGCCGACGGTCATGGGAGAGAACAGGTCAGACATGGTGAGGGTCAGGAGTTGGGGATGGAAAGGAAAACGTCAAGCTGCGATGCCGCGCGCAATCCGTCACGCCAGCGCGCCGGGATCGCCTCGACACCCTGCGCCGCGCCGAGCAACAAGCCCAGCGCCAGGGCACGCGCACAATTATCGCCACCGGCCATCGCATTCTCGATGAATGCGGTTTCGATGTCATCACCGTGCTTCAGCGTCAGGTAAATCAGGGCTGGCAAAGCCTGCGATAGCGAGCACGCACGCCCCAGTTGGCCAATCGCCTCAGTCGCGCTCAAGGGCAGCGCCTTCTCCGCAGCGTTCAGTGCCCAGGCGGGAGCCAAGGCGCGAATCGTTTCCGCCAGCGCTGCGCCATGCAGCAGGCGATGGCTCGCACGTGCCAGGAATTCGGCTGCTTCGACAGCATCTGGCGAGCGATGCGTCAGCACCGTTTGCTCGATGCTCACAGCGACCAGCTCACTCTCTGAACGATCGGCAAACATGGCCACCAGCGGTGCGATGCGTGCAGGCCCGGCTAGCTCATCGCTCGGTGCACCGCTGTTCGCCGTCGTCGCGCCCGATGCCAGATTCGCCAGCGTGCCCTTCGTGGCCTTATCAACGTAGTCGGTGTAACTCGGCCACATCGCACGCCAGTTATTGAGGAAAGCCTCAGCGCTCCACGCCCGCTCACGTTGCAGGAAGGTCAGCAAACGCAGCGCCTGATCGCCCACATGCCCCTGATCGCCTGCCTGCTTGTGCGGATGGTAGGACTCTGACCCCGGCGCGTGGAAATCAGTGACTCGCCCAAGGCGGGCCACAATGATCGCGGGATCATAGATCCAATGCACGCCGAGGGACAGAGCTTCAGCGACAAACGAACCATACAGCAAACCGGCGCGCCGGGAATCGAGGGAGGACATGGGCAATTTTGGGGGGGTTCGTGTTACAGCAGCGCTTCTTCCAGCTTGCCCGCCAGCACGCCCTTTGACACTGCACCGACTGAGCGGCTGACAACTTCGCCGCCTTTGAAGACGAGCAAAGTCGGCAGCGCCTGCACGCCATACTTCACCGCCAGCGCCTCGTTCTCATCCGTGTCGAGCTTAGCGACCTTGGCCCGACCTGCGAAGTCCGCGCTCAGTGCATCCAGCGCCGGGGCCATCATTTTGCAAGGGCCGCACCACGGTGCCCAAAAGTCCACCAGCACGGGGACATCGGATTGCAGCACTTCGACATCGAAGTTGGAGGAAGTCAGCGTAGTAGGGTGGTTCATAACGCAACATCAGTTACGGCCCATAGGCCCCTGCGGCTACAAGGAATGCAGCCCGCACGCTCATTAAAGCTTGCCCCCGACGCGCCAACGGCTCCCTCTTGGCCGCATGTTCGGCGCGTCCTCCCACGGCAAGAACAAGTTCTGGCTACCCCGTCCCCACCCCTCCAAGACCGGAGCCTCACCCGGCATCGAGAGGTCGAGCACCTCAAGCACATGCCCAGTGGCCCGCAGCGCGTGGTGTTCACCTGCTTCGACTACGGTCCTGATCAAGTGCAGGCCGTTGACGTGCTGGGTGTCGATGACTTCCTCGCTCATCACCGTGCCGACTGGGTCACCGTGCGCTGGATCAATGTGGACGGCCTCACCGACATTTGCATCATCCGCGCGCTGGCGAAGAAGTATGAGCTGCACCCCCTCGCCCTGGAAGACCTCGTGCACCCCGGCACCCGTCCCAAGGTCGAGACTTATCCCAGCGCCGGCGTGCACTCTTCTCGCCTGTTCATCCTCGCCCGCATGATCTACTTGGTGAAGGAGCAGCTGCACTGCGAGCAGGTCTGCTTCTTCCTCGGGCAGCACACCCTGCTCACCTTTCAGGAGACACATGGCGGCATCTGGGACGGCGTGCGTGCCCGCATCCTGCGCGACGGCTCACGCCTGCGCACCCAAGACGTGAGCTTCCTGCTCTAGGCGCTGATCGACGCCGTGGTGGACCAGTGCTTCCCCGTCATGGAGTGCTACAGCGAGCGGCTGGAAGCCGTCGAGTCCAAGGTGCTCAACCGTCCCAGCCCTGCCGTCATCCGCCGCATTCACGAAGTGAAACACGAGCTGCTCATCCTGCGCCGCGAGTTCTGGCTCATGCGCGAGCTACTGCACGCCCTGCAACGCGTGGACCACGCCAACTTCTCCCCCACCGCTTCCCTCTTCCTGCGCGATGTCTACGATCACAGCGTGCAAGTGCTCGACCTCATGGAGACCTACCGCGAAGTCGCCATCGGCCTGACCGAGACCTTCATGAACGCCATGAGCCACCGCATGAACGAGGTGATGAAAGTCCTCACCCTCATCGCCACCATCTTCATGCCGCTGTCCTTCCTCGCTGGCATCTTCGGCATGAACTTCGAGCACATGCCGGAACTAAAAAGCACGTGAGCCTACCCCTTCGGCTTCTTCGGGCTCTGCATCGTCGTCACCGGCAGCATGATCCTCTGGCTCCGCCGGCGCGGATGGCTGTGAGCCGTCGCCTTCCAGGCGTTGGGTAAAAGCTAGCCGTTGGATTAGACTGAATCGGACGCCACCGCCGATTCCTCCCAAGCGCGGGCGTTGCATTTGTCGGCTGCCGCTTATGGTGGCGACCCTCCTCAACCATTTCCACCCACCCTCGCACGCACCATGTATTTCCTCGGCATCGACAGCGGCACGCAGAGCACGAAGGCCATCGTTCTGGACCTGGACACCGGCAAGATCTTGGCCTCTGGCCAGTCGAAGTATGACCTGATCGACGGTCTGCCGCCGGGGCATCTGGAGCAGCATCCGCAGACATGGATCGACGCGGTGGACGAGTGCGTGACCGCCTGCGTGCAGCAGCTGGGCGACAAGGCGAAGCTGATCGCGGGCATCGGCGTCAGCGGACAGCAGCATGGGCTAGTGGTGCTGGATGCGAATGATCAACCCGTACGCCCGGCCAAGCTGTGGTGCGACACCAGCACGCAGCCACAGTGCGAGGAGATCGCGCATGAGTTCGGCGGGCAGCCGGGCGTCATTCATCTGGCGGGCAATGCGATGCTGCCGGGCTACACCATTCCGAAGGTGCTGTGGCTGAAGCAGAACGAGCCGGTGAACTTCGCCAAGACGAAGTCGATCCTGCTTCCTCACGACTACGTCAACTTCTGGCTCAGCGGCGTGAAACGCATGGAATACGGCGACGCCAGCGGCATGGGCATTCTCAATGTGCGCACGCGCCAGTGGAACCGCGAGATCATCGACTTCATCGACCCTCGCGTGCATGACATGCTGCCGCCGCTGGGTTCATCCAATGTCGCACATGGCACCCTGCGCAAGGAGCTGGCGCAGAAGTGGGGCCTCGGCTACGAGGTGGTCATCAGCGCGGGCGGCGGGGACAACATGATGGGCGCGATCGGCACGGGCAATGTGAAGCCGGGGGTCATCACCGCCAGCTTCGGCACCAGCGGCACGCTGTATGGCGTCTCCGGCTCACCCGTGATCGATGGCCAAGGCGAGGTGGCGGCGTTTTGCGACAGCACCGATCAATGGCTGCCGCTCGTCTGCACAATGAACGTCACGGTCGTCACCGAGCAGGTGTGCGAGATGTTCCGCTGGAATCACAACCAACTGGAAGCCGCCGTGAAGAGCGCCCCGGTCGGAGCTGAGGGCGTAACTTTCCTGCCCTATCTGAATGGCGAGCGCACACCGAACCTGCCCAACGGCACCGGCGTGATCCACGGCCTGCGCATGAACAACATGGCTCCGGCGAACTTCGCCCGTGCGGCGGTGGAGGGCGCGACTCTCGGCCTGGCCTATGGCCTGCGGCGCTTCCGCGAGCTGGGCATGAACCCGACCGAGATTCGTTTGACGGGTGGCGGCAGCAAGAGTGCTACATGGAGGCAGATCGCAGCCGATTGTTTCAATGCCGAAGTCGTGACGCTCAGCACCAGCGAAGGCGCGGCTCTTGGCGGCGCGATCCAGGCCGCGCATGTGGTGACGAAGCGCAGCTATGACGACCTCTGTGCAAAGCTGGTGGAGCTGGACGAATCCACCCGCTGCAAGCCGAATGCCGAGAACGCCGCGCTGTATGCCGCACAGCTGGACAAGCAGATGGAGCTGACCGGGCGCTTGCAGCAGACGGGCTGGCTGTGATGGAAAACGAAAGTTGTCGTTCAGGATCATTCCCATTAGAATACCTTCATGAGTGCAACTGAACTCACCGCATTAGTGCTTCAACTTGATGAATCGGAACGATCCCAGTTGATGGATGTTCTGCTCGATTCTTTCGATGCGGCTGATCCCAACGATAATGACCTCGACAGCGTCAGCGAAGCCATCGCTCGCAGTCAAGAGTTGG
>Ga0247836_1007339_pt1 | contig 11727 bp, 8 predicted proteins | sample LaCruzMarch2015__4_FD_187116 | JGI IMG/M metagenome (GOLD analysis project Ga0247836, IMG submission 187116) | Freshwater microbial communities from meromictic Lake La Cruz, Castile-La Mancha, Spain - LaCruzMarch2015_14m | ecosystem: Environmental > Aquatic > Freshwater > Lake | place: Spain...
CGGGCGTGTCGAGGAAGGTCAGTTTCGCCCCGGTATCGGTCGTCACCTGATAGGCGCCGATGTGCTGGGTGATCCCGCCCGCCTCGCCCGAAACGACGTTGGCATGGCGGATCGCGTCCAGCAGGCTGGTCTTGCCGTGATCGACGTGGCCCATGATCGTGATGATCGGCGGGCGCACCATCATGTCGCCGTCGGTATCCTTGACCTGGTCGATCACCTGCTCGACATCCGAGTCCGACACGCGCACGGCCTTGTGGCCGAATTCCTCGATCACCAGTTCCGCAGTGTCGGCGTCGATGGCCTGGTTCATCGTGACCATCATGCCCATTTTCATGAGCGATTTCACCACATCGGCGGCCCGTTCGGCCATCCGGTTGGCAAGTTCCTGCACCACGATGGTTTCCGGCAGTTGCACGTCGCGCGCCTGCTTTTCGGGCTTGTTGAAGCCCATGGCCTTTTGCCGGGCCTTTTCCTGCTTGCGCTTCATGGCGGCAAGGCTGCGGGTGCGCCCGCCTTCGCCCGCCAGCGCATCGTTCAGGGTCAGCTTGCCCGCGCGGCGGCCTTCGTCGGCCTTGGCCTTGACGCCGCGGTCGGTGGCGCGGTCATCGCGTTCGCGGTCGGTCTTGCGCGGGGTCGGCAGTCCGGGTTTCGCCCCGGCCGGGCCACGGGCGGCGTCCGCCTCGGCGGTGGTCGCGGGCTTGGCGGCCGATGGCGAGGAAGACGGGCGGGCGGTCACGGCGGGCTTCAGGGCGTCCGCTTCGCGCTGCGCCTTGATCTCGGCCTCGGCCCTCGCGCGCGCCTCCTCGACCAGTTTGGCCTTTGCGGCGGCTTCGCGTTCCCGCTCCTCGATCTCGCGGGCTTCGGCCTCGTCGCGCTTGCGCTGACGTTCCTCTTCCCGGGCCTTGTCCTCGACGGCACGCCGTGCGGCGTCTTCCAGTTCGCGGGCCTTGGCGGCACGCAAAGCGGCCAGACGGCGTTCCATCTCGGCGTCGGAAATCCCGGCGGGGCGTTTCGACGGATCGCCCAGATGCGATGCAGACCCCGACCCGCCGGCCCCCGGCGCACCGGGTTTGGTCGGCACCACGACCCGTTTGCGTTTGGTTTCCACCAGCACGCTTTTGGTCCGGCCATGGCTGAAGCTTTGCTTCACCTGTCCGGAACGGGGGGAGCCACCCAAGCCGAGGGGTTTCTTGCCGTCAGTGTCGGTCATGCGTCTTTCGTATCCTTTTCGGCGGTCGTACCGCCCAATTGCCGAACGGCCCCCTGACGGAGCCCGGCCAGCCTTGCCGCTTCCTCTACAACACGCGATGTGAGTCCACCAGCGGCAAGCGCGGCGTGTATCGCACGTTCGCGGCCAAAGGACAAACCCATTTCCTGCGCGGTCAGGCAGGTGATCAGCGTCTCGGGCCCCCCCGGCGGGCGCAAGGTGGTCTTTCCGCGTTCCGACCCGTCAGAGGCCTGGATCAGCACCTTTGCCTTGTCCTTGGCCAGCCAGTCCTTGACCTTTTCATAGCCCATCACCGCGCCGCTGGCCTTGCGGGCCATCGACAACAGGTCGGTGACCCGCCGCACCAGCAGAAACTCGACCGTGTCCACCAGATCGCGCGGCACCTTGACCGGCTGACGCGCCGCGCGACTGAAAAGATTTTTCGTGGCCGCCTTGGTCAAGGCCGCCCGGTCGGCGGAGACATAGAACCCCCGGCCCGGAAGCTTGCCCAGAACATCCGGCACCACATCGCCATCGGGGCCGACACAAAACCGGATCAGCCCCGATTTGGGTCCGCTGTCGCCGGTGACGATGCACTTGCGTTCGGGTTCGTCCGGTTGATCGTCCTTGCCGCCGCGCGTCAAAGGGGGCCCGAGGTTACACCTCGGCCTCCTCTTCTGCCGGGGCACCTTCCAGTTCGGTCGGATCGACCCAGCCCAGCATGACCCGCGCCGTCATCACCAGATGCTGCGCCTCTTCCAGGCTCATGTCGAATTTCTCCAGCACCCCTTCGTCCTTCACGCGCTGCCCGTTCACGGTGGTCCAGCCGCCGGCCAGTTCCCAGTCGGCGCAGGTCGCGAAATCCTCCAGCGTCTTGATGCCGTCCTTCGCCAGCGCCTCGAGCATCTGCGGCGTCAGGCCGTCGAACTCCACCAGACTGTCCTCGACCCCCATTTCGCGGGCCGCTTCCATCGCCTTGATGTTGGCCGCCTCCAGATGGTCGCGGGCGCGGGCCTGCAATTCGCCCGCCGTGCCTTCGTCGAAGCCGTCGATGGTCAGCAACTCGTCGATCTCGACATAGGCCACTTCCTCGAGGTTGGTGAAACCCTCCGACACCAGCAGTTGCGCCATCATCTCGTCGATATCCAGCGTGTCGACGAACAGTTTGGTGCGATCGGCAAATTCGGCCTGACGGCGGGCGGATTCGTCGGATTCGGTCATGATGTCGATATCCAGCGCCGTAAGCTGGCTGGCCAGGCGCACGTTCTGCCCGCGCCGCCCGATGGCGAGGCTCAGTTGCTCGTCCGGACCACCACGATGATCTTGCCCGATTCCTCGTCGATCACGACCTTGGACACCTCGGCGGGCTGCAGCGCGTTCACGAGGAACGTCGCCTGATCCTGGTTCCAGGGAATGATGTCGATCTTTTCGCCCTGCAACTCGTTGACCACCGCCTGCACCCGGCTACCGCGCATCCCCACGCAGGCCCCCACCGGGTCGATCGAGTTGTCATAGCTGATCACGGCGATCTTGGCGCGACTGCCGGGATCGCGGGCCACGGCCTTGATCTCGATGATGCCGTCATAGATTTCCGGCACTTCCATCTTGAACAGTTCCGCCATGAATTGCGGATCGGTCCGGCTCAGGAACACCTGCGGCCCCCGCGCCTCGCGCCGCACGTCCTTGATATAGGCGCGGATGCGGTCATTCGGGCGATAGGCCTCGCGACCGATCTTTTCATTGCGGCGCAGGATGGCCTCGCCCCGCCCGATATCGACGATGATGTTGCCGTATTCCTCGCGCTTGACCTGGCCGTTGATGATCGTGCCCTTGCGGTCCTTGAATTCCTCATGCTGGCGGTCGCGCTCGGCCTCGCGGACCTTTTGCAGGATCACCTGCTTGGCCGACTGCGCGGCGATGCGGCCCAGATCGACGGGGGGAACCTCGTCGATGATCTCGTCGCCCAGTTTCGGCTCGGCGAGGTATTGTTTCGCCTGTTTGACCGTCAGTTGCGCGTGGTGATTCTCGACCGCTTCATCCTCGACCACGGTGCGGATGCGGGCAAAGCTGGCACGCCCCGTCTTGCGGTCGATCTTCACCCGGATGTCCATGTCCGCGCCGTAGCGCGACTTGGCGGCCCGCGCGAGGCTGTCTTCCATCGCCTGGATCACCAGTTCCGGCTCGATCATCTTTTCCCGCGCAACGGCCTCGGCGGTTTGCAGCAGTTCCAACTGGTTGGCAGAGGTAATGGCCATTGTCGTCTCCCGGTCTGTGTTTGGGCGGTCAGTGTTTGGTGGGCGGGGTTTCCGGCTCTTCGGCCTCGTCCCCTTCCGAGGTTTCGATCTCGTCGAACTGCGTCTCGTCGATCACACCACTGGCCTTCTTCTGGCGCAGCATCTCGGCGATCAGATCATCGGTCAGGATCAGCTTGGCCTCGGACAGCCAGTCGAATTTCAGCCCGATCGTGACCTTGCCGGTCGGCTCCTCGATCTCGATCAGGATCTCGTCGCCTTCGGTGCCGCGCAGATCGCCCTTGAACCGGCGGCGGCCGTCGATCAGTTCGGTGGTCTCCAGCCGCGCCTCGTAATCGACCCAGACATCGAAATCCTTCAACCGTGTCAGGGGTCTGTCGATGCCCGGCGAGGAAACCTCTAGGATGTAGTTCTCCTCCACCGGATCCTCGACATCCAGCACCGCCGACACGGCGGTGGAAATCGTGGCGCAGTCATCGACCTCGATCCCGCCTTCGGGACGGTCGGCCATGATCTGCAGGGTCCGGGTGCGGCCCCCCATCAGACGGATGCGCACCAGCTCGAACCCCAGCCCCTCGATGACGGGGCCGACGATGTCTGCCAGACGGCGGTCGATGGCGGTTTTGGCGATCAGATCGGACATGGAGGTTCCAAAAACAAAAAACGGGCCAAGCGGCCCGTTGTGCGGATCGGTAGCTTCAGGTGTGGACCCTGAAACAGCTTCTTCAACCCGTATACGCCCGCCGCCCGCGCAACGCAAGTGCCCCGGACCGGGTGGCGGGTTTCACGGCGCGCGACCGGCACGCAGCCCGTCCATCACCGCCACCAGCGCCTCGGAAATCCCCGGTTCCGACAAGGCATGCCCCGCCATCGGCACCAGCCGCACCGAGCAGGCGGCCCAGCCTTCGGCCAGTTTCCACGACGACCGCGGCGGGCAGATCATGTCGTAGCGGCCCTGGACGATTGCCGTGGGGATATGGGCGATGCGGGCCTTCTGCTGGTCGATCCAGCCGTCACAGGCAAGAAACCCGGCATTGATGAAATAGTGATTCTCCAGCCGCGCAAAGGTCCTGGCATATTCGGTCGGGCTTTCCCCGGCTGGCCCGTCGTGATGGATCGACGCCAGGGCGTTTTCCCATGCGGCCCAGGCCCTTGCGGCCCTCGTCTCTTCCGGCAGGTTCCCCGAAAACAGCCGTCGGTGATAGGCGCCGATCAGATCGCCGCGTTCCGCTTCGGGCACTCCACCTGCAAACTGTGCCCAGAGGTCGGGAAAGAACGCCCCTGCCCCGCCGCCATAAAACCAGTCCAGTTCGGCGCGGGTCGACAGGAACACGCCGCGCAGCACCAGATGCGTGACGCGGGTCGGATGGGTGATGGCATAGATCAGTGCCAGCGTCGCCCCCCAGGACCCGCCGAAGGTGATGAACGCCTCGATCCCCAAAGCCTCGCGGATCGTCTCGATGTCGGCGACCAGATGCCAGGTGGTGTTGTTGACCACGCTTGCATGGGGGCGCGACCGGCCGCAGCCGCGCTGATCGAACAGCACGACGCGATACACCGCCGGATCGAAATAGCGCCGCATCGCGGGCGAACAGCCGCCCCCCGGCCCGCCGTGCAGCACCAGAACCGGCACGCCCTGGGGGTTGCCGCATTGCTCGACATAGATGCGGTGTCCGTCGCCCATATCGATCACCCGCTGATCATAGGGATCAACGGGCGGGTAAAGATACTCGACTGCGCGCTTTTGGCCTGATCTCTGATCCATCACTATCCTATATACCGCATGCAGCGCGCCCTGCCACAGGGCAAACCGAAAGGCACCGCCATGACCACCATCGACCCGATCGAAGTTGCCAAGTTCGAAGCGATGGCCGCCGAGTGGTGGGACCCGAAGGGCAAGTTCAAGCCGCTGCATATGCTGAACCCCTGCCGGCTCGACTATATCTGTTCCCAGATCGCCGCAGAGTTTGACCGCGACCGGACACAGCCGCAGCCGTTCAAGGGGTTGAGGTTGCTCGATATCGGCTGCGGCGGGGGGCTGTTGTCGGAACCGATGGCGCGGATGGGGGCCGATGTGGTGGGCGCGGATGCCGCCCCGCGCAACATCCCCGTGGCGCAGGTTCATGCCCAGGCGTCGGGCCTGACCATCGACTATCGGCACACCACCGCCGAGGATCTGGCGGCGGCGGGCGAGCGGTTCGACGTGGTGCTGAACATGGAAGTGGTCGAGCATGTGTCCGATCCGCTTGGATATCTGACCGCCTGCCAGAGATTGCTGAAACCCGGCGGGCTGATGGTCTGCTCGACCCTGAACCGCAACCCGAAGTCCTATCTGATGGCGATCATCGGCGCCGAGCAGGTGATGCGCTGGCTGCCGAAGGGGACGCATGACTGGAAGAAGTTCATCACGCCGGATGAGCTTTATGACCTGCTGCGCCGTGCCGGGCTTGATCCGGTGGACCGCAAGGGAATGGTGTTCAATCCGCTGGGGTGGTCGTGGTCACTGTCGGACCGCGATCTGTCGGTGAACTATGTGACCACCAGCGTGAAGCGCGCCGAGGATTGACCGGCCGGCGGGGGTGCCAGGCCGGTCTATGGCAACTCGGCATCCGTGCCGCGCAGTGCGTGACTGCTTTCGTCGCTCTGCGACGATTTCGCCCACAGGTTCAGGTCCTTTTCTTCGGCAATCGCGTCGATCCGGGCCAGTTCGTCGGGGCTGAAGTCCAGCCGGGCAATCGCCCCCGCGCAGTCGACCACCTGTTCGGGCCTTGACGCCCCGATCAGCGCCGTCGTGATGCCGCCGTCGCGCAGCACCCAGGCCAGCGCCATCTGCGCCAGCGTTTGCCCGCGCGCCTGCGCCATCTCGTCCAGCTTGCGCACGCTTGCCAGCGCGCGCGGCGTGATCACGGCGGGGTCCAGCGATTTGCCTTGGGCGGCCCGGCTGCCTTCGGGGATGCCGTTGAGGTATTTGCGGGTCAGGATGCCCTGGGCCAGCGGGGTGAAGGCGATCAAGCCGATCCCCAGATCGCGCAGCGTGTCCTTCAGCCCGTCGGTTTCCACCCATCGGTTCAGGATCGAATAGCTGGGCTGGTGGATCACGCACGGCGTGCCGAGGTCGGCCAGAATCGCCGCCGCCTCGCGGGTTCGGGCCGAGTTGTAGGATGAAATCCCGACATACAGCGCCCGGCCGGACCGCACGATATGGTCCAGCGCGCCCATCGTTTCCTCCAGCGGCGTGTCGGGGTCGAATCGGTGGGAATAGAAGATGTCGACGTAGTCGAGCCCCATCCGCCGCAAAGACTGGTCACAGGAGGCGATCAGGTATTTGCGCGACCCCCATTCGCCGTAGGGCCCCTGCCACATGCGATAGCCCGCCTTGGACGATAGGATCAGTTCGTCCCGGTGCCCGGAAAAGTCGGTCTTCAGAATGTCGCCGAACGCCTCTTCGGCAGCACCGGGGGGCGGGCCGTAATTGTTGGCCAGATCGAAATGGGTGATGCCAAGGTCGAAGGCGGTGCGGCAGATCGCGCGTTTGGTCTGGTGGGGCGTGTCGTCGCCGAAGTTGTGCCACAGGCCGAGCGAGATCGCGGGCAGGTGCAGGCCCGAGCGCCCGCAGCGGCGATAGATCATCCGGTCGTAACGGTCGGCGGCGGCGGTGAAGGTCATCGGGAACTCCGGTCGGGGTTGCAGCGTTGTCCCATGTTGCGCCGTGCCCTGCCAGCAGTTTCGCGCTGACGTGATCCCGGTTTGCGGGCCGGGGCATCTGCGTTGGATTGCCCTTTTGCGCTCTGCGGGTGATAACTGGGTCGTTGCGGAAAAGGAAACAGCATGCGCCCCAGATCGCGTCGGCGGTGGATCCCGGTTGTGGTGGTGTCGGGTCTGCTGATCGGTCTTTCCGGCGGCGGCGGGTCGGCGCTGGAACGGCTCGACTTCACCGTGAAGGGCGACAACAAGGCATTGGAGCGCAGGTTGCGCGATGCCTCGGGGCTGCTGACGGCGCAATCCGAAAAGAACACGGATCCCCAGGATTTGTTCGCGGATGCGCGGGCGGAATACGGGCGCCTGCTGGCGGCGCTCTATGCGGCGGGGCATTATTCGGCGGTGATCACCGTGCGGATCGACGGGCGAGAGGCGGCAGGCATCGCGCCGCTGGACGCGCCGTCGCAGATCGGGGTGATCGAGGTTGCGGTCGATCCGGGGCCGCGATTCACCTTCGGCGCGGTCGCGGTTCAGCCCTTGACGCGGGACACGGTCCTGCCGGGCGGCTTTGCCAGCGGCAAGCCCGCGTTCAGCGGGATGGTCGCCGATGCGGTGCTGGCCGGGGTCGAAGGCTGGCGCGAGGAGGGTCACGCCAGGGCGGCTGTGGCGAAAGAGACGGTGGTGGCCGATCATCCGACGGCACTACTGAGTGCGGACGTGCGGCTGGACCCCGGGCCGCGTTTGCGGTTTGGCACGCTTGCCATCACCGGGGCGCAGCGGATGCGCGAGGACCGGGTGCGCAAGATCGCGGGCCTGCCCGAAGGCGAGGTGTTCAGCGTCACCGAGTTGAACCGGGCCACCGAACGGCTGCGGCGGACCGGTGTGTTCAGTTCGGTCACCCTGACCGAGGCGGACAAGCTGCGGATGCCGGACCTGCTGGACATTACCGCCACGGTGGTCGAGGCGCGGACCCGGCGCTATTCGTTCGGGGCGGAACTGGCGACGCAGGACGGGCTGAAGCTCACCGGGGGCTGGTTGCACCGCAACCTTGCCGGGGGGGGCGAGCGGCTGGAGATCGGCGGCGAGATCACCAACATCGGGGTGCAGGAGGGCGGGGTCGACTATGCGTTGAGCCTAACGCTGTCGCGCCCGGCCACCCCGGGGCCGGACACCACGGCGGCGGTCAGCTTTGGCATCGCGCGGCTGGATGAGCAGGATTACGTGGCCAACGCGGCCGTGGTCGGGCTGACCTTCACCCATATCTTTTCCGAAGAGCTGAAGGCGCGGGTGGGCGTCGCTTATGGCTATCTGAACGGCACGGATGCGACGGGGGATTTCGAATACCGGTCCATGGCCCTGCCGCTGGGGGCCACCTGGGACCGCCGGAACAGCAAGACCGACGCGACCGAAGGGTTCTACATCGACGCCGAAGCCAAGCCGTTTCTGGGGTTTGGCACCACCGACAACGGGGTGCGGCTGAAAGGCGACCTGCGGGGCTACCGGGGGATTGGCGAGCGGGTCGTTCTGGCGGCACGCGTGCAGGCTGGCCTGGTGATGGGGGCAAGCGCCCTTGGCACACCGCGCGCCGATCTGTTCTATTCGGGGGGCGGCGGCACGGTGCGGGGGCAACCCTATCAGTCGCTCGGCATCTCGGTGCTGAAGGGACAGGACACGCTGGAGATCGGCGGTACCCATTATCTGGGCGGGTCGCTGGAGGCGCGGGTCCGGCTGTCCGACAGTTTCGGGCTGGTCGGGTTCTTTGATGCAGGCCAGGTCGGGCTGGGGTTCGGCGCATCGGACAGCGAGTTTCACTCGGGCGCAGGCATCGGGGTCCGATATCAGACCGGGTTCGGGCCGATCCGGCTGGATGTGGCAACCCCGGTCAGCGGCGATACCGGTGACGGGGTTCAGGTCTACGTCGGTCTGGGGCAGGCATTTTGAGACGCGCGGCGGCAATCCTGACGGTTGCGCTGCTGCCGGGGCTGGCTGCAGCGCAGACCGATGGCCAGACACGGGACGATCGCGGCTATCTGACGGCCTTGCTGGAGGACAGCCTGTCGACCGAAGGCGCAAAGGTCACGATCACCGGGTTTGCCGGGGCGCTGTCTTCGCGCGCCTCGTTGCAGCAGTTGACGATTTCCGACGATGACGGCGTTTGGTTAACCTTGACCGACGTGGCGCTGGACTGGCGCCGCGCAGCATTGTTTTCCGGCAGGGTCGACATCACCTCGCTGACCGCGGCCGAGATCGTGCTGGACCGCATCCCTGCCAGCGACACCACCCCTTCGGCCGAGGCGGGGGCGTTTTCGCTGCCCGAACTGCCGGTTTCGGTCAGCATCGGCAAGATTCTGGCCGACAGCATTCTGCTGGGCGAGCCGGTTCTGGGCGAGGGGGTAGAGGCGCGGCTGGAAGCATCGATGCAACTGGCGGGCGGCGAGGGCAGTGCCACGATCCTGCTGGAACGGACCGATGACAAGGTGGCGGAAATCGCGCTCGACGCGTCCTATGTCAACGCCACCGGGGTGCTGGCGATCGATCTGTCGGCCAACGAAGAGGCGGACGGGATTGCAGTGCGCCTGCTGGGGGTGCCCGGCGCGCCGTCTGCGGACCTGACGATTCAGGGCACCGGGCCGATCGAAGCCTTTGTTGCCGATGTGTCGCTGAAAACCGACGATGTCGTGCGGCTGGCGGGCAATGTGCAACTGTCGAGCGACAGTGCGGGGGCCAACGGGTTCAATCTGGGGTTGGCGGGGGATCTGGCGCCGGTGTTCCTGCCCGCCTATGCCGAATTCTTCGGCCCCGAGGTCAACATCGCCGCCGCCGGGCAGCGCGACCGCTTTGGCCGCCTGTCGCTGAGCGTGTTCCGGGTGCAGGCGCAGGCGCTGGATCTGTTCGGCAGCGCGGCCCTGGCGGTGGACGGGTTGCCCGAGCGGTTCGACATCACCGGAAAGCTCGGCCTTCCGGACCGCGCGCCCTTGCTGCTGCCCCTGACTTCGGATGTCAGGACGCGGGTGACCAGCGCGGACATCTCGCTTCGGTTTGACGGCCGGAAGGATGAGGGGTGGGTCGGCACGGCCGATCTGGTCGGTCTGGACCGCGCCGATTTCAAGGCGGACCGGATGTCGCTGAAGGGTTCGGGCCGGATCAGCCGGTTTGCGCCCGAGCCGGTGGTGGGGGCGACGCTGACCTTTGCTGCCTTTGGCCTCGCCCCGACCGATCCCGGTCTGGCGCAGGCCCTGGGGTCGCAGGTCAGCGGCGTGGCCCTGGGCCATTGGCAGGGCGGCACCGGGCAGGTGCGGCTGTCGCGGCTGACGGGGCAGGGCGAGGATTATGAACTGGCCCTGCGCGGGGCGGTCGAGGGGCTGGCATCCGGGTTTACCGCGCAAGGCACGCTGGATCTGGCGTTCGAGGATCTGTCGCGGTTTTCGGGGCTGGCGGGGCGGCCGCTGGCCGGGGCCGGAACCATCCGGGTCAGTGGCGAGGGCAGTCCGTTGTCGGGGCAATTCGATCTGGTGGCCGAGGTTGTCGGCACCGATCTGCGCAGCGGGATTGCCGAGTTGGACGGGTTGCTGCGCGGCGACTCGCGGGTCGATGCGTCGGTCCGGCGCGACGAAACCGGCACCACACTGCGCGAGGTGCGCCTCGCGGCCAACACGCTCAGCGCAACGGCGCGGGGACGGCTGGCGACCGGGGCGAATGACCTGACGGCAGAGGTCCGGTTCGGCGATCTTTCCGTGCTGGGGTCGGGCTATCGCGGGGCGTTGCAGGCCGATGTGCGGTTGCTGGGCGACCGGGTGACGCTGAGCGGGCTGGGCCAAGGCCTGGCCATTGGGCAGGCGCAGGCCGACCGGGTGCTGCGCGGCGACAGCAGGGTGTCGGCGACGGTGCGGATCACCGGCGACGGGATGTCGATCGAACAGGCCGACATCGTGAACCCGCAGGTCAGCTTTGCCGGGCGGGGCACGCTGGAAGGCGGGGTCAGCACCCTGGGGGTGCAGGCGCGGCTTGCCGATCTGGGCATCCTGCTGCCCGAGTTTCCCGGCGCGCTGGTGGTGGGCGGCACAGTGGTCCGGGACGGGCGCGGCATCGTGCTGGATCTGAATGGCACCGGGCCGGGGCAGATCGATGCGGCGGTCAAGGGGCGGATCGACGGCGCGACGGCGGATCTGACCGTGACCGGCACGGCGCAGGCGGCGCTGGCGAACGCGTTCATCGACCCGCGCGCGGTGTCGGGCGCGCTGCGGCTGAACCTGGCACTGCGCGGGCCGCTGGCGTTGGGGTCGCTGTCGGGCACGGTCGCCTTGACCGGGGGGCGGTTCGCCGATCCGGGCCAAAACTTTGCGCTGCAGGAGATCGCGGGGCGGGCGGTGCTGGGGTCCGGATCGGCGCGGATCGAGGTCGCGGCGAACGTGTCGTCGGGCGGTAGGGTCGCGGTGCGCGGGACGGTGGGGTTGAACCCGCCGAACTCGGCGGCGCTGACCGTCGATCTGTCGCAAGTGACGCTGCGCGACCCGGACCTCTATGAGACCACGATGAACGGCGCCGTGACGGTGGACGGGCCGCTGACCG
>Ga0247836_1007351_pt1 | contig 11704 bp, 18 predicted proteins | sample LaCruzMarch2015__4_FD_187116 | JGI IMG/M metagenome (GOLD analysis project Ga0247836, IMG submission 187116) | Freshwater microbial communities from meromictic Lake La Cruz, Castile-La Mancha, Spain - LaCruzMarch2015_14m | ecosystem: Environmental > Aquatic > Freshwater > Lake | place: Spain...
GACGTTTGTTGTCTCAATCGCCCCTTTGACGACCAAACACAGGACCGGATTCACCTGGAATCGGAAGCGGTCATCGCTATTCTGAAGAACTTGGAAGCCGAAAACTGGATATGGATCAGCAGCAGCGTTGTGTTGTTCGAAGTGAATCAAGCTCCAAGCCTGGACAGGCGGCGTCGTTTGTTAAAGCTTTGCGAACAAGCCAATTCCATCATAACGCTGGATGAAGAAATATTCGCCGCCGCCGCGACTCTGAAGAGCGTCGGCTTTAGGTCATATGACGCCCTGCACTTGGCTTGCGCCAGAAAAGCTGGCGTAGACGTTTTCTTGTCGACAGATGACAAGCTGATTAAAAGGGCGGCCCGGAAGAAAGCGACAGTAAGCGTTAGGGTTTCTAATCCTTTAACTTGGCTACAGGAGATTGTTTAGATGAACGCGCAAGGAATGACATTGGATCAAGTGAGGGCCATTGGCATAGATGCCCTGAGCCGGAGCCTCGGGCCTGTTGGCATGATAAGATTCTTGCAGCAGACGGAAACAGGGTGGGGCGATTATACAACCGACAGAGAAAAATGGCTCAGCGATCCAGACTTAAGAGAACTGTTCACTGCGATCAAGGCTAGCGAAGGATCAACTCGGCACGCCGGATGACGCCGCAAGAGCGCAACGCCTGTGAAAAAAGAGAAGGGGATGGGGTCAGGTCTTTCTTTTTGCCTCCAACCGCGAAGGGATGGGGTCTTACGCCGGACGGGGTATGCCCCATCAACCGCGGCGGGACGGGGCATTCTCCGAGTCGGACTGGGTATACCCCTGAGGGTATCCAGGTTGAGCCGGACTTGAGCGGGACAGAGCATTCGCCCCATCCTGAACGTGGGCACGAACGGGTAGCCGTCGACTGCGGACAGTGCGCCTCGGATAGACTAACATAACGCCTTTACGCGCATTTTGTCTGTTCTTCGATGATCAACTGGCACCGCCTCTTCGGCCTGGCCCTGGATGACTATTTCACCGGGACCCAATATTCGGTCGAGTGCGTTCGGGCTCTATGCCATCACCACGCGCTGTCCCCGCGTTCTGGCTGGGCAAGTGGCGCTTGAGGCGGTCAAACCTGGGGTCTACCGCCTGCCGGTCGTGGGCCGCACTGTGACCCTGATCGTATTGCGCGAGGTGGAGCCCTGTCCGCGCAACGCATTGTGGGAGATCTTCAGCTTCGAGGCGGCGAAGGTCTTCGCCGGGGCCGACACTTACCGCTGGCGCCGGGACGACCATGTTCCGATACTTGAGCAAATTTACCAACGCTACCGCGAGGTGGGTGTCTCGATGGCCTATACGTTTGAAGATTTTAAACGCGAGTGGACTCGCGAAAAGTTGGCTGAAATGACGCCGGAGGAGCGGTTGCGGGGGTTGCCGCCGGAGGAGCGGCTGCGGGGGTTGCCGCCGGAGGAGCGGTTGCGGGGGCTGTCGCCGGAGGAGTTGGTTCGCAGTCTGCGCCCCGAAGACCGGTTACTCGGACTCAGCAACGAGGAACTTGTTCGGCTAAAAGACCTGCTGGAGCGCCGGACATCCGGCCAGCGCTAACCCTTGCGCTGTCTGCCTGCTCGTACGATCAGCTATTGGGAAAAGGCGGGTCCGAGGCCTTCCCATCCGCGGCAAGCGGCACCGCCGGCACCGTGACGTCGGGGGCCGCCGCCGGCACGACGGCTACCTGCAAATAAGCAGGCGAGGTGCCAAGGTAACGGGTGAAGCCGACCTTATCAGCCGCCCCGGTCCGTGGTCGGTTTCCGGCGTCGTCGGCAGATGAACATGGTTGGTCATCAGCACGTCAGCGTGAACGCGAACCGACTCGGTTGCCGCGAGAGTCGTCGGCGCAGCGAGAAGCGCGCGGTCATCTGACTCGGAACAGCGTTTCGGGGCAACCTCCAGGAGCATATAGCAAAAATGATCGCCGACCATCAGCCACCGAACGTCACGGCCAGCGACGACGCCGACTTCGTGGTCATCAGCGCCGAGGATTGGGAGTGCGAGCAGGAAACGCGCTATGTCCTGCAAGACCGCTCACTGATGGCCCAGATCGCCCGCTCCGCTGCAACGCACGCCGCCGGCACCGGTCACCGACTACCACAGGATCAGTGCGATTGATGCGGTTACTTCGTCACCGCACCTGCTGTCCGACAAGCAATCATCACCCGGCGGGGCATTGGGCCATCGCCGCCGGTCAGCCTTTCCTGCTTGCTTAGTCCGCGGCGAGAATGACGACACATCTGATCTGGAACGCGACATGAACGCGCAATTGGTGATCGTTGATCCGCAACTTCACAGCGGCACCCCCGTTTTTGCGGGGACGTGCGTACCGATCCGGATTTTGTTCGACCACTTGGAAGCCGGCGACCCGTTGGAGGTTTTCTTACAGGATTTCCCATCGGTCAGCCGAGATCTGGCCATCGCGGTGCTGGAAGAGGCTAAGGCCGCGTTCGCGTTGCTCACTGATGCGCATCCTGCTTGACGAAGACGTTCCCCGACGCCTGGCACCGCTGCTGATTGGGCACGAGGTCATCGCGGAGGTACCCTGAACCAGGTACCCTATGCCGATCTAACCTCGTTCAATAGATCGGGGTGACGATCAAGAACTTTCAGCAGTTTAACCAAGGCCAAAGGTGGCTTCGTCTTACCGTTCTCGTACCGCGAGAACGCATTGACACCACCGCCAAATATTTCGGCCGCTTCGCGCTGGTCGAGGGCGAGTTTCTTGCGCACTTTGGTGATGAATCCAGGATCAACGATAGCGGCATTGACCTGCTTTGAGAAGGCTCGCATCTCACGCATCACGCGATCAGACTCCGCCGCGGCTAAGACGGATTCAGCGCAGGCCGGGCAAAACTCGCCCGTTACCTCTGAAATGACCGTGGTTTCGCCCTTGTAGGTATAGGGGAGGTCGCGCACGTCAGGGATCAGTTCAGCTGCGCCGCAAACAGGACATTTCATGTTCATAGCTCCTTGAAGGACACGATAAGTAGGTCATCAATAACCGTTAGCTTCAGATACACATCACCAACTGATGTATTCGGGCGGTATACATCCTGCCAGATCGTGTGATCGGCATGAGTCGTCATGCTCTTGTAGAAATCAGCTGGCGTGAGCGCCATCACTACCGCCACCATCTCGGGATAGTCCAACCCGAGGGCGTCCGCACCGACGCGGGCTGTGTGCGTTGTTCGCACCTTGCCCGCTTCAGCCAAGGTCTTGACAACGGACAGCTTGCAGTGAGGGGTTCGTTTCTCCACGATCAGAAATTAATCTAGTAGGTTGTTCTTGGCAAGTGTTGGTTAACCGCCCGCCCGTGTAGAAGACCTCAGACACTCAGGCGTTGATCATGATCCCGGCCATTTCACCAACAGCGAGGCCGCTGGTCCGCGCAGCGGACCCTAGCAGCCTGTCGGACATGGAAACCGGGAAGAAACAGGGAACAGACCACGGTTTCGAGACTCGATCGGCAGTTCGATCTGATTCGCGTCCGGGGGGGCTCTTTTTTCGGTCGCCCCGATTTGCCGGGCCATGTACGCCGACCAACCATCGCGGCGATCTGCTGCTGGAAGCGATCGTTGCCCAAGGCAAATCCCCCGTTGGTCGCGTCGTGCAGCGCGGCAATCCGGCTCTGAGGGATCGCGTCGACGAACAGACTGCGGCGGCGCGAGCGTCGCTTTCCCCAGCGTCAGATAGAGCCTTCGGACGTGATAACCGGACAAGGGGCGGGTTTCAAACCCGCCCCTACACGAAGGTCTGTCTGGATATCAGGTGCGAATGCGATAAAGCGGGTGCGCAGCGACAACGGGGTCGGTGAGTCCGAGCGCATTGCAGCGGTCGCTCGCCCAGGAGTATTCTTCCGCGGTGGGCACCATGCGCGCCCGAACCGGGTTGCGTTCGATGTCGCGCCGGCAAGCGATGAGGTCGCTGTCGGCTTCGATAACCGAGGAGCGGAAGCGGCCCTCGAAGCGCCCCCTGTTCGGTGGTCGGTACGGTTGACGTACTGAACGTAACGCTGCCCGAGACTCTTCATCAGCCGACCCGGTCCGCGGTCGGTTTCCGGAGTCGCCGGCAGATGAACATGGTCGGTCATCAGGATGTCAGCGTGGACGCGAACCGACTCTGCGCGTTTACCGTTGGTCCCGAACGGCGCGTAGTGACACTACATTCACCTCGGTCTGTCGGCACATAGGCTTTTCGGGCCCTTTGAAGGTCACGACTTCTTCCGCCGCCCCGACGGCGGCTGCCGCAAGATGCAATGCATCAAGGGCGGAGAGATCGTGGCGCCCGGCCAGCACGAGCGCGTCCTGGACCAGTGCACCGGTCACCGGGATATCCTCGGCGACCGATAAGATCGCCTGCATGAAAGCGATTTCGATGGTCCGACGGTCATGGCCCGGTTTGGGTAGAACCTCCAAGCGGACGAAATCGCTGGTGAGGAGCTGGCGCTCTGGGTCATCCAATACGGCACGCGCCCAGCCGCGGGACTCGGCATCGCCGTTCCAGGCCGCAATCAGGACATTGGCGTCCAGATAGGTGCGTCGCTTAGTCATCGCGCTCGCCACGGCGTCGCTCGGCCTCCGCCGGCACCGCGTCCCAGGCCATAGGGTCGGGGAGATCCCCGGTTTGGGCCGCCTGCGCGCGCAACGCCTCCAGTTGGCGCCACAAGTCGGTGCGCGGTGCCGTGCTCTCGTCTATCGGGGCAATCGGCGCGCTTTGGGTTGACGCCAGGGCAATCTCGGGTGGATCTATGGTGACAGCCAGACGGTGCCGGCCAGGAGACACGCTGGGCGGCAGGCGCAACACAACACCACGGTGTTTGTCTACTTCGCAATCGAAGGTGAATGTCTGCACGCTCGTCCCTTGGTAAGATTCGCGGTAAGCAGTTGAGCGCGATAGGCTGCCTTGACCGCGCCCCGATCATAACTTGTCGCGACACAGGCCGCAACGCTTCGTGATCGCACGCTTCGCGATCTCCTGCGGGACGGCGCGGAGCTGTCTCGCCGGGTCCCGAGGCTCGGCCTGCTTGGTCGCTGGACGGTATGGGGCTGGAGACGCAACCGACAATGCGTATTCCGACTGAAGGTGGGAAAAGGGGCCAGTGCGGCCTGGCAATGCCGCGTGCTCCAGCGGGTGTGAATCCCGCCTGGGTCATCGCGCGCCACGACCCCGGTATCGCGCCTTGCGGCGCGGCTGGTCTACAGAAGAACGACTTGAGTTTTTCGCCTAGATCGCCGGCGAATCTGAGGCTGGTAACGTTATACCGGGAAGCGGCGGTTGCCGAAAAGTGCGATGGTCGACGGGGTGCGCGGTCAGGGAATCCATCGGCCGCACCCTGGGTCGACGTTACCTCTGCCGTCCAAGCCCGCTGCCACGGGGGCTACCGCCAAGTCACGATCCACGGAGCGAACCGTGATGCCTGGGGCGGTCTCGCCCCCGTCGTAGCACTCCTGCAGCACCTGCGCCAGCCGCTGGCCGGCCGCGTGGCACTTGGGTTGATCGGACGCTTGCAGCAGAACGAAGCGGTTTCTTCCATCCCCGGTCGAGCGGACGAACCCCGCGGGCAAGCTCCAACCCCGGTGCACGTTAGCGAGCCAGGCACGTAAGGCCGCCAACGCCTCCCAGCGGGTGAAGTACCATCCGGGCCAAGCCGCTTTTAGCGGCTCGCCATCTACCGCCATGAGCTCAGGTCTGTCGCCAACATCGAAGAACCCAATGTCGATCGCTGTATCCTTGGGCCAAATCGGCGTCCGCTGGCGGAGTTCATCGAGATTCAAGTCCAACAGACGCTCAAGGGCCTGTTGGACGTTCGGCTCACGCTCGTCGGCCCGAACGCTCAGCGCGTCCGGGTGTTCCTTGCGCAAGTGCTCCAAGCCGGTCCGCGCGTCGGGGTGGCTAACCAACACCGCCTCTTCAATCCCTGCATCCGGCGCGTAGCCCCAATCGCAGGTCAACAATTAGTCAGCCCTAGGTCTGACGATCAATGCCGACAGGGCCAACGGGTCCCAGACTAAGTCTCGATCCGCTAGCCGCCCCTGGCTACCGGGGAAAACCGGGCTTGCCTGTAGCACCAGATACGGGGGATCGGCGAAGATGATCTTCGTGTATCTCGAACGCCAGCCGATGGAGCCGAGCAGCTCCAAGGCAGGTGGTTGCCAGCCGTCTCGTCCACTTCCGGCAGGGTTGTTCATCGAATGTCCTGCTCGCTTCCAAGCGGCCCTTGAGCGTTTTCGTGGCTAGCGACTACCCAGGTGGGATTTCCACCCACTAGACTACGCGACATTGCCAAGCCGCACAGTCTCCTATTCCGCTTTCCCTTATGGCTTTGAATCAGGCCCCGAGACCCAGGTGGCGATGCGCGCGGCGAGATTGACGCGATAAACGCCACCGACTTCGTTCTCGATCTCAATGGCGTTGTCCGCGGGAAGCAGAGTCATGCGCTTGAAGTAGCGGCCGAAGGACGGCACCCCGACCGACCCCGAGTCAGGGACACGGTAGACCTTGAGCATCCACAATCGGTTTCCGCTTCCAGGGTCTACCGCAACCAGATAGCCGGTAGGCTGGTCGCCACCGTGGCGCAACGGGTCCATATCCTGCATGTAGCGCACGCCGTCGTGCTCGATCGCCGGAACACGGGGGGGCGCAGGGCGGCTGGGGGCGGGCATGTGGTCGTCGTTCATTGTCGGTCTCTCTTTCAGGTCAGAGGCCGCGTGCGCGGCGGCGGCGAGGCAAAGCAGCACCGTTGTCCAATAGGATTTCATATGATCGTCAGCGCCGAGTTGCGCTGTGCGTCGGTCAGCACAGCAGCGCAATCGGCAGCAAAGAAGGCCCAGTTGTCGGCGTTGCGGATACAGTCCGACCCCGGGTAGCCCGGGTGTGGGCCGATCCCATACCAGGCGTATCGCGCCTGGCCGTTCTTTACGTCGATGGTGCCGCATACGAGGTGAGTAAGCTCGTGTACGATAATCCGGGTCCAGTTGGTCTGGCCGGGCAGCACGTTGCCGGGGTTATCGATGAAGAAATTGCTCTCGATGTAGACGACAGGCAACCCCTCGGCGTAGGAGCCGAAGGTAAATGCCTCGGATCTCAGGAAATCAAGCTCGTCGGCATCGCTGGTGCCGCGGAAGGGCACCCAGTCGGTGACGACGAAGGTACCCTTGTTGAGAGCCGCTATGATTTTCTTGAACCCTGCGGTAAGCGTCGAGACGTAAGTCGCCAGCGTCGGCGCATCGACGGCGGGGTCAGCGAACCAGCGGCGAACCAGCCCCTGCGCCTTGTCGCGATTTGCGTCCGCGCCGCTGCCGGCGGCAGTCGCCAGCACCATGTCTGCCTTCTGGCACCACGCCAAGGCCTGCTGGGTCGAGTTGCCCAGATAGCGCCGCTGCTGGTCGGTGAAGTGCTCATTTGCACTGCGCAGCAATGTCTTGACCGCCCCTGTGGTCGATGCGTTGTTATTCAAACAGAGGCTCGGCCAATCGGTAAAATCGTTCGGCAGCGAGAGCACCCAAACCTTACGGTCGCCGGCCTTGTTCTGCAAATAGACGTGACGCAGTAACTTCAGCGCCGCAACGCGATTCTTGGCGGCCAACGGGACGCTTCCGATATCCGCATCGGTCCAGGCGCCAACGGCCTGCAACAGACCCTTGTCCTCGATGATTTTTGTCTGGCTGGGGCCTTTGACCGCGTTGGATCGCAACTCACGAAGCGCGGGCTCCTGAGCGGAATCGAAACCTTCGTCGCCGAGCAGTTTCTGAAGCTTCTGTATCAGTGGCTGCCAACCGGTGTCGAAATCAGTTGTCGATGCAAGCGCGGACTTAGCCGCATCGTACTCTTTCTTGAACTTCTTGTTCCAATCAACCATGGCGTACACCTTTATCGAGTGGGGTTTCCGCCGGGCACCGACGACGCTGATCAACGATGTCGCCGAGTCGAAGCGGCATACCAGGGCGACATCGACGATGCGAAGCCGAAGCCGCCGCGCTCATATTCCGCCGAGAATAGACGGGAAGAACAGGGGCCAAGCTCAATTGCTTTTCGAGATGAAGGGGGTACGATCACTTTTTCCTAGACCTTATCTCACCCAACACCCTTAGCAAAGACCGAGGCTTCAGAAGGCTCACCGAAGATACGCCCGCCCGGCACCCGTCACCTTCCCAACAGCAGGCCACGCCGTTCGACGAATCCGCCGCTATCCAAGGAGGTAACGCCCCTGAGACTATACGAGTCCCGTATATTTGCAAGGTAGACTTCGTAGGAATGGGCTCTCCCTGATCTGCTGGGGTTGTGATATCATATAATTCAATAACTTGAGATTCATGCTCGACCAAAACCGCCTTTACGCGCATTTTGTCTGTTCTTCGATGATCAACTGGCACCGCCTCTTCGGCCTGGCCCTGGATGACTATTTCACCGGGACCCAATATTCGGTCGAGATGGAGAATGACATTGCGCGCAAGCGCCAGGGCTATCGCATCAACGTATTAGCGGATACTGTTGGATAACCAACTCGGTCACCCCCATGCTTTTCGGCTTTTGAATCTTGGGGAGATCTCACGGTGTGCGACTTGAGTATCGAGCGATCCATTGCACGTCACTTTGCTGCGCTGGAAGACCCGCGCAGTTCGACCCAAAGTCGGCACAAGCTGATCGAGGTGATCATCATCGCCATCGCCGCGACCCTCAGTGGCGCCGACGGCTGGACCGGCGTTGAGACGTTCGCAAAGGCCAAGAAGGCGTGGCTGCTGACCTTTCTGGAACTGCCCGATGGCATCCCGTCGCACGACACCTTCGGACGCGTGTTCGGGCGGATCAATCCCGCGCAGTTCGCGGCCTGTTTTCGCCAGTGGAGCGCGGCGGTGGCGACGCTGATTCCCGATGAGATCATTGCGGTGGATGGCAAGACCTTGCGCCGCTCGCACAACCGCAGCAACGGGTTGGCCGCGTTGCACCTGGTCAGTGCTTGGGCGACAGCCAACCGGGTGGTGCTCGGGCAAGTGGCTACGGAGGCCAAATCCAACGAGATCACGGCGATTCCGCGGCTGCTGGAGTGGCTGCAGTTGAACGGCTGCATCGTCACCATTGATGCGATGGGCTGTCAAACCAAGATTGCCGAGCAGATCATCAACCAAGGCGGTGACGATGTCCTGGCCCTCAAAGGCAACCAGGAAACGCTGGCCGCCGAGGTCGAGGAGGCCTTCATCGAGGCCGATGCCCGCGGCTATGCCGGGGTCGCTTCGGAGTTTCTCGAGACCGTCGAGCGGGGTCATGGCCGTTTGGAAACCTGTCGCTACCGCACCTTGGGTGATTGCTCGGGGGTGCCGCGCAGCGCCCTGTGGGCGGCCATGAACATGATGGGCATGGTCGAATCGCGCCGTGAAGTGGCCGGTAAGGTCTCGATTGAGACCCGCTATTTCATTGGCAGTATCGGCACCAGCGCCACCCGCTTTGCGCACGCGGTGCGTGGTCACTGGGGCGTTGAAAACGGGTTGCATTGGAATCTCGATATCTCCTTCCGGGAGGATGAGTGCCGCGTCCGCGATCCGGTGGCGCGCGAGAATCTCGCCGTGCTGCGGCACCTCGCCCTCTCACGACTCAAGAATGACGACACCAAGCTCGGTCTCCAGAACAAACGCTTGAAAGCCGCTTGCAACGAAGACTACCTGACAAAATTGCTTTTCGAGTCGCCCAAGCGCACGGACGACGCAGGTGCATCAGTATCCGCTAATATTAGCAGTGCTTGATGCGATTGCCCTGGGGGTAACCCGCGAACAATAGTATGGGGCAAGCGTACACACAGAGAGTCTTGTAGGCCGTACGGGAAATCGCGTTCCCTGAAGTGCTGATACAGCTTCGAAATAGCTAATGCGGATGCCGACAGTGTAAACGTGCTGCAAGGCTACATGAAGTGCTAGGGTCAACGCGAGGGTATCGATGTCCGCCGGAGTCCTCAGGCCATGGCATGTAAGAAGAGCGACGTTCGAGAATTCGGGAAGCCTTGATGGTTCCTGGATGAAGTACGATAATGAAACGGTTTGGGCTGGGACAGGAACGGGTGATGAACCCTGATACAGCGTGCGCTCGGCTGGAATCAAAGCGCAAGGAACAACCAGGTAGGCCGGAAGCGGCCGTATGCCTTCGAGTTGTGTTATCGGGGTAGATCGGAGGTTGGAAAAGCCAGCCACATGGCGAAGCACCCGACGGAAGTACGCAGCCTACAAAGGAAACTCGTGCCGGACACGCAGGATCGGCGCACACGAGCAAGCCTCACTGTCGGGCATAACAAATGGGCCTTGTAACGGGTAACTGTGAAGGTCCGTGCGAATGTGCGTGCAACCGAGGAACCGGATGCGGGAAAACTGCACGTCCGGGATCGCGGTGGGGGCGCTGGGTAACCGGCGTTCCTACGGCTGAGGGTGAACCAAATGTCTACATTATCCTATGCCAAGGCATTGCTTCAACACTGGGGAATAGACGTTGAAGATATACCTACATCGGACGCCGAGGAGAAACAAGAAGCAGATTTTGTTGCCGCTTTTAGCGGAGTACGTGTACTGATAGAAGAAAAGACAAAAGAAGATGACCCAACCTACTTAGCGAAGCGCGCAACAGAGCTTGAGAGTGGAGAGGCTCACTTATCAGTGTTGCCATTGTCTCGCAATGAGACATTGTCTGGTTTGGTAAGAGATGCATCTCATCAACTGAAGTCATCCTTAGATAAGCTTCATGACTTTCGCCTGATATGGTTTACTGGCACCGGGGTACAAGCCGAGGGAAAGTATGAGCAGTTCAGGGCTACCCTGTATGGTCTAACTAATATCCTTGAAATGAACACAACTTATTCTCGGCGGTGTTACTATTTCCGGCATGCAGACTTCTTTCGCAGAGCAGACATAATCGACGGAGCCGTTGTAGCCCACACGGATGGGCGATCCATTACAGCAAGGCTTTGCCTGAACTCTCTTTCGCCTCGGTATGAAGCTCTTAGAAGCTCTGCTGTAGTCAAACCCTTCGGCACAGCCGTAGAAGATCCGCCCGCCCTAGAAGCCGAAGGGACCGCGTTCATTGCCGATGGTGCGGTGGACAGAAAAAATGAATCAAGATTGCTGGTTTATCTGCAGAACAAATACGGAACGGCTCCGCTCATGAAGTTTGATCTTGGCTATATAAAGAGCTGCATTTTGGTACCTAAAGAATGAAAATACCGAGCCAGGCTCAAATATTGATTACTAGAAAAAAATTGCCTGACCACCGATTCAATAGCGAGCGCGCGCCATCAGGGTTCGTTGTAAGTGGCAGGTTTCGTGAGGGCGCGTCGCTTTAGGATAGCGCCGAGCAAAGCTCGGCGTCTCTTGCCGGGTGAGAGTCCCGGGGTTAGCCGCCCGCCGGTATCGAGTGTTGATCCCGTTGCGGAGCAGGGTAACCTGGAGCAATAAAGCAATAAGGGACAGACCACGATTAATTATCATTTTCCATTTGGGATCAATCGGGGAAAGACCGCAGCTAACTTTATTTGACTGGTTTGGCAACTCCGCCTGAAGGCTCACGGCAGATAACTCGAAGAACACTGAATGAAGATTTATTTAGACGTTTGTTGTCTCAATCGCCCCTTTGACGACCAAACACAGGACCGGATTCACCTGGAATCGGAAGCGGTCATCGCTATTCTGAAGAACTTGGAAGCCGAAAA
>Ga0247836_1007352_pt1 | contig 11701 bp, 16 predicted proteins | sample LaCruzMarch2015__4_FD_187116 | JGI IMG/M metagenome (GOLD analysis project Ga0247836, IMG submission 187116) | Freshwater microbial communities from meromictic Lake La Cruz, Castile-La Mancha, Spain - LaCruzMarch2015_14m | ecosystem: Environmental > Aquatic > Freshwater > Lake | place: Spain...
GGCACGTCCTCGTGAAACAGATCGCCCATCGAATTCACGAACCAGGTCGTCGGCTTTCTGGTTCGCAGCGGCTTGGTCAAAATGTCGTCCGGGGCCAGCGCGACTTTGCCGGTCCAGCCAGGCTTGCCGTTGACCCACTTTGTCGTGCCCGCGTAGTGCGCGGCCGGAACTGCTTTGCAGGCCTTGACGGCAGCGTCGCCCATGGCCTCCAGCCGCGCCGCCATCTTCATCGCGTAGCAATTGGTGCAGCCGGGGCTGACGATGGAGCACCCGACGATGGGATTCCAAGTCTTCCCGGTCCATTCGATCTTGGTCATGCCGGCACCGCCTTGGGCACCATGTCTTCCGGTTCGGCGATCATTTGTGCCCCTCCTCATATTCTTCGCTGCGTTCCTACAGGCCTGGCGCAAGCATCGGTCGCGGCGGCTCTGGCTCAAGCCAGGGCTTCATTTTTTCCAGCACAGCCACGATCTGCGTCGCCAGCTGCCCGATTGCGCCGCCGATCAGCACGTAGAGCGGCATCACCAGCAGGACGCCGCTGGCCTTGGCGAAATACGCCGCGCCTGGCAGATCAAGGCTGACCATCACCGGGGTGACCATGCTCACGCCGATCGCAGCCATAAGCATGAGCCCGGCCATGACGATGGTCACCGGAGGCGGGGTTAGCAGGCGAATGCAGCGCGCGATGCCAGAGAGCATCACACCGCCCCCTTGGCTTGAGCCCACGTGGCGAGGCAGTTGTTGGCAATGGCCCCGTCTTTCTCGACCTGGAACGCTGCCAGAGCACGCGCCCGGATGTCCGCGTTGACCTCTGCCTCGGTGCGGTGCTCGCCGCAGACGTGTATGTCTGCGGCGGCTTTCGACATTGTTATGCTCATGCTGCACAACGGGTTTCGGCGGCACATCACAACATCGTCGCGGGGAGTGACTGCGTGGTTGGGGTGCACGGATTGACCCAAAAACGCGCAGTTCGCGCAGCGCCGTTGGGGCCACAGCATCATGATCGTGTTCCTTGTCCCATCGCGTTCCCGGCTGTGCCGCCGATGGCGTACCCGGCCACGCGCATTTCCGGCGGCAGCCATCCGCAGGCGCTCGCGGCCTCGGCTGCGGCCTTGCCGATCTCGGCCTTTTTCATGTCCGCGAGAACGTCGACGGGAGCGAAGTGCGCCGCCTGCCCCGCTTCGATCATCTCTTCGATCGCCGCCAGCGCAACCGCCTTGGTCGCGCGGTGGAAGTAGTTGAGCGGATCGAATTGCCGACGCGCGGCATCAAGATAGGTACCGGGCGGGACGACCGCCATCACCGCGGCATCCGCTGAATGCAACGCTCCGCCACGTCCGTCGGACACGTCGAGCGCCCGTGCGATGTGCGTCCGGAGCTTGCACAGGACCTCGTCGTCGGTGAAGGCCATGGCCGCGACCAGCGCGGCATCGAACCCGGCCTTGGTTTTGCGCGGCCCAGTGTGCTGCCCCGTGTTCATCCCTGTATCCTGGGGCTGGTGCCCGCGGAACGTGGTGAAACCGGCCTTGACTCTGCGCGCCCAGACCTCCGCGTCGAGCGACGCCACCAGCAGCCGCAAGGCCAGCATCGGGTCAGCGCGGCCGACGGCCTCGGCGGCCGCCAGCGTCCGGGCGATCGTCACCTCCTGGGCCAGGGCTGCGGAGATCGAGAACGGTCCATTCGCGGCTGGGGGCGGTGGGACGTGTTCGCTCTCCCCGGTATTGCCGTCGCCATCTTGCCAGTCATCGTCATCACTATCGACGACGCCCTGCCCGCCGCACGTCTCGCAGTCGTCACTCTCGACCCCGGCGCAGTCTGGGCAAATATCGGTGGCGCCGTCTTCTGGCGCGCCATCGTCATCATCCTCGCCATCGCCCGCCACATCTGCCGCCGCGCCGTCCGGCCGGATCACGCCGCGCGTCACGAACATGCCTGTTGGGCTGTTGCCATCGAATTCAACGACAGCACCCGCGGCGGCCCGCTGTTTCGGCGTCAGGCGCGCTACGATACCGGCCACGACCTCGGCGTCGACAACGAACCCGTCATCTCGGCCATCGTCGTCGGCGTCGATCGTGTCCCATCCGTCCCAGCCGCCCGGCCATCCTTGTGGCAGGTCGTCGGCCAGGGCGACCCAGCCCCAGCCCTCGGTGCGCAGCGCGTCGAGTTTCGCGTCGGCGACCTCGCGCTTGGCGTCTGCGACTTCTTCGACCTTCTCCATCTGATCTGACATTGCACCCCTCCATTTCGTTGAGTTGACTTCAATCGTCGGGTTGCGCCGGGGCTTGATGCCCTCTTACCCTGGCGCACTCCCCGCCTCAGCGACCGTGTGGTCTCCGGTCGCTATCTCTTTTGGGTCTTCCAGTTGACGCTCCCGTCGAACCGCCGGGACCCCTGGAAGCCGCGGCCACGCAACTTGTTCGACGTCGGCTTATCCGTGGGCACAAAATCGTCGGGTTGTTTGACCAGCATCTTCCGGCGAAACTCTTCATGCTCGGGCGCGATCCGCCGTACTTTGGCGACAATGCTCGTGTCTTTTCCTGACTTCTCGCGGTGCTCGGCGATCGGGCGGGGCACCAAGTTGGTCGGGTGATTTGATCCACCAAGCGCGTGGAGAACGACGTGGTCGAACTCAAAGCAGCCGATGATCTCCTTCGCCGTCATTGTGCGGGCTCGGTCTCGGTCGACGACGGGAGCAAGGCGTCCATCGGCGGTCGGTCGGCAGATGGTGAGCAACGCGCTTGCGCATCTCTCCGCGAGGGTTGGCTTTTTGCGGGGGCGCTTTTCGAGAAGGCGGCGCACTTCGTCTTCGCGAGACGATGCTTCGACTTCAGTTGCGCTTTCGTCATCGGCTTGTGTGCCAGCCAGCCCCGCTGCCACTCTTTCGTCATCCCCGGCTTCGCGAGTTCGCCGTTTCGCGCCGCCTTGAACCCCTCCATCAGCGTCCACCGCCCCATTTGATTTGCCCTTTGTGAATGCTACCCGACGGCTAAAGCCGTGGGGCTTCTCCTGGTTAACCATGGAGCGTTCCCCCTTCATAAGCCGCAACCGGCGCGGGGCCGGGTTTACGGCTTGCTCGGGTGTCGGGTAGATGCGGATTTTGGTGGCGCTTAGCATCAGACGTTCTTCTGGTTCTCTATGTATTTCTTGACGATCTTGAGCGGAGCGCCGCCGACGCCTATCCTTCCCCCTGCCTAATAAGGCCAGAGGGATGTCGGCGATGTTGCTCATGTCATGGCTCGACGAAGAAACTCTGTTCTGATCTGCAAGGCTTCGCGCTCTCGTTGCCTGCGCTCGACAAGCCGATCTGCGGCTCGAGAGCGCGCGGATGCGCGATCGACGATCTTGTTCCGTTTGGCTGAGACCGCGTTACGCTTGCGCTCGAGTTCTGCGATCTCTCGATCAAAGCATTCGATCGCCTTGACCTCCCAAACCTCAAGGTGAGCGCGCCAGTTGCGGGCCTGTGGCATGGCTAAACCTTCATCGCGCGGTAGTTGGCCGACGACGATCGCCAGACCTCTATCTTCAAGGCAGCCGCATCGCGAAGTGCGCGCAGCTTTTCATACTCGGCGCACGCGATGGCATCGTCTTCGACCCGCTGGAGGTAGGCTTCGGAAGCGCGAGCTTCGACCTCAGCCTTGACGGCTGAGAGACCAGGGTCGCAAAGCTTCATGCTAAGTGCGAGCTGGACCTTGATCATGTGGCCTGCGCGGATCATCTCGCCTTTGGCCAGACCGACTTCAGCAGCGCTGTCTCGCAGAAATGACAGCGCCCGCTCGACTTGATACTCCGTGACGATCGGGCCGGTTAGCTGGGGCTCTACGTCGTCTGCTTCAACGTCGGTAACAACGTCGGTCACTGGTCTTCTCCACTCAGGATGGTTTCAGCGATCTTGCGGTGTTCGGGCGTGAGTCGTTCGAGGATGCCGGCGTTGGCCTCTCGAACCTCGTTCGCTTCGGCCTCTGTCGAGCAGAACCCGATGTCCTCGCGCAGCTTGGCAAGGAACCCCTCGGGGTCGGCGATCGTGTCTGGTTGGCCTTGGGTGTCACCCCCTAGCGATGCTACGACAGGGGGTGGCTTGTTGGTCGGGGACTCTGGAATGTCATCGGCCACAATGCTGATGGGCTTGGCGGCAGCCATCCGGCGTTCGGCGCGAAAGTCTTCGGCCTCATCGTCGGCGACGACACCGAGCATGACGGCCGGAGCATGGGCTCGAGCCCACTCTCGAGCGCCGCGATAGCGTAGCTGACGCTCCCAATCCGCAGGGCTGGCCCACGGCGATTTGCCGCCCCGGTGCCACTGCGCGACTGTGCCCCTGATCGTGCGCTCGAAATTCTCGCCGGCTATCGTGCCGCGAACCACGACGCCTAGCTTCTGGTCGTCAAACTTGCGATCGGGGCCGTCGTTCACGAAATCGTAGCGCAGACGCACCCCGAGGTTGGCCTCAATCACGGCCGCCACGAGCTTGCCTTCGTAGCAAAGCTTGCCGTGCACCACGCTGACACACTGCGCGACGGCGAAGGGATCCATCTTCCATCCCAACGCCTGGTTGACGATCATGAAGCAGTTGGCCAACACAACTTCGGGTGTGTAGTGCTCAATGACGGCGCCGTCCTTCATCTTGCACCGCAGAGAATCCGGCATCAAACTGCCGCGCGCCATCATGGTCGCAACCCGCTGCATGTGCTCAAAGCGGGCGGTGTCGAATATCGGCACGTCATCCACCACAACGCGGATTTCGCGCAGCGGGGGCGGCGGTGTTTGCGGGGGCGGTGGAATGATCTGGATGTCTTGCCGCGCTGCGCCGTTCGGCGGCGGCGAGCCGTTGATCGTGGGCTCCATGTGATCGGTCATTCGGCGGCGCCCCTCTGTTCATTTGGATTGTTCTGCCAGGACATCATGCAGCCCGGCACTTCCGCCTTGGCCTTGGCCGCCTTGTCGGCAAGCTTCTGGATAAGGGCGATCAAGTCTGGATGGCGCTGGGCCGCGTAGTATGCGGCGGCTGCACCCAGATCGGTGATGACGGCAGTCGCTGGCGCTTCGCGCAGACTGCGACGGGGGGCTACCGTGCCGGAACCCAGCATGATCTTCGGCACCGGAGCCACAACGGCGACGGCCACGGGCGGCACTGGTGGCAATTCGGGTAGGCTGCCGGTCATGGCCGCAACCGGGTCGTTGCGCTCCATCTGCGCGCGTTCTGCCTCGGCCTTTGCTCGCTCGGCGCGCTGGGAGTCGATCCGGGCTTGAGCCTCGGCCTCGGCGATCTTGCGCTGTTTGGCCTGCTCGGTCGCAAGCCACTCGTTGCACTTGACCTGCATCGAGCGCACGACGCTTTCGGCCTCGCCGATGATGATCTGGTAGCGCCGCCGTATCTCGGCCACGGCATCCTCGTGCGGCTTCTGCTCGGCGCGACGGGAAGCCTCCGCCGCCTTTGCCATCTTGGCAATGCGCTGGCTCCAATCGGTGAGGCGGTCAGCATCCGCGCTAGTGGCAATCGGCTTTGTCAGCGCGACGCGCGCCTCGCTGCAATCACCCATCAGGTCCAGCCGCATGCGCTGGAACGCGTCAAGATCGCCGGAGTTATGGCCCGGGCCTCCGTGTGGCGCTGCCACCTTCTCTCTTTCGCCGTCGGATGGCGAGGCCTCGGGCACGGATGGCTTGAGCGGCGGCGGATCGGCGATCCAGCGGCCATGCTCCATCCAGTATCTGTAATCGTCCTGCGAGACCGCATGAGACCGGCACCAAGGCCACTCGGTCTCCGCGTCGGCAGTGGCGTCCATGCCGACCACACATTTCAGGACAAGCCCTCCAGACCAAGCGTGCTTGGTGCCGCCCGTCCTCTCGTCGACCAGCATGATCTTGACCGGAACGAAGGGGCCGTTCCGCCCCTGACGCTTGCGCCAGATGCCGGGCTGGGGGTTGTCGTAGTGCCCGGCTTGGTAGAGCGTGGGCAGATAAGTCGGCTTCTTCACATCGTCTTTGATGGCGCCGGACTGGCGGCCGATTTGGTCGCGCCAAGCCGCGTAAATGTCGATGGTTTCCACTTACGCCACCCGTCCGCGAATGGCCCGGTGCGTGCCCCACTCTTTGGCGGGGTCGAAATCTGCGTAGTCCGGCTTCTCGTTGTCCGGCATTCCTTCGATGTGTTTGGCCAGTTGCGGCCATAGCGGATCCTTCGGGTCGAGCAACGTCCGGGTCGGGCGCGTCCCGGGCGAATAGGTGTAGATGTAGATGTCGGAGACATCGTCACCTTCCCACAGCCAGTCGGCGTCGAACTCGACGTTCGACAGGACCGCCACGCGATTCGTCCCGAGCAGAGGGATCGACAGCTCGTCGATGCAGATGGTGTTCATCGCGCACCCCCAGCAGCGACGCGGCGGCGGCTGGCTTCGATGGCTCGGGCTGCGGTCGGGCCGACTGCCGCGCATAGCGCCACGATGTCGTTCTCGGGGCACTGCCCGGGAATGGCGCGGCGGATGTGATCAAGCACAACGTCGCGGCAGGTGCGGTCCAGATATTGGACGGCAATCTGCCACCACGGGTGATCGACTGTGATGTCGGTCCATGACCGCTGCGCCACCCCTGTGGCATCGACTTGGGTACCAAGGGCGCTGAGCGTGATGACGGAGTAGTCGTCCGGCTGGTCGCGGTTGCTGCGGACCTCAGCGATCATCGCAATGCGCACCAGCAAATGGCCGTTGGCGCATGGCGTATAAGTAAACGGCACAACTGCGGTGACAGTCTGATGATTGTTGTTCATTGTGCGATCTTCCTGCAAAATTTGCGTCGTCACTGGCTCTGCCCTCATGCAGGGCAGCACACACCCCGGGCGGCAAGGTTTTGGCCAAGCGATTCGGGTTGGCAGAACCAGTGACTGAAGTTAATAAGGACCAATTTGGTCCGGTTTGCAAGAGGCTATCCACATCAAAAGGTACATTGTTGACGAAGTGTGTGTTGCGTGCCTTTTTGGTCCGTGACAACTTGTCAACAGCAGTCTTTGCTCAAGCTTTCTCTGACGGGCCGGGCAGTCAAGACGAACCGGCACAAGTCGATAATGTGGTGGCGGATGTCATGCGCTGGAGGGCATATATGCCGCGCAATAATAGCAAGTTAGGCGCAGATTCGCGTCGCGCTAAAAAATCTGCTGATTATTTTAGGAGTTGCGCTTCTGGTGAAGATCACGGCCGGGTCGTTCTGCGCCGTATCCGATTAGAGGGGACACACGTTCTGGCCTGGGAGGTCCCGTCGGTCACATCAAAGGGGCCAGGCTATCAGGCTGGCTTCTTCGGGGTAATCGCGCAGTCCGCCTGCGGGTCAGTTGATCGGCAACAACACACCGACAAGCCGTGCTGCAACGCTATCGTCATCAAGCGAGACGATGGTGTTAGCTCCGGGCCTATTGGTGAAGGCCAGCCCGGGCGCATGGAACTGGCGAATGACTAGGCACCCCTTGTCTCGGCGAAAGTTCGGATCGTTGATCTCGACCAATACGAGGTCGCTGGTTTTAACAGAAGCTACGGCAGCGTCGGTGCAGCTAACTGGGACGATTGCGCCTAGTTGCGCTGGCCAGACATTTGAAATGTTATTTAAAACAACGCGGTAGAATCGTATCCCCTGGTGGAAGAGGGGCCGCACGTAGGCCTCTAGTTCGGATTCCTCGACGTGCTCGACCTCGTCCGTCAATTCGGCAAGGCTTGCCGTGTGGAGCAGGTCTGACGGCCTCACGTGGAGCGCCGCCGCAATCCTGTTCATCCACTTTTGCGTCAACTGACGCTCGCCCCGCTCAAGCCGCCCGATCTGCTCTCGGGATGTGCCGACCATCTCAGCGACGGCAACCTCGGACAACCCTTTAGATTTACGAATCTCACGGATGCGGTTGCGCAGCGCTCTGGTCGAATCATTTGCCATCGCTCACTGACGCCACGACCTGCGATTTTAAAAGACAAATTTTGTGGTCCATAACCTGCGATTTTAAAAGACAAATTTTGTGGTCCATAACGCATTTCATGCGGACCAAAACAGCCACTCTGAGGAAACATTGACATAGGGGACCAGTGCGGTCTAACATGACACGCATGGACGCTTTGAGAAAATGGATGTCCGAGCACAGGCTGACGACCGACCAAGTCGCCGGCAAGCTGGGCTGCACGACGAGAACGGTCGGGCGGTACCTCGCTGGCGAGCGTATTCCGGACCGGGTGGCCATGACGGCGATCTACAAGTTGACCGAGGGCCGCGTGACCGCGAACGACTTCTATGGCCTGTCGTCTGCCGACGGCCAGAGAGCGGCGTAAGTATCTGATTTTGTGTGTAAGTTGCGCGCGCGTCGGTGGGCGATCATGGGCTCGGACGAACGGCATCAGACCGTGGCCGGGTTAAGGCATTGATGCAATGAACGCATGGCGAAGCGGGCTCAGCCCGAGGGAGTCGCGCGTATCCTGCTAGTCGTTCGTGGTCGACCACCGGCGCGCGCAACGTCTCCCAAGCGTGTGCTTGCGGCGGCGTCAATCGCGCACGAGGGGTCCACTGCCATGTCGTTTGTCGGCAATATCGTTCGCCTGTTTGCTGTTGCAAATAGGCCGCACATCATCAACAAAAGTGACTTCTCAGAAGTTGATGTCGACATCAAGGCAGATGTCTTGCCGCCGGTGTCTGACCTCTGGCCCGACGATGAGGACGCCGTGCCTACGTGGCGGCTTGACCAGGAAGCAAGGGCCGCGGCGGGCGGCTACCGTCTGCCGAACTACAGGACGGGCCAAGAGTTCCAGGCCGCCGTTGCGCTGTGTGAAACGCGGTTGACGACCCCTGTCGTCGTCACGCCACCACTGAGACCCAACGATTCGTTGCTGCCTATCCTGGCGCCGGACGTAGCTGCGCGATTGTTTCTTGAATGGATCAGGTCGCGATCGCTGTGTGGGCCGATCAGCACAGACGATCTGTCTATTTTCTATGCGGAGTTCTGCACAGAGCGCGGCGAGCGGCAGTCCCCCGAGAACATCATGCGCAGTCGCCTCAAGCGGCTCCCTGGCGTCTCGTCACGCGTGGCAGACAAGTATCTTCCTGGTGGTGGCCGCGTTCGCCAGACGATCTGGCTGATCAGCGCAGACCCGATCAAGAAGGCCGCCTGAACGGAAAAAGCCTCCCGAGTAGCAGCTCGTGGAGGCTTTTGTTTTTGTAGCAGGTCTCTCCGCCAAGAGGCAACCCGCCGAGCGTTGCAACGAAACTTTCGACACCACATCTCAAGGACCGGTTGCGAACATGACAACTTTAGCCAGTGTGCACGAAGAGCGCAAGCGTAATTTTTCTCCTGTTGAACCACCGGTAGGTGAGCCGCCAGCGGCGCCACACAACATAGAGATTGAGCAGGCCGTCCTCGGCGCTCTCCTCGTGTGGAATACCTCGGTCGAGCGGCTCGAGTTTCTCAGGCCCGAACATTTCTTCGACCCGCTACACCAGAGCCTATACCAGACCATCTGCGGAATGATCGCCGAGGGCCGATCGGCAACCCCGGTGTCTCTCCTGCCGGTGGTTGAGGCTATGCCCGAGATCCGGCCTGGGCTGTCGGTCGCCCAGTACCTCGGACGGTTGGCCACTCACGCCTCCATGCCGGGCGATGTCAGCAGCTACGGCAGGACGGTTTTTGAATTGGCTTCGCGCCGGGCCCTGATCGAGATCGCGCACTCCATGCTGGATAGCGCCGGCGACCCGACTGGCCCGGATCCGTCGCAGTTGATCGAGCATGCCGAGCGGTCGCTCTATGATGTGGCAGCGGCGGGGACCACACCAGACGTCACCATCTTCAAGTCTGCTGTATCGACCGTGGTCGACCAGTCCATGGCGGCGTACCAGGGGGGACGATCTCGCGGTCTGCGTACCGGCCTCGTCGACTTGGATGATGCACTGAGCGGCGGGCTGCAGCCGAGCGATCTCATCATCTTGGCGGGTCGCCCATCAATAGGAAAGACGGCGCTGGCAATCAACATAGGCTGGTACGTCGCAGATCGCCGCCGGAAGGCTCTTGCAGCGGCAGTGCATGGGTCAGCACTCGAAGACGAGGGCGGCATAGTCCATGTGTTTTCCCTCGAGATGACGGACACCCAGTTGGCTGGCCGGGTGCTGTCGTCCGAGGCCGAGGTGCCGTGGTCTGTGATCCGCGCTGGGTCATACCGGAGCCAAGCCGAGGCCGAGCACGTTGTGTCGACGTCGCGCCGCATCGAAGCCGCACCGCTCTACATAGACTACACGGGCGGCATATCCATGCCCAAGCTCGCCAGCCGCGCACGCCGCATGAAGCGCCGGTTCGGCATGGACCTGCTGATCATCGACTATCTGCAGCTAATGACCGGCGGCGGTAATTCAAAAGACGGCCGCACACAGGAACTGACCCAGATCACGGTCGGCCTCAAGTCGCTGGCCAAGGAGCTTGACGTCCCGATCATCGCGCTGTCGCAACTGTCGCGCGCCGTAGAGCAGCGATCCGACAAGCGGCCGCAACTCTCCGATCTGCGCGAGTCCGGCTCGATTGAGCAGGACGCCGACGTCGTTATGTTCGTGTTCCGCGAGGAATACTACGTCGAGCGTGAGCGCCCGAACGCGGACGATCTCAAAGTCTACTCCGAGTGGGAGGACAAGATGCGCCGATCGGCTGGCAAGGCCGAGGTCATCTTCGGCAAGCAACGCCATGGATCCACCGGCATCGTCAATCTCTCGTGGCAGGGTCAATTTACCCGCTTCTCAAGCGCAGCACGTGGAGCACACGCCAATGTCTAGCACCCCGATAGAGAAGGTCCGCATCGCCTACATGGCTGCTGGTGACCTGAAAGTGTTGGCGGAACTGCAGCAGACCATCAGGTGGCAAGAAGCTGCTGGGATGATCAGGGTCATCAGCATGGATGACGAGATTGCGTTGATGCAATGGGTCGACCCCATTAAGGCCGCGCTGTTTTCTAGCGCGAGGGCAGCACCATGACCGGATGGTTTGCAGTGCCTCGGGACATCTTCGACCATCCGTTCTTAGGCATCCACGATCGCCCATTCACAGAGATGGAGGCCATGATGTGGTTGATGCGTTCGGCCGCCACAGAGCAGCGCCGCGTGCCGAACCGTGGATCAATCGTCGTGCTTGATCCAGGCGATCTGGTGGCCTCTCACGCGACGCTGGCAACTCGCTGGATGTGGTCTACCGACAAGGTCCGTCGGTTCCTGCGCAGGCTGGAAATGGAGGCGCTTATCACCCGCGCCACCAATGCGATCCGCACCAAACAAAGCACCAATCAAATCCAGATAATAACCCTTTGTATTGGCGACGTTTTCGACGATCTGGATGGGACTCAGCACCAATCAACGCACCAATCGAGCACCAATCAAGCACCAATCAACGCACCAATCAACGCACCAATCAACGCACCAATCAACGCACCAATCGAGCACCAATCGAGCACCAATCGTAACACACTGATCGTAAACGATAAATCTGAAAACAGATCAACCCAGCACCAATCAACGCACCAATCATCGCACCAATCAACACACCATGCGGCACCACGGGCAGCCACGCCAACACCAATCAAACCGCACCAACCACACCAAACAAATGCGCGGTCTAATGGTCGGAAAAATAACGAAAAAACTGCTTCTGCGCCGTCGCCAACGCCAATCAAGTACCAATCAACGCACCAATCGAACACCAATCAAAATGGTGTGC
>Ga0247836_1007355_pt1 | contig 11695 bp, 8 predicted proteins | sample LaCruzMarch2015__4_FD_187116 | JGI IMG/M metagenome (GOLD analysis project Ga0247836, IMG submission 187116) | Freshwater microbial communities from meromictic Lake La Cruz, Castile-La Mancha, Spain - LaCruzMarch2015_14m | ecosystem: Environmental > Aquatic > Freshwater > Lake | place: Spain...
ATTGGTGCGGGCCCCGAAGGTATGCGCGCCCATGTACACCGCATCCGCACCGGCGTTGATGGCCGCCATACCCTGGTACAGGTTTTTGGCGGGGGAAAGGATTTCTATTTTTCTGCTCATGCTGGCTTTGTTAATTGGGCATTTTGGGATAGCGGGCGCAAAATTAGGGAAAATTAGGGTTTGGTGGGGGGATTTTTTTGGGGGGTTGGGGGTGGTGTGGGTATTTAATTTAATGTGGATGGGTAAATTATATATTTTTTGTAAAAAAGTATGGTTATTTTTTGGGATGTATAAAGGGTGGGTTGTATATTTGCTTTCGGATTACCGCAACAAAGTAAAGTATAGAGGTTTTAGATTAGGGGATTGAGTTATTAGATATGTTGCTCTGTAGGTGTTGGCGGGATGTGTGATGGGGTTATGGTTGCGTGATAGTTAGTTGTAACAAAAAATAAAACGAAAAAAATAGGAATGAAAATCAAAGCAAATCTAATACTCATGATTGTTCTTACTTCATTAAACTGTTGTAGTAGTAAGAACAAGGCTAAATTTAGTAATTCCAAGTCTTTAGAAACAGTTGCTTTTTTAGAAAGGAATTATCATGATCAATTAACTCAAATCGAACCAGAATCAGACTATATTTCGCAAGTTCAAAAAAACATTACTCAACTAAATTTTGATGATATGCCAATCAATGAAATAATTTACGAGCATGTAAAAAATGAAGTAATCTATAACTCAATATATAACCTTAATGAAATGGTGCGAATAACCAATTTATTAAACTCTGATTTCACATTAAAGTTTATTGACTTTTCTCAGCAAAAAACCTCAGACCAAGGGGTTAAGCAATTTTGTGTTACCTCCATTTTGCAATTTATTGAAAACATTAAAATAAATTCAACTAATTTCGAAAAATATTTATCAATTATTACTAATTATCAACCTGAAATGCAACAAAAAATACTTTCAGAGTTTACAAATGTAAAAACAATTATAGAAATAATTTCAAGTGAGGTTTCTTTCGAAGGAAATTTAGAAACAATTTTAAACGACCAGATAAAAGCCAATAAGGAAATAGGGAAAATTAAGAGTGCTATTCAAAATAATATTAATAATCTAAGCAATAAACTTGATTCACTCAGTTTTGAAATCGCAGAGGCTTCAAAACAACACATACAATAATTTACCAACAATCAAAAAAAATGAAAAACACAATTATTTTAACCGCGATTGTCTTGCCATTTTCTTTTCTTCCTCAAAAAGGATTTTCCCAATTAGAAGTAATCGATAAAATTGCAGGAGTCCTTATTCCTGGAGTTACTTCAGGAATAAAAACAATTTTAGAAAGCACAAATGGAAAAAAGGTTAATAAGGATGAAGTAAAAAAACTTGAATCCGACTTGATGCAAAAGTTTAGAGGATTAATTGAAGATATTGATAACGATGCTTCTAACATTGCAGCTCTAAATGAAATATTTTCAATTGCAGGCGTATTATATGATGATATCGGAGCTATGAAAGCATTGACAAATAATTTTTTATTAGAGCAAATTGATCTGTCAAAAAACCATCTTCTTCTTAGAGAAACTGCTATTCTATTTGCAAGTGAATGGAGGCAAGTAGAGAGAAAAAAGGATAGACTTATTTCTTTAACAGAAAATGCCTCATCTGGTTCTGTCCAAGACGATATTGCTCAATATGTTCAAAATCTCGATGAAGCATTAACAGATTTGGAATCAGTACTTAAACTATCTAAAGACCCAGATTTAAAAATGGATATGGAGGAATCTAACTTGTACATTCAAAAATTGAAAAGATCTGGTGAACATATTAATAAAATCGAAGAAGCAGTTGAAGATATAAATGTTCAACTGGCTACAAGAATTAGGTCATTTAAGGCATCATTAGATAAAACCAAAAACGAAATAGAAAAAATAGGCTCAAATTCAAATAAATAAAGATTAATTACTAAAAAAAATTCTTAGATTTTAACCACCATCTAGGGATGAATAGCCGCAAAAACCAATCCCGTCACACAAAGCCTCCCGTTGGCGGTTGAGCCTCATTGAACGAAGCCAGCACTACTTGCATGCCAAGCAGTAGTGCCGGCTTTTTATTCTTGGTCGGTAAGACATTATAGGGTTTCAATCCGGCTTGTCTTGCTTTCTTATCTGAAATCTTATCCTTTTTTTCTAAAACCATATTCGGATTTTCAGCGCTATCTCCTTTTTATTGCCCCCCGAACGGTATTCTTTATAAAAGGACCGCCACCCTGTTTCATTAGAACAATTGAATACTTTTATAAGGTTAAATTTGAGCATCGTTATCCCATGTCAGATAACTATTTTCATGCATTCGGGAACTACTTCTCCAATATGGAAAATGATTTTCACAAGAAAACAAATCATACTCCGGTAAAAAACTGATCACCTCAGCGATAAAAAGCAACCAAATCACAAAAAAAACTCCTCAAAAACACGCCATTCCTCCACTTCTCCGTGGAAAACTTGTCAAAAAATGTACGAAAAAAATTTCGGGACGTTTTTCAGGCTAAAATTGCGTTTTTTAGGGCTTTTCAAGGTATAAACTGCACTTATAAACCTAAAAACACCTTTTGTTTGCGACTATTCTGCCCTTTTTTTCGTCCAAAAGTGTAGAGTGGTGAAAAACAAATCATTTTTGGCATGTTACGTATATACTTTATTTAATTAATTGATTTACAATTTTTTATGCCCTATTGTACAATCTTAAGGGCCTTTATATCCTCTTTACATGTTTAGGTAGCGCCGTGGAAAACTTCGCGAAAAATGTAATTTTTTTTTCAACACGGGCACTTCACTTTTGCCCCATCAGCGACACCGAAGATCGCTGGAATCATTTTCTAACTATTTTAATTTTTATTACCATGAAACAAAAGATTCGTAAATCTGATCTCAAAAACCTGCGGCAAGGCGAGCTTGCACCGATTGCTCAAAACGTGGCAATGCGCATGCGTGAAAATCCAGATTATCAAGAAGTACTGCCCAAGGTGGATCTTCTTGAACAACTAACCAAAGCGTTCTCCCTGGCATTGGCCGAAAGCACCTCGGGAGGTATAGACCGGGTAGCAGCTAAAGAGGAAGCCAAAGCAAACCTAATCAGAACAATGTATGACTTGGCTGACTGGGCCAACACAAATGATAAAGGTACGCTTACTTGGTTTACCAATGCAGGCTTCTTCGCGAGCGAGGACCGCATCCGCAAGAGTGAAGATCTGCTGCCCCCCACCAAAGTGCGGGTGATGCCGCATACTAAGTCGGGCGAACTGGAATTGCGCTTTGCGCTTACAAATCCACAAGCAGTCCGCACCACAGGCTTGGAATACTCCCTGGATGAGGGTCAAAGCTGGTTTAACGGTACTTACAGTACGAATCGGTCACTTAAAGTAAGTGGACTTCCTTCGCGGCAAACGGCTTTATTCCGTTTGCGGACAATCGGCAAAGGACAAAGTGTAAGCGCCTGGACAGAACCGATTGAAGTGTATCTTTATTAATGTAATTTAGAATATCGAGCACTGGATTTTGAATATAGAAAATGGGATAATTCCTAGGCAAGTGCACTGAGCAGGCTTAGTAAAATGTTACTCACTACTATATTTGAAATTCAGTGTTCGATATCTATTGTTTATTCAAAGTTATGCAATTATTTAAGCCATTTAAAGTGAACTAAATTCAATTGGATCATTCCATATTATTACTAAAATAAGTAAGGTGCTAGATCAGGACTACTTATAAATGTAGATTACCAGCACATAAAAAATATCTTCGCCGAGTAAATACTGCTTTCCAGGCCATAAATGCTCCTTTCCAGCATATAAATGACCCTTCCCAGGCCATAAATGCTTCTTCCCAGCGCATAAATGATTCTTCCCAGCGCATAGATGTTCCTTCCCGGCGTATAAATGCTCCTTCCCAATGCATAAATGTTTCTTCCCAGCGCATAAATGTTCCTTCCAGGCATATAAATGATCCTTCCCAGTGCATAAATGCTCCTTCCCGGCGCATAAATGTCTCGTCCCAGCGTATTTTCGATCCTTCCTAACATAAAATTATCTCTTCCCTTTATAAAAATGCCCAGTCCCTGCGTAAAAATGTTTCGTTCCTGTGAATCAATGTCCTTTTTCAACACAGAATTGAGACGTTATGACAGAAGTATCCGGTAATACAGGCCAAGGCTGATAAAAACGCCCATAATTACAGTACATCCTTGTGTAGCGCCGTGGAAAACTTCGCGAAAAATGTAATTTTTTTTTGGAGTTCGGTATTTCACCTTTGCATCATTGGCCGAAAGGCAGTCCGCTTTAACCGCTTAATCTTGGGAGCATTATGAAACAAATGATTCGCAAATTTGACCTCCGGAACCTTCGTCAGACTGAAATAGCCTCGGTTGCGCAAAATGTGGCGATGCGCATGCGAGAACACCCGGACTATCAAGAGGCGCTGCCCCTGGTGGAACAACTGGAACAAAAAACCGCCCAATACGCGCAAGCGCTGGCGGATAGTGTGTATGGTGGCATGGACCGGGTGACCGCTAAACAGAAAGCCAAGGATGATCTGCTCCAAGCATTGTTTGATTTGGCGGATTGGGTGAATGGGCACGACACAGGCGCTGGCACTTGGTTTTCCAACGCAGGTTTCTTTACCAACTTCGATCGCCATAGCAAAAACGCGCCTCTTTTGCCACCGATCAAGTTTCGGGCAATGCCGCAAGGGATACCCGGCGCTCTGGAATTGCGTTTTGCGCACCCCGATGCGAGAGCGGTACGCATCACTTACCTTGAGTATTCGCTGGATGGGGGCCAAAATTGGCTAAACGGCGCCTACAGTGCCCGGATGTTCCTAAAAGTGACCGGCCTTCCTTCGCGGCAAACGGTATTGTTCCGCGTGCGGTCTATTGGCCGGGGGCAACGTGTGAGTGCCTGGACGGAAGCGATTGAGGTGTATCTTTTTTAGAGGGGAATATATTTATCACCTCATATTCAAGTAGTTAAATTATATTCAAACTTTTTTTTGGGTGATTCTTTGATTAAACTTACCTTGGACGCTGGGTATGAAAAATACACATATTCACGAGGTATATAGATTTGAGCAACTAAGAAATGAACAGCCACGAAATAGAACAGAACGTAAAACGCATTTTTGAAAACTTTTCAAAAGAAGATTTTCTGTATGACCTGCTATTGGCCTACGGGATTTCCAAAACTTCTATTACTCGATTGAAGAGCGGAGACTTCAACCTTTCAAAAGTTGAAGGAGAAATACTCTACAAAAAGAAAGTTTTCTTCAAAGAAGAGAAATCCGACAAATTGTTGAGTACTATTGAAAAAGTTGCGAAAGAAGAACGCATTTTAAAACATGCCCCCCGTTTTGCAATTGTTACCGACTATAAAACCGTAGTGGCTAAAGACTTGAAATTGGGCAAGAACTTAGACATTGCCATTAAAGATTTGCCAAGCCATTACGCCTTCTTTTTACCACTTGCGGGCAGTGAGGTGTATCACTCCACCAATGATAACGAAGCAGACAGAAATGCGGCCTATAAAATGGCAACATTATACGATGAGTTGGTAACCAAAAATCAAGACATCTACAACTCTAAGGAAAGTATTCATAACCTAAATATCTTTTTATCACGCTTATTATTTTGCTTTTTCGCGGAGGACACAGAGATTTTTGAAGGCGATAGCATTTTTACAAATACTTTGTATCAGCATACCAACCCCAATGGAAGCAATACGCATGAATTTCTTGACCGACTTTTCAAACGTTTGAACACCGAAAACACAAAAGGTTTCTCAGCACATTTTGCCCAATTCCCTTATGTAAATGGTGGTTTATTTCGTGATGCAATTGGTTCGCCTGTTTTTACCGCAAAATCCCGAAAAATTTTGGTTGAATTGGGTGAACTGAATTGGAGGGACATCAACCCTGATATTTTTGGTTCTATGATTCAGGCAGTTGTAATTCCTGAATACCGAAGCGATTTAGGGATGCACTATACGAGTGTGCCCAACATTCAGAAACTCATCAAACCTTTGTTTTTAGATGCATTGTACGAAGAGTTTGAAAGCTGCAAAACCATCCCGCAACTGCGAAAACTCATTAACCGCATTGCGAAAATAAAATTCTTTGACCCTGCCTGCGGAAGCGGAAATTTTTTGATTATTACGTACAAGGAAACTCGTTTGCTCGAAATAAAAATCCTGCAACGCATCATTGACCTTAGCCCCGCACCTGCTTTGGAGTTTACTTCCATACAGCTTTCACAATTTTACGGCATTGAGTTGGACGACTTTGCCCACGAAATGGCCATACTCTCACTTTGGTTGGCAGAACACCAAATGAACAAAGTATTTGAAGAAATGCTGTATGATTATGGAAAATCTAAACCCATTTTACCACTGAAACAGGCGGGACAAATAGTTTGTGGCAATTCGGCGCGTTTGGATTGGAAAATCGTTTGCCCGATTGGCAAGGATGATGAAGTGTATATTATTGGAAATCCGCCTTATTTAGGTGCAAGAGGGCAAGATGAAGAACAGAAGAAAGATATGGATTTTGTTTTTCAAGCATTTACGAAATACAAAGATTTAGATTACATATCTATTTGGTTTTACAAAGCGAAAAGTTACATACATGGTTTTACAGCAAAATTTGCTTTCGTATCTACTAATTCGGTTTGCCAAGGGCAACAAGTGGCTTTGCTTTGGCCAAATATTTTTAACAACGATATTGAAATAGCTTTTGCTTATTTATCTTTTAAATGGACAAACAATGCCAAAGGTAACGCGGGTGTAACAGTTGTAATTTTAGGTTTAAGAAACAAATGCTCCGAACCTAAATTTATATTTTACGGAAATATCAAAAAAGAAGCAAAGAACATAAATGCTTATTTGCTAGATGCAGCAGATGTTATTATTTCTGAAAGAATGTTGCCTATTTCAAAATTTCCTAAAATGAATTTTGGAAATATGCCCAATGACGGTGGAGGACTTATTTTAATGGAAGAAGAAAAAGATAAGTTAATAACTGAAAGCACCAATGCATCAAAATTTGTTAGGTTATTGCTTGGTTCTTCCGAATACATCAGAGGCGAAAAACGCTATTGCTTATGGATTGAAGATGAAGATTTGAAAGAAGCTTCACAGATACCTTTTATCCAAAAAAGAATTGAAATAACCAAAAAACACCGGATAGACAGTAAAGACAAAGGCACAAATGATTTAGCCAAACGTTCACACCAATTCAGAGATAGAAATATCGCAAAAGAAAACCAACTTATTATGCCAGGTGTATCTTCCGAAAGGAGGAATTACATTCCTAGTGGTTATCTTGGAAACGACATAATAATTTCAAACTCTGCATTGGTCATTTATGACGCAGAACCTTATTTGTTTGCGGTAGTAAATTCCAAAATTCACATGGTTTGGGTGAATGCTGTCGGGGGAAGATTAGAAACACGTTACAGATATTCAGCAAAGTTGTGCTACAACACCTTCCCCTTTCCTGACATTACCCTCAAGCAAAAAGAAAATTTGAACCTGTATGTGTTTGCCATATTGGATGAACGAGCCAAACACTCCGAAAAAACCATGGCACAACTCTACGATCCGGATAAAATGCCCAAAGGATTGAAGCAAGCCCACGAAGAACTGGACCGTGCAGTAGAACGATGTTACCGCTTGCAGCCTTTTACATCTGATACGGAACGGTTAGAATACTTATTTAAGATGTACGAGGAAATGACCAAAAGCGGAACCTTGTTTGAAAAACAAAGGAAACCAAAAAACACAACAGCAAAAACAAAAAAATAAATATGCCTGATCTAATAAAAGTAGAATACGGCCAAACAGGCAAAAGCAAGAAGACCAATGCTTTGGGCATGAGGGAAATGCAGGAACGAGCATACAGTGCCCGAACTGCACAATACCTTTTGATTAAAGCACCACCAGCATCGGGCAAATCAAGAGCTTTGATGTTTATTGCCATGGACAAACTCAAAAATCAAGGCATTAAAAAAGCCATTGTTGCTGTTCCTGAAAAGTCAATTGGTGCATCGTTTAGTACAACCAAATTAACGGAGCAAGGTTTTTTTGCCGATTGGACAGTGAATCCCAAATACAATCTTTGTACAGCGGGCACAGACAATAGCAAAGTAAGAACCTTTCTTGAATTTTTAGATAGCAACGAGCAAATTTTAGTTTGTACACATGCCACCCTGCGTTTTGCTTTTGATGGTTTGGACGAGAAAAAATTGAATAACACTTTAATTGCCATTGATGAATTTCACCACGTTTCTGCCGATGGCGATAACCGTTTGGGTGAGGTAATGAAAAACATCATGGCAAAATCAAATGCTCATGTTGTTGCAATGACAGGCTCCTATTTCAGGGGCGACAATGTTCCAGTTTTGCTACCCGAAGATGAAGCCAAGTTCACAAAAGTTACCTACAACTATTACGAACAGTTAAATGGATATGAATTTTTGAAATCTTTGGGTATTGGTTATCATTTTTATACAGGCCGTTACTTCAAAAAACAACCCGACAAACAAATATCGGCATTGGAAGAAATTTTAGACGAGCACAAAAAGACCATCATTCACATACCCAGTGTAAATTCTGCGGAATCATCGCGAGAAAAATACGAAGAAGTTGGACACATTATTGACGCTTTGGGTGATTTAGAATCGCAAGACGAAAAAACAGGCGTTTTGTTTGTAAAAAGCAAACGCACCAACAGAATTTTAAAAGTTGCTGATTTGGTAAATGATAACCCAAAGGAACGAGATAAAATTTCAACTTATTTACGAGATTCTAGCACTCCAGATGCCATTGACATAATTATTGCATTAGGTATGGCAAAAGAGGGTTTCGACTGGCCTTATTGTGAACATGCCTTGACAATAGGCTATAGAGGATCATTAACTGAAATTATTCAAATCATTGGGCGGGCAACTAGAGACAGCAATAACAAAACACATGCACAATTCACCAATTTGATTGCACAACCTGAAGCCGAGACAGATGAAGTGAAAGTGGCAGTAAATAATATGCTGAAAGCCATTACAGCATCACTTTTAATGGAACAAGTATTGGCCCCAAATTTCAAATTCAAATTGAAAGAAGATGACAACGAAGAGGAAGAGAAAAATGATGACGAAAACACAATTAGGATAATAGGTTTTAAATTACCAACATCTCAAAGAGCAAAAGACATTATTGAAAGTGATTTGAACGATTTGAAAGCACGGATTTTGCAAGATGACCAAATGCTGAAAGCAATGCCGGGGAATGTTGAGCCAGAGGTCATCAACACGATTTTAATCCCGAAAATTATTCGGGAAGTTTATCCTGATTTAAGTGAAGAAGATGTTGAATCTGTTCGTCAGCATGTTGTTGTGGATTCGGTTATTAAAAACAGCGTAATTGAAGAACAAGGTGGAAAGAAATTTGTAAGAATGGCAAATAGTTTTGTGAACATTGACGACATTCACATTGATTTGATTGACCAAATAAATCCATTTCAAAAAGCATTTGAGATTTTGTCAAAATCGGTAACAACACAGGTGTTGAAATTGATTGATGAACATATTCAGTCTATAAAAATTGAAATGACCGAAGATGAAGCGGTGATGTTGTGGCCAAAAATAAAAGAATGGATTGGACGAACCGGCGAAGCCCCGAACCTTCAATCTTATGACCCAAAAGAAAAACGAATGGCAGAGGCGGTCATATTCTTACGTGAATTAAAACGACAAAGGGCATTGAATGAGCAGCAATAAGAAAAAAATATCATTAGACGACATCTTTAACGATGATGAGTTTGGCTTGTTGAATTCGACTGCAAAAACTTCAAACGTAAAGACCGCAGACCAACGGTTAATAGATTCTTTTGAAGAAATAAATGCATTTGTTGATAAAAACAACAGAGCACCCAACACATCAAGCATGTCTGAATACGGACTTTTTGCCCGTTTGAAAAACATTAAAGAAAATGAAGAACAAAAAATTTCTTTAAAACCATTTGACAGACATAATCTACTAGGTGAAGTAGAAATACCAAAAACGTCTATTGACGATATTTTGAATGATGATGAATTTGGCTTGTTAGAAACAGACAGCGATTTGTCCATTTTCAAATACAAACACATTTTAAAAGAAGAGGAAAGAGAAAAGGCGGATTTTATAGCTCAAAGAAAATCATTGGAAGAAGCAGATTTTCAGCCGTATGAAGCAATGTTTCAAAAAGTGCATCAGGAAATTAAAGAAGGAAAAAGGCAAATCAAACCGTTTCACAACATTGAAAAAAACTTGCACGTTGGCAACTTTTATTTGATTGACGGGGTAATGCTCTATCTTAGAGAAGCAGAACTTGAAAAATCCGTTCGAGAACTGAAGTCGGGAGACCGTGAACGTGTTGAAGGGCGCACATTTACTATTTTTGAAAATGGAACATACAGTAATATGCTTTTTCGTTCACTTGGAAAGCAAATTCAAAAAAGCGGTAAATTGATTACAAATACAGAGGAAGAAATCAATAACAAACTTTTTGTTAATGCAGGATTGGTAAAGGAGGAAGATGTTCAGACAGGATGGATCTATGTTTTAAAATCTAAGTCCAGCCATCCTGAAATTTCTGCTATCGAAAACTTATTCAAAATTGGTTTTTCTTCTACACACATTGACCAACGAATTAAAAACGCAAAAAATGAAGCAACCTATCTATATGCAGATGTAACTAAAGTTTCAAGTTATGTTTGTTATAACAGGAATGCAGCCAAATTGGAGCAATTACTTCATAGATTCTTTGCCGAATCTTGCTTAAATGTTGACATCGAAGTTATTAAAGGAAAAAGAATTACACCAAGGGAATGGTTTGTTGTACCATTTGAAGAAATTGAACGGGCGATTGAACTCATATTGAGTGAACAAATAGTAAATTATAAATATGATAGATCGATTGAGAAAATTGTACTAAAATGATCAGCCTAAGAGTGTAAGCATGCTTTCAAGCCAAAAAAGCCAAACGAAGTCCTTCCCCGTTTTTTTAAAACTATATTTGGAATGGCGGATTGCTTTTTCCGCCGCGCGTGGTCTTCACTTTTACAACGCATAATATCTCATAACGCTCAATCTTTGTTTTTTTACAACCGATGCCCTGCCGCCGCGCGTTGGTCTTTTGACAACCACGCGCAACTCCTGTGAGCGGCTAAGCGTTGTATAAAATTGATTATAAATAGATTAGCATTGAACGTTGTATGTTGGAGGTTGAGCCTTGTTGAATGCATTTAACTAATTCAGCAAAATTTCATTGCGAAAACATGAAAGATTTTTCCTGTTTTCAAAGCGCTGTCCTATATTTGCCAAAGCGAAAACCTGGTATCAGAAAATCCCCCAATGAAATCCCCATAGATTTCCTGGCATCTGTTCCTGAACTGCGGCTTTGTTCAACTAAATACATCCGCAACCATGCCCTTGAGCATCTCGAGTAGGGGTTGATATCGTGTGGGGCTTGGTGGCGGATGTATTGCTAAGAGTTCTCCACAACTAAAAAATAAAAAAATAACGTAACTGGTTAGCAAGTGCTATTTCGATATTCCGGAATACCGCCGGATAAAACGGTAAATAGTTCATTGAAAGGATTGAATTGGAGTT
>Ga0247836_1007367_pt1 | contig 11683 bp, 6 predicted proteins | sample LaCruzMarch2015__4_FD_187116 | JGI IMG/M metagenome (GOLD analysis project Ga0247836, IMG submission 187116) | Freshwater microbial communities from meromictic Lake La Cruz, Castile-La Mancha, Spain - LaCruzMarch2015_14m | ecosystem: Environmental > Aquatic > Freshwater > Lake | place: Spain...
TCGATCCCCGCCAGCAGGCTGCCGAGCCAGGCCAGGGCCGCGACAACACCGGTCGCGGGATTGAACAGCCGCGTGCCCAGTCGCAACAGCGCCAGCGCCGTCGCCAGCGCCGCGATCATCGAGGGCAGCCGGCAGGCGAACTCATTGACCCCAAACACGCTCATACTGGCGGCCATCGCCCAGTGCATGAGCACCGGCTTGTCGACCGCGAGCGTGCCGTTGAAGACCGGCACCACCCAGTCGCCCGTCTCCACCATGGTGCGGGCGATGACCGCGAATCGGGGCTCGTCCTCATCCCAGAGCGGAGCCCAGGCGGTGCCCAGGGTGAGCGTGGCGAGGCCGGCGACGAGAACGATGGCGAGCGGGCGGCGGTCGAACATGGGCGCTGGATACCGGGAGGGGAGAGGCTGGTGACGTGGGGACGTGGTGATGCGAGCGAGGTCAGTGCCGCAGCGGCTCGGCCGGGCGGCCGGTCGCGTCGGCCAGTCGCGGTGGCTCGGGGAGCGTGGTGGGCCCGAAGAGCACAAGCCGGCGGGCTTCGGGCAGGACGGTCACGGCCCGGATCACGGCGTAGTCGGATGGGAGTGCGGCGGCCACGAGCTCCTCCCAGCGGGCATCGACCACCACCGGAGCGCCGGGATGTGCGGCCACGAAGGCTGCGACCTCGGCCGGCTCGTCGAGATCAGAGACCGCGCCGCCGGCGGCCACGAGCCCGGCGTAAAAGCTGGTGCTCGCCGGGGCGCGGTAGCAGGCGATCGGGTGGGAGATCCCAGTGGCGGGGAGCCGCGCGAGCAGGTGGCGGGTGCCACCGGTGCGGCCCAGGCTGGCGGGGCCGACTGCCACCAGGATCGCGACAGTCGCGCAGGCCGTCGCCGCCCAGGCCGCCGCCGCTGCCCGGCGCGACGAGAGCGACTGGCTCGCCCAGGCGCTCAGGCCGCCGGCGAGGGGAATGAGGCCGACGAGTCCGAGCCACTCGCCCCCGGGAGCAAGGCGGTGAATCACCACCGGCAGGCCGATGCCCAGGCCGATCCCGGAAATAATGAGAAAGCCCCAGGCCCACCGCATTCCGGCGTCGGTTGCGCGGGCGGGCGTGCGGATCCAGTCGGCTAAAAACAGCCCGATACAACAGGCGAGCGCGGGATACGCGGGCCAGACGTAGCCCGGTAGTTTCGTGCCGGCGAGCGCGAACGGCAGGATCCAGCCTGCCAGCCAGGCGAGCATGAGTCGCATGCCGGGCGCGGCCGGGCCGGTCGTGCGCACCGCGGCCACGGCATGCCAGCCGACCAGCGCGGAGGCCATCGACCAGGGAAAAAGCCCCACCAGCAGAACCAGCGGATAGTAGAAGAACGCGGAGCCAGAGTGGCCCTCCATCGGGGCCGCGAACCGGCCGACGTTGTGGACGAGGAAAAACTCACGCAGCCACTGGCCGTCGGTGCAAACCGTCACTGCCGCATACCACGGCGCGGCCGCCGCGACGGCGACACTCAGGATCACGATCGGCCGCAGTCCCCGCCAGGCGTCGATCGCAGCGGCCACGATCCGGCGCGGGAGCGGGCCGTTGCGGCCGGGGTCGGCCGCCGCCTGCCACCAGGCGAAGAGCCCGAGGCCCGCCAGCGGCAGCACCAGGCCGACCGGCCCTTTCGTCAGCACCGCCAGGCCGCAGGCCGCCCCGATGCCGGCGGCCGAGGCCAGCGAGAGTCGGACCGGGCCGTCTCGCCACCGCAGCCCGTCGGGGCCCGCCGTGCGGCCGCCCCGGACAAATAGCCACAAACTGAGCGTCGTGAAGCATGCCAGCGGCGCGTCGGGCGTGGCGGCCCTTCCCGTGATGCCTGTCCAGAGGCAGGTGGCCAGCACCACGCCCGCCCAGGCGGCGACGTCGGAGCGAAACAAAATCACCGCGATTCGCCACGTCATCAGGCAGGTGGCCAGCGTGAGCAGGGCGGATCCGAGCCGAGCGCCTGTCTCGTTGGGGCCGGCCACGGCAAACCCGGCCAGGTGCAGCCAGTTGACGAGTGCGGGCTTCTCGACCCGTAGGCGGCCGTTGAAGGTGGGCACGATCCAGTCGCCGCTCGACCACATGGCCAGCGAGCAGGCGGCATTCCGTGGCTCGTCCTCGTCCCACAGCGGCGGGCCACCCAGGCCGGGCAGCAACACGACCGCGGCGAGCGCCGCCACGAGCAGTCCGTGGGAACGGTTGAAGGTCATCACGTGGTCCTGGTCCGGGTGCCGATCGGGGCCGCGATCCGGGGCCGCTCGCGGCCGGGGGCGGGGTGGGAGAGTAGGAGCCGGCCGGGCGGCGGGTCAAGCCTGCAGCGGACGAGCGGAAACCCCTGTTTTTTGAGGCTTCTCAGCCGGTTGACCGCCCCCGCAAGCCGGGTATGTTCAGAGCATCGCGGTGGCCGTCAAGCAGGGCCGGCCAGGGATTCTTTCAGCTTCGACTGGCCCTTCAGGGATCATGAGCCGCCCGGTGCCGGCGAATGCGACGGCGGTAGGCGGGCTGTTTTTTAAGGTTCGATCGACAGGTCTGGAGACCGTCTCTTGGCAGATGACGAAAACCCGGTGGAGGGTGAAGCCGCGGCGGGCGGCGGCGCCGGAACGACTCCGGAGGGCGGCCGGCTCATCGACCTGCCGATTGAGCAGGAACTCAAGAACAGCTATCTGACGTACGCGATGAGCGTGATCGTCAGCCGGGCACTGCCCGACGTCCGCGACGGCCTCAAGCCGTCGCAGCGGCGGATCCTGGTCGCGATGAACGACCTCAATCTTTCCCCGGGCGCGGGCCGCGTGAAGTGCGCGAAGATCTCCGGCGACACCAGCGGCAACTATCACCCGCACGGCGAGAGCGTGATCTATCCCACGCTTGTCCGCATGGCCCAGGAATGGAACATGCGGCACGTGCTGGTCGACAAGCAGGGCAATTTTGGCTCGATCGCCGGCCTGCCCGCGGCCGCCATGCGATACACGGAGGCCCGGCTCTCGCCGATCGCCTCGCTGATGCTCGATGATCTCGATCTCGACACCGTTGACTACGTGCCGAGCTACGACGAGCGGAACACCGAGCCGGTGGTGCTGCCGAGCAGGTTTCCAAACCTCGTCGTCAATGGCGCCGGCGGCATCGCCGTCGGCATGGCCACGAGCATCCCGCCCCACAATCTGGGCGAGGTCTGCCGGGCCCTGGTGTCTTTGATCGACAACCCGGCCCTCTCGATGGCGGAGTTGCTCGAGATCGTGCCCGGCCCCGACTTCCCCACCGGCGGGATCGTGATGGGGCGTGAGGCGCTTGTGCGCGGCTACCTCACCGGCCGGAGCACGATCACGCTCCGAGCCCGGGCCCACGTCGAGGAGATGGGGAAAAACCGGCACCGGATCGTGGTCACCGAGATTCCCTACCAGCAGACCCGCGATGCGATCGAGGAGAAGATCGCCGAACTCGTCACCGACGATCGGATCAAGGGCATCTCGGCGATCCGCAACGAGAGCGACCTGAAGGAGCCGGTTCGGCTCGTGCTCGAGCTGAAGCGCGACGCCGACCCCGACGTCGTTCTCAACCAGCTCTATCAGTTCTCGCCGCTCCAGACCTCGTTCTCGCTGATCTTCCTGGCACTGGTCGACGGCAAGCCGCGGATCCTTTCCTTCCGCGAGATGCTGACCGAGTTTCTCCGGCATCGCACCACCGTCATCCGGCGGCGCACCGAGCATCTGCTGGCCAAGGCCCGCAGCCGCAAGCACACCCTCGAGGGGCTGCTCGTGGCGCTGGCCAACATCGACGAGGTGATCAAGATCATCCGCTCGTCGAAGTCGCAGGCCGAGGCCAAGGAGCGGCTCTGCCAGCTCCAGGCGCCGGCGGCGCTCCTGGAGCGGGCCCTTGGGGCAGAGGGCTTCGCTGTGCTCCAGGAGGAGCGCGGCGGGGCCGAGACCTACGGGCTCTCGCCAGTGCAGGCCGATGCCATCCTCCGGCTCACGCTCGGTCAACTCGTCAACCTCGAGCAGGAGAAACTCGGTGGCGAGCATCGTGAACTGCTGGCCAAGATCGGCGAGTTCCGCCGGATCCTCTCCGATGACGCCAACATCAAGGCCCTGATCCGCGAGGAGCTCCAGAGCCTCGAGCAGAAGCACGCCGACGAGCGGCGCACGGAGATCAGCGGTGAGGCGGGCGACATCCGCGACATGGCCGAGCTGATCACCGAGGCCACCATGGTGGTCACGATCAGCCGGGCGGGCTACGTCAAGCGGACGCCGGCCGACGTCTACCGGGCCCAGCGCCGCGGCGGCAAGGGGATCAAGGGGACCAGCACCGACGAGGAGGATCCGATCGAGCACCTGTTCGTGGCCAGCACCCACGATTGGCTGCTCGTGTTTACGACGCTCGGCAAGGTGTTCTCGATGCGGGTCTTCGAACTGCCGGAGTTGGCCCGCGACGCCAAGGGCCGCGCGCTGGTGAACTTGCTGGAATTTGAGCCGGGCGAGAAGGTGGCCCAGTGCCGGGCCGTGGGGGGCTTCGAAGACCCCAGCCAGTTTTTGATGCTGGCCACCCGCGGCGGCGTGGTCAAGAAGACGGCGCTCGAACAGTATCGCCGCCGCCGCACCAAGGGGCTGATCGCGGTCAAGCTCCGCGAGGGCGATGAGCTGGTCGCGGCGGTGATCACGAAGCCGGGCGACGAGTTGGTGTTGGCCACGGCGAAGGGGATGGCGATCCGGTTTCCCGAGTCGGACGCCCGGCCGATGGGCCGCGACACGAGCGGTGTTCGGGGGATCAAGCTCGGCTCCGGTGACCGGCTCGTCGGCATGGTGGTGGCCGATCCCGACGCCACGCTGCTCACGGTCTGTGAGAACGGCTACGGCAAGCGGACGCCCTTCGGCGCCGGCACGCCGCTGACCGGCCCCGCCCCCGAGGAAGGGGGCGAGGAGCCCGCCGCCGACGCGGCCGAGCCGGGCGACGGCGAGGGCGAGGACGGCCCCAGTGGCATGCGCTACCGCACCCAGCACCGCGGCGGCAAGGGCGTGCGCGACATCAAGGCGACCGCGCGCAACGGCCAGGTGGTGTCGGTCGTGGCCGTGGGCGACGGCGATCAGGTTTTGATGATGACGGCCCGCGGTAAGATCCAGCGGGTCAACGTGGCGGAGGTCCGACCGATGGGGCGGAACACGCAGGGCGTTCGCATCATGCGGCTCGACGAGGCAGACACGCTCGCCGCAATGGTGACCGTGCCGCCGAGCGAGCAGGAAGAGGCGGAAAGCCCGCTGCCGGCCGAGTAGCAAGCAGAGGCGGAACATGCGAATTGGCGTCGTCGGCACCGGCTACGTGGGGCTCGTGACAGGCACCTGCTTCGCCGACAGCGGCAACACCGTGACCTGCCTTGACATCGACGCCGGCAAGATCGCCCGGCTCGAGGCGGGGGAGGTGCCGATCTACGAGCCGGGGCTCGAAGAACTCGTGGAGCGGAATGTCCGGGCCCGGCGATTGCTGTTCACGACTGACACCGCGACGGCGATCCGTGACGCCGAGGTGGTCTTTCTCGCCGTCGGCACGCCTCCCAGCCCGGACGGCTCGGCCGACCTCTCGGCCTTGTGGAAGGTGGTCGACACGATTGCCCCGCAGCTCCGGCCGGAGGCGGTCGTGGTCACCAAAAGCACGGTGCCCGTGGGCACCTGCGCCGGGATCGAGGCCCGGCTCAAGGCCTGGACCGGCCGCGCGTGCCACGTGGCGAGCAACCCCGAGTTTCTCAAGGAGGGGGCGGCGATCGAGGATTTCCAGCGGCCTGACCGGGTGGTGGTGGGGGTGCGGTCGGCGCAGGTCGGCGAGATCCTCCGCTCGCTCTACGCTCCGTTCCTGCGGACGGAGAATCCGTTTCTCGTGATGAGCCCGGAGAGCTCGGAGATGACAAAGTATGTGGCCAACGCGCTGTTGGCCACGAAGATTTCGTTCATCAACGAGGTGGCTAACCTCTGTGAGCGAATGGAGGCCGACATCGACGATGTCCGGCGCGGCATCGGCCACGACAGCCGGATCGGCTTTGCGTTTCTGTTTCCCGGGGCCGGCTACGGCGGCAGTTGCTTTCCCAAAGACGTGCAGGCCCTGGCTGCGATGGCCCGCGACAAGGGTGTCGCCCCGCGGATTCTCGCGGCCGTCCACGAGACAAACCTCGCCCAGAAGCAGGTGCTCGGCGCGAAGATCGCGGCCCACTTCGCGGGCGAGCTGGCGGGGAAGCGGATCGCCGTCTGGGGGCTTGCCTTCAAGCCCCGCACCGATGACATCCGCGACGCGCCGGCGATCGATCTCATCGAGCGGTTGCTGGCCGGCGGCGCGCGAGTCTGCGTTCACGACCCCGAGGCCACGGCGAACGTGCGGGCGATCTACGGTGACCGCCTCGGCTACGCGGCTGCGCCGCTCGAGGCCCTGGACGGGGCCGATTGCCTGGCGATCGTGACCGAGTGGGGCGACTATCGACGCCCGGATTTCGACGAAATGGCCCGGCGCATGCAGGCGCGGGTGATCTTTGACGGCCGCAATCTCTACCAGCCGGAAGAAATGCGGGCCCGCGGATTCGCCTACCACGCGATTGGTAAAGCGCCGGTCTGACCGCCGCCCGTCGCGCCGCGCCGACTGGCTTTCTGCGGCGCCCCCTTGATGCGCTCGAAGTCGCTCCGGGTATTCGCTGCCGTCGAGCCGGCTCCCGGCTGATCATGGGCCCTGCCGCTTCGTGATCTGACCACCTCGACCAGGCAGGCGTTCCTTGACGGAGCAGGCTGGCATAGCGTTCACACGGTGCGCCGGCCCCGGCGGATGCGGCCCCGGGGGCGTCCGGCAGGCGCGTGGTTTGACAGGCGCTGCCGGTCGGGTTTCAATCGCGGCATCATTCTCGGCTGCTTTCCTGCCCGAGCGGGGTTGCGGTGGTCGGGAAGGGTCCAACACCTCACGCGGAGTCTCCCAGCATCGTGGCACGCTCTCCTTCCCTTTTGGTTGTCGTGGCGACCGTCGTCGCGGTGCTCCTCCCCGGCTTGGCCCAAGCGGCCGACGAGGTGACGACCGAGTCGATCTTCGGGGCCTACGGCTTCTTCTGGCTGCTCGGGCTGGCCTGCTCGTGCCTGGCGTTGTACAAGGCCTGGGACTTCTTCAAATGGATGGAGGCACAGTCGCCCGGCACGCCGCGGATGCAGGAGATCGCCGGCTTCGTGCGGACCGGCGCCGACGCCTACCTCCGGCAGCAATACAAGGTGGTGGGCGGCTTCTTCCTCGTCATCTTCGTGCTCCTGGCGGTGATGTCTTTCGGGCTCAACGTGCAAAGCGCCTGGGTGCCCTTCGCCTTCATCTCCGGCGGCTTCTTCTCGGGCCTGGCCGGCTGGTTCGGGATGAAGACCGCCACGCTCGCCAGCAATCGCACCGCGGCGGGCGCCGAGCGGAGCCTCAATGACGGCCTCCAGATTGCCTTCCGCTCCGGGGCTGTGATGGGCCTGACGGTCGTCGGCCTCGGCCTGCTCGACATCATGCTGTGGTTCCTGATCCTGTACTGGATCGTGCCGCTGTTTGCCCAGCCGCTCTCGCTCGCGGAGATCACCGTCACGATGCTGTGCTTCGGGATGGGGGCCAGTTCGCAGGCCCTGTTTGCCCGGGTCGGCGGCGGCATCTTCACCAAGGCGGCCGACGTCGGTGCCGATCTCGTGGGCAAGGTCGAGCACGGCATTCCCGAGGACGACGCCCGCAACCCCGCGACGATCGCCGACAACGTGGGCGATAACGTGGGTGACGTGGCCGGCATGGGGGCCGACCTCTACGAGAGCTACTGCGGCAGCATCCTGGCCACGGCGGCCCTGGGCGTGGCGGCCCATCACGGCGACAGCCGGATGCAGATGGCGGCGTTGTTCCTTCCGATCACGATCGCGGCGGTGGGCACACTGCTCTCGATCTGGGGCATCTACCAGGTCCGCACCCAGGAAGACTCCTCGCAGAAAAGCCTGCTGGCGGCCCTCGCCAAGGGTGTCAACATGTCAACCGTCGCCATCGTGGGAGCCACCTTTTTTCTGGCTCCGCTGTTGCTCGGCTGGCAGAGCAGCAGCTTCGGCGTGGCGATCAGCGTGATCGTGGGCCTGCTGGCCGGCTGGCTGATCGGCTGGTGGACGGAGTATTGCACGAGCAACGAATACAAGCCGACCCAGGAACTCGCCGACCAGGCGCTGACCGGTCCGGCCACGATCATCATCGGCGGCGTGGCCGAGGGGATGATGAGCGTCTGGGCGCCGGTGCTGATCGTCGGTGCCGCCACGCTCTTGGCGTTCGGCTTTGCCAATGGCTTCAATTTCAGCGACCCCGGTCAGTTCGCGTTGGGTCTGTACGGGGTGGGGATCGCGGCGGTCGGCATGCTGTCGACGCTCGGAATCACGCTGGCAACCGACGCGTACGGGCCGATCGCTGACAATGCCGGCGGCAATGCCCAGATGGCGGGCCTGCCGGCGGTCGTCCGCGAGCGGACCGACGCCCTCGACGCCCTCGGCAACACGACCGCCGCTACCGGCAAGGGCTTGGCGATCGGCTCAGCGGCGCTGACCGCGCTGGCGCTGCTCGCGGCCTACGTCGAGGAGATTCGAATCGGTTTCGAACGCTGGGGCCAGACGGCGATTACGGCGACAGCGGACGGCCAGCAGGTCATGGTCGACGGCAAGGTCCGGCCGCTCGTGGCTGGGGAGTGGGTCAAGCTAGCCGACGGCTTGGCTGTCGAAGTGGGCGAGAAGCCGGCCCAAAACCGGATCTGGATGGTGCTGGACGACGCCGTGCTCGAGGGGCGCACCACCGCCGCGGGCAAGGTGCTCGAAGAGCCGACGATCCCCGGCCTGGAGGCCCGCGGGCGGACCCAGGTGGCTGCAGCCGTGCCCGCCGAGACGATCGTGCGGCTGGCCGAAGCCGAGCAGATCGTGCCGGTTCAAACCGCGAAGATGGCCGATTACATGCGGTTCTACGACGTGACGCTCATGAATCCCAAGGTGCTCGTCGGCCTGTTCATCGGTGCCATGAGCACGTTCGTGTTCTGCGCCCTGACGATGAAGGCCGTGGGCCGGGCGGCCAAGGGCATGGTGGAGGAGGTTCGCCGCCAGTTTCGCGAGAAGCCGGGCATCATGGCGGGCACCGACATGCCCGATTACGCGACTCCCGTGGCCATCAGCACCAAGGCGGCCCAGCGGGAAATGATCCTGCCGTCGCTCCTGGCCCTGGCCTTGCCGGTCGTGATCGGGCTGCTGTTGGGCGTGGGCGGCGTGATGGGCCTGCTCGTGGGCGGCCTCACGACCGGGTTTTGCGTGGCGGTGTTCATGGCCAACGCCGGCGGCGCCTGGGACAACGCCAAGAAGCATATTGAGAGCGGCGTCCACGGCGGCAAGGGCACCGAGGCCCACAAGGCCGCGGTTGTGGGCGACACGGTGGGCGACCCCTTCAAGGACACGAGCGGCCCGAGCCTCAACATCCTCGTCAAGCTCATGAGCATGGTGAGCGTGGTGGCCGCCGGCCTGATCGTGCGGTACTCGCTCGAGGCGCTTGGGATCTTCTGAGGCCAAGCCTTCCGAGGGTCGGGGTTGCCCGTGCCATCTCGCCGGACGCTCCCTTCAGGCATCCTGCCTTCCGGTCGCTCGTTGGAAACCTCGCTTCGCCATCCTGGCTGCGCTCGGTTTCCAACGCCGCTCGATTGGCACGGGCAACCCCTCCCGCGACCTCGTTTCCATGGACGCGACCGGCCGTTTACCGCTGCTTTCGGCGGAGTCGGTCGGGGGCACGCGCAGAAGCCGGTGAATTTTGTGAACCTTGGGCCTGACTATCGCCCACGAGGGAGTACTCACAAAATCCGCCGGCTTCGAGCATGTCACCGCCGGCTCCGAATCCGTGTCGTGTTCGTTTGATCGGCCCCGGCCACCAGCCTCACATGCAACCAGGATTTTCGTACACGCTTCAGGCGACTGACGGGCTGGCGCGGGCGGGCACGCTCACGACGCCGCATGGCAGCGTGCCCACGCCACTGTTCATGCCCGTGGCGACCGCGGCCACGGTCAAGGGCGTCGACATCGGCCGGGTGGCCGAGACCGGGGCGGGGGTGATCCTCGCCAACACCTATCACCTGCACCTGCGGCCCGGCGAGGAGGTCGTGGAGCAGGGGGGCGGGCTGGCACAGTTCATGGGCTGGTCCGGCCCCACGCTCACCGACTCCGGCGGCTACCAGGTGTTTAGCCTCGCCGAGCAGGTAAAGGTGACCGAGGCGGGGGCGGTGTTCCGCTCGCATCTCGACGGCGCGCGGATCGAGCTCACGCCCGAGTCGGCGACCAGGATCCAGGAGCGGATCGGGGCCGACATCGCGATGCAGCTCGATCACGTCGTGGCCCTGCCGGCCGACCGGGCCACCGTCGCCGACGCGATGCATCGCTCGCTGCGCTGGGCCGAGCGGTGCCTGGCCGCCCACCGGCGCTCCGATCAGGCGGTGTTTGGGATCGTGCAGGGGGGACTCGAGCCCGACCTGCGACAGGAGAGCGCTGCGGGGCTCGTAGCGCTCGGCTTTCCGGGATATGCGGTGGGCGGGCTTTCTGTTGGCGAGGGACCGGACGCGATGCGGGAGACGCTCGCCGCGACCATGCCCTGCCTGCCCGCCAACCGGCCGCGCTACTTGATGGGCGTCGGCCAGCCGCAGGATATCGTGATGGCGGTCGCCGCCGGCATCGACATGTTTGACTGCGTCCTGCCCACCCGCTGTGGCCGGACGGCTCTGGCCTACACGTTCGCCGGGCCGGTCAAGCTCAAGAACGCCCGGCACCGCCGAGATCAGAGGCCGCTCGAGGACGACTGCCCCTGCCTTGCCTGCCGTCAGAGCCGCAGTTATCTGCGGCACCTGTTCCAAGCCGGCGAGATGCTTGGGCCGGTGTTGACCTCGATCCACAACCTCACCTTCTACCAGCGGCTCGTGGCCCGGCTGCGCGCGGCGATTCTCGCCGGCCGGTTCGCCGAGACCGCCCGTGCCGTCGCGGTTGCCTGGGGTGCCGCCGGGCAGGCAGAGGTCGACGCGGGCTGAGAGGTGCCGCCAGAGCCGCAGCCGACGCAGCCGACTTGTCCCTGCGTCGCGGCTGCCACTACATTCTGGGGCTTCCTTTCATCTTTCGGCCCCCCGGCCGCCCTCGTGCTGCTTTCCATGCCGCTCCCAGTTTCGCCCGTTGTGACACTTCCCCTGACGGCCACCGTCTGCCTGGCCCAGGCCGCCGGGCCGCCTGTCGAGCGGCCATCGCTGCCGTTTCAGTTGCTGCCGCTGGTGGCCATCGCCGCGGCTGCCTACCTGCTCCTGTTTCGGCCGGAGCGGGAGCGACTGCGGCGGCAGCAGTCCTTGCTCGCGGGCCTCAAGAAGAACGACCACGTCGTCACCTCCTCTGGCATCTACGGCACCGTGACGTCGGTTGACGCGGGCGGCGACCGGGTCGTGCTGCGGGTTGACGACGCGGCGAACGTGAAGCTCACCGTGACAGTCGCGAGCATCGCCCGGATCCTCGGCGACGGCGGCGAGACCGCCGAGCCGAAGCCCTCCTGACGGCCGCCGCACCGCTTTTGACCCCCCCAGCTTGTTCCGAGAACACGTCATGAACATTGCGTCGTCGATCGCCGCCCTCCTTGCCGTGGCCGGGGGCGAGCCCGCTGGAATCGGAACTGCCAACCCGGTTTGGTGGC